>Ga0326597_10002661_pt1 | contig 26461 bp, 27 predicted proteins | sample RVTome_12_FD_203789 | JGI IMG/M metagenome (GOLD analysis project Ga0326597, IMG submission 203789) | Soil microbial communities from uranium-contaminated site in the Upper Colorado River Basin, Wyoming, United States - RVT100D185 | ecosystem: Environmental > Terrestrial > Soil > Contaminated >... | reverse complement strand
CGTCAAGGAATGGCCGCGCCTCATCGAGACGCTTGGCATTGCACAACAGATGAACAAGAGAAGACCGCACAACGCATCCCTGTGTAGCGAGATTTCCCTTTTCGTCCTCCGGCTCAGTGCAACAAGCTAGTGCTTCGCGATAAGCCTGTTCGGCCCCCGAGGTATCGCGCTTCTCTTCCAGCATGGCAGCACGAGCACGAAAATAGAGCGCCCTAGCAACGCTCGACCCTAAACTGCCAACCTTTGACTCCGCCTCCTTGAAGTAGTGCTGCCTGTCTCCGAGAAAGCGCAAGCGCAACTAATATCTCGACTTCCTGTTCGTCGTCTTTTTCCGCTCTTGCAATTGCAAGTGCCTCGGTCATTGCTTCAAACGCTTCCGAACCCTTGCCATCGCGTGTTAGCTCCTTGGCGAGCTTCAACTTGCTACGTGCCGCGCTCGGTTTTTCGTCGGTGCCGGGTGGTGGTGAGCCATAGAGAGCGCGCAACGCCTCCGGTGAGAGCCGTCGGAAGCGCGCAAGCAATTCCTCAAACCCCCAGTGCACCACGCTAATTGGCGCATTCTGTTTTTCTAATTCGAGAAGTTGGACGATCACACCTGGCGATAGGCCGCCGTCCGAGTTGTGTACAAAGACCCACGTATCGAAATAGCCTCTCCAATAGGGAAGTGCCTCCGTGAAATCTGTTCTAATTTTTGCGACAGCGGCGGCCATCCGCATCTTGTTCGGCGCATAGACCTGGAAAAGTGTTCGCTCAGATTTCAGGTATCCGTCATTCTTTCGGTCACCGACGTTTCCCCAGGGCCTACAAGGGAAAAAGTCACCAGGATGGGCTTTTGACATGAGGGCAACGAACAGGTCTTGAAACGCTGCACCCTTTGATTCGAGGAATTGATTCCGAAACCGTAGTTCGTAGAAAACGTTCGCCTGCTGATTCACGACCGTCATTTTGTTCAGCCCTTAGGTTGCATTGCGCAAACCGTTTCCAAACTTAGAAAGCTGAAAGCCAAGTTAACTTCTGGGCCACTTGAGTGCGCCGAGGGTTGGCGGGAGAATCAGCTTTTGTCCTGCATTGACGGCATCCATGATCCCGCCGCCGAGATTCAAATCCAGCATCAGCATCAGATCGCTAAGGTCTGCATATTGGATAGCGACGCCGCGCCGCTTAAATGACGCAATTTCTGCAGGCTTGGACCAGAGTGCCACGCCCCAGTTTTCGGAAAACGCGCTGCTTGAATTGGCGCCGCGAGTGGTCGGCGTAATCCTCATATACTGAAAACCCTTGAGCGCCGCTATGCGCCGGTTCATGCAATGGCTCAAAATCTTGTCGGCAATATCCTCGGAGGGAAACGCCTTTCGGTACGCCTGCCGATAACGCGTGTACTCAACGCGAACCCAGACCTGTTCCCGCTGATGGAAGATTCGCGATCTTTCGTGTTCCCAGATGGGAAGGCTCTCGTCTCGCGGCGGCGGTTCATCCACGTGAACCAAAAGCGCTCTCGACGGCGATCCCCGGCCCAACTCTTCAACGATCTCGCCAACATAGGTGCGTATCGCTGTTTCATCGACGGCAGCGATGGGCACATGCAGGCACTCCGGCATCCCGATGCTGCGAACGGCATGTTCCTTCGCGGCATGATCGATCATGCGAGCCATCAATGATGGTATCGGTACACTGACAGTGAATGCAAAAGCACTGGCCCCAAAGGCGCCCCTTTAGGACAACAAAAATTATATTGTAGAATCAAACGTTTACTGCTTTTTTTTAAGATGCACCGCGCTTCACTTAATCACCATAGAGAAAGTGCGATTCAATTGTTTTTCTCACACATTGCTCTTACACAGTAGATTATTTCATCGGAAATAATGCAGCAAAGGTAATAGATTAAGCAATCTAACATTGGACTCAAAATCTGTTGGTGGCGACACCGTGCTGGTTCAAGTCCGGCCAGGGGCACCAGGCTTCGGTCCACGAGCTTCGCCGGGCGCGGCCAGGCCGAAGCGAGAAAGGCGGAGCCAGGCAAGCGCAACCTTGGACAATCTCACGGCATGACCACATCCGACGCGATCGTCATCGGGGGCGGGCATAACGGGCTCGTCTGCGCCTTCTATCTCGCGCGCGCGGGCCTGAAGGTGAGCGTGCTCGAACGCCGCCATATCGTCGGCGGCGCGGCGGTGACCGAGGAATTCCATCCCGGCTTTCGCAATTCCACGGCGAGCTACACCGTCTCGCTGCTCCAGCCCAAGATCGTCCGCGACATGGATTTGCACGGGCATGGGCTTCGCATCGTTGCGCGCGCGCTTCAGAATTTCCTGCCGCTGAACGATCGCGACTATCTGGCCGTCGGCGGCGCGCGCACCAAGGGCGAAGTCGCGAAGTTCTCGGCCCGCGATGCCGCGCGCCTCGACGAATATTACGCGCGGCTGAACGCGGTCGCCGGCGTGTTGCGCGCCTTGATGCTGAAGACGCCGCCCAACGTCGCCGGGAGCGGCTGGATGCAGGCGCTTCCCCAAATGCTCAAGGCGGCCCGCATGGCGGTGCCGGTGGCGGGGCTGGACCTGCCGGCGAAGCGCGACCTTCTCGCGCTCTTCGCGCAATCCGCCGGCGACTATCTCGACGATTGGTTCGAGAGCGATCCGATCAAGGCCGCCTTCGGCTTCGACGGCGTGGTGGGAAATTACGCGAGCCCCTATGCGCCGGGCTCCGCTTATGTGCTGCTGCATCATGCGCTGGGCGAGGTGAACGGGGAGCGCGGCGTCTGGGGCCACGCCGTGGGCGGCATGGGCGCGATCACTCAGGCCATGGCGCGTGCGTGCGCGGCCGCCGGCGTGGACATCCGCACGGACACGGGCGTGCGCGAGGTCATCGTCGAGAAGGGCCGTGCGGCGGGCGCGGTCACGCAGACGGGCGAAACGTTCCGCGCGCCCATCGTCGTCTCGAACCTCAATCCCAAGCTCTTGCTCGGCGCGCTCGTCGATCCGGCCGTCCTGCCCGCCGATTTCCGCGCGCGCATCGCGGCCTATCGCTGCGGCTCGGGTTCGTTCCGCATCAATGTCGCGCTTTCCGGGCTGCCGCGTTTCGCCTGTCTACCCGAAGCGGGCGATCATCTGACCGCCGGGATCATCATGGCGCCGAGTCTTGCCTATATGGAGCGCGCCTATGGGGATGCGCGCGCGCATGGCTGGTCGCGCGAACCGATCGTCGAGATGCTGGTCCCGTCCGTCGTCGACGACAGCCTCGCGCCGCCGGGGCAACATGTCGCGAGCCTGTTCTGCCAGCACGTGGCGCCCGAGCTGCCCGAGGGCCGGTCGTGGGACGATCATCGCGAGGAGGTCGCCGACCTCATGATCGCGACCGTCGATCGCTATGCGCCGGGATTCAAAGCCTCGGTTCTCGGCCGCCAGATCCTGAGCCCGCTCGACCTCGAACGGATTTTCGGTCTCGTCGGCGGCGACATCATGCACGGCAAGCTGAGCCTGGATCAGCTCTTCTCGGCCCGCCCCGTGCTCGGTCATGGCGATTATCGCGCGCCGGTTCCGGGTCTTTACATGTGCGGCGCGGGAACCCATCCGGGCGGCGGCGTCAGCGGCGCGCCGGGCCACAACGCCGCGCACGAAGTCCTGCGGGATCGGCGTCGCCGGCGCGTCTAACGCGCGATCAGGATGTTGCCAGACTTGCCGTCAGGAGCGGCACGGCCGGCCGTTCGATGTCGGCGGCGAGCCCATCGGCAGAGCGCGCCAGATCGAGCCGGCCGAAGGCGAGCGCGAACGTGCCGACGGAGCGTTCCACCACCCCGAAATCCGAAATCGAAAGCGAAGCGACCGCCATTTCGACGTCGCAGACCTCGCCGGCCGGCGCGCCGCGGCCGTCGAATACCGTGGCCCCGGTCAGGCTCGCCGTCGAAACGCCGGCGAGGCCGGATAGGGCATCCCGCGAGGCCGGCACGATCCGGTGCGCAAGAGCGTCGTGCTCGAAAGTCGTATAGACGAGAAGCGCGCCCTCGCCCTTCCAGGCAATCCCCGCATAGGCCGTGTCCAACAGATAGGCGCGGCCGTCGCGTGCCTCCAGGATCAGCGCTTCGGCGCTTCCGTCCGGCAAAACGTAAAGGTCGCGCACGATATAGGGCGTCTCGCCGAGATGGTCGTGTAGGCGCGCGCCGGCGAGACGAGAGAAGGGCCGCGATAGAACGAGTTCGGAGTCGCCCGCCGCGCAGGTCCGGACGTGGGCCGCGCTCGCCGCCGCCGCGACCCGATCGCCGCCGGCGAAGGCCAGCGTCGCCAAAAGGGCGGCGCCCGTCAGCACTTGCCCGAACATCAGAGATTGCATGACCCGATTCCGTGGATCGCCACGAATCCACATTTGCGAAGAAACGTGCCGGAAATTGCGAAAGTTCCGGGCCGATATGAGGCGGTCGGCGTGCTCGCCCGGATACTGTTGCGAACTTTGGAATCACGACATTAGCGGGCATTTCTTAGGATTCGGTGGAGTCAATATTTTACAGTAGTTTTGCTGTTTATATTGCGCGCGCGCAACCTCGGGGTAGCAGGGAGTGTAACCGCACAAGCGTAAGGTGTATGTTAACCATGGCTCTTGGAGAGGATGCGCCATGAAAAAGCGTCTCACGCTGTCGGCCGGCTGTCTGTCGTTGGCCCTGGTTGCCGCCGACGGTGCGCTGGCTCAAATGGAGATCACCGGTACGACCGGGCTGCGCCCGCAGGAACGCGATCTGCCCACCGATCAAAACCCTGCGTTCACCTTCGTCAACAAGACCGGAACGACGATCTGCGATTTCATCATCGCCGTCACGGTCGGTGGCGCCGACGTGACCGGTGCGCTCTTGGACGATCCCAACAACAACGCTGAGGACTGGGACGTCGACGACAACGGCAACGGCACGCTCGATCCGCCTGCGGCCGGTCCCCCTCCCGTGCCCGGCGAAAGCGTGGCACCACCGGCGGGCGCCGGCGGTGAAGGCGCCGGGCCGGCCGCGCTCGGCCATCCCGACAACACGCAGCCGCCCAGACGCTCCATCCGCATCGAGGAAGTCGGGCTGAATCACTGCGTCGAGCGGAACCGTCCCTTCGAGATTTCTCTGTCTCTTTCGGCCGTACCGAATGTCGGGGACAAGATATCCCTGCAACCCACGAACGGTCGCGGGCGCAATCTCTATGCCTGGGTCGGACCGCTCGAGAACGAGCAGCGCTTCGCAGTCCTGTTAGGCGATGTGCTCAAGCCGACCTTCGCGGCCATCGGCTTCCAGGAAGGCGTTCTTGTCGCCGCGCTCCAGTTGAAGCCGCTGACCACCGGCACGAAGTTCACCAGTATCGAAACGACACCGAAAGGCAAGGTCTCGCTGGAGGAGGGCATGGTGTCCTTCGCGACACCTGTCGACGGCGCCAAGGGCGTGAGCGTGGAAGCCACGCTCAGCGATTTCGGAGTGGTCGCGGTCAGCGCCCAATTGTCGCCCAAGGGGCGAATCCCGAAAACGGAAATGAAGGTCGAGCCGAAAACGCGAGGGAAGGAATAGGCGCGGGAGCCCGGACGAATTCGATGCGCAAAGGGGGGTTCTGCCTTGTTGCCGCGTCGCTGCTGGCGGCCACACCGGCCTCCGCGCGCGTTGTTATCGACGGAACACCCGAATTCGAAGCGCATGTTTATGCATGCTTCGAGATGATCACCGGAGTTGGCGGCCGGCCGGCGGAGATTCTCGATGGACTGCAAATCTCCGGCAACGAGCACGTCATTCAGGAAAACGAAGGAACGGGAAGCACGACGTACACCAATCCTGCCGCCGCCACGGCTCCCGCGTTCGGTGGCACCGGCGCCGGTTCGGGTTCGACGATCGATTGGGACCCCGATTTTCCCTTTGTTTATGCCGATGGCGTCGAGCGGGATTTCTGCGCGGCCCTGTTTCACGAGATGGCGCACGCAATCGACGGGGACCGGGGAACGCGGCCGACGGGTGTCGATCCGGCCAGCGGCGTCCGCAGGTCGGAAATCGGACCGAACGGTGCGACCACCTTGGAAAACGAGTACCGTGACGCAAAGGGACTCGAGCAGCGGCGCCTTTATGGAGGCAACCCCTTGCCTCCCGGATCCATCATCAACTGAGGCCGGAAGATGAATGCGATGCACCGGACCCGCGCCCGTCTTGCCAAGGCCGTCTGTCTCGCCGTTCTCGCGGCCGCGACCATGACCTCTTGCGCGGCCGTTTCGAACCTGGCGAGCCCCGACAATGTCGTCTTGGGCCTTGCTTCGGCGCAGCCGGCCTTTGCGCGGAACGAGGCGGTGCGCATCAAGGTGATTCTGGAGAACCAGGGCGCGGCGGCAACGGGTTTGAGCGAGATGCTCGACGGAACCCTCGCCGTGACATCGTTCACCAGGGACGGCGTCGACGTCGCGCGCCGCCGCAGCCCGATCGAATATGAGGACGATTTGGCGACCGTGCTCGAACGCAGCCTGCGTTCGGTCGGCCCGGGCGGGCGGGCCGTGATGAATTGGAAGAGTGCCAACGATCGGACCCTGGGCGGGCAGGCGGTGCGCACCGTGGCGTTCTCGGGCGCTGCCGAGCACATGGCGACGTACTATTCGGTCGGCGCTCCGGGCACCTACGAGATCGTGGCGAGCTACGCTTATCCCGGCCCGGCGGGCGCCTTCGGCCGGGTCTTTCGCGGACCAACGCGCGAAGCGCGCGTGAAGTTTGTTATAACGCCCTGATCCGACGTCGAACCCCACTTGAGCGTTCATGAACTATCGCCACGCCTATCACGCGGGGAACTTCGCCGACGTGCTCAAGCATGCCGCGCTTGCGCTCGCGATCGAACATCTGAAGAGAAAAGAAAAGGCGTTCGCCGTCTTCGATTCCCATGCCGGGCGCGGGCTCTACGATCTCGACGAACGCGAGGCCGCCAAGACCGGCGAGGCGAAGGCGGGGATCCTGCGTCTGCTGAGTCTGACGGACGCCCCGCCCGTTCTCGCGCCTTACCTTGCATGCGTCCGCGCCGGCGGCGAGGGGCGCTATCCCGGCTCGGCGCTGATCGCGGCCTCGCTGTTGCGCCGCCAGGACCGTCTGGTCGCCATCGAAAAGCACGAAAGCGAGCATGCCTTGCTCGCCGGTGCATTGGCGGGTCTGCGCAACGCGCGCGCCGTGCAGGGCGACGGCTATGAGCGCCTGAGCGCTCTGCTTCCGCCGCCGGAGCGCCGCGGCCTCGTGCTGATCGATCCGCCTTACGAGGCGAAGGACGAGTTCGCCCGCGCCGCGCGCGCCTTGGCCGAGGCCTGGCGCAAATTCCCGACCGGCATCTTCATGCTCTGGTATCCGGTCAAATCGCGCGGGATTGCCGACGCGCTCGCCGGCGAAATCCTGAGCGCCGGCGTCGCGAAGCTCTTGCGCCTGGAGCTCGACATCGGCCGCGCGCCCGCCATGGCGTCAAGTCAAGCGGGAGAGCGCCTGAGCGCGGCCGGGCTTCTCGTCGCCAATCCGCCCTATGGTTTCGACGCGGCGATGAAGATCATCCTCGGCTATCTGGCGAAGCACTTGGCGCAGGGCTCCGGCGCAGGGCAGCGCCTCGAATGGCTGGCCGGTCGGGAGCCGTGAGGCCTGCCTAAGACGAGTGATCGTGCACGATCACCCAATCATCGCCGATCTTGCGCATGATGAGCGTGAAGGCGCCATGCGGCGCATCGCCCGCGCGTTCGAGCCGCCAATGGCCGATCACGCGCGCGATCCGCGGCGCAAGGAAACTGGTGTCGAGATCGGAAAAGTAGAGCTGGCCCATCTTTTCCGGCGTGTCGTATTTCGCCTTGTAGCGGTCGAGCGATTCCTGCCAGCCCGACGACACCGTGTCGCCCGAAACGAAGCGCAGCTCGGGGCTGTTCCAATAACCTTGCATGAAGCCGTCGATGTCGCCGCGGTTCCAGGCCGTTTGCTGCGCGCTCAGCACGCCGCGGATGGCGGCCTCGTCCACCGGCACGTTGGGCGGGATGACGGCGCTGCAGGCGGCGAGTACGAACGCGAGGACAAGGGCCGGCACCGGGACGAGAAACGAAGCGCGCATGAGGACTCCTTGGATTGCGGGGAGATTGCGGATTGCGGGGAGATTGCGGGGCGTCGACGGCGGGGAAGCATAGCCCACCGGCTTGCGGCGGGGGAGAGCCGCCATTAGGTTCCGCCTCCTCGGACAGGTGGCTGAGTGGTTGAAAGCACCGCACTCGAAATGCGGCGTACGGGCAACCGTACCGGGGGTTCGAATCCCTCCCTGTCCGCCAATTTCCCGCGACGTGATTTCGCCACCGAAGAACCGGATGCGCATCTTCGTCGCCGGGCCGGAACCGGTCCGGCGCCACGCGCAGGCGCGGCCGGGGCTCGATCTTACGGGCCGAGCGACCCGCCCCCGGCACGATTTCCGAGTTGCTCGCGGATGCGCTTCTTGTCGACCTTGCCGGTAGCGCCGAGCGGAATTTCGGGCACGAACAGCACGTCGTCCGGCATCCACCATTTGGCGATCTTGCCTTCGAGATAGGACAAGAGTTCGTCCTTGGTCGGTGCCGTCCCGTCTTGCGGCTGCACCACGAGGACCGGGCGTTCGTCCCATTTGGGATGGGGAATGCCCACGACCGCCGCGACCGCCACGGCGGGATGGCCCATGGCGATGTTCTCGACCTCGATCGAACTGATCCATTCGCCGCCGGATTTGATCACATCCTTGGCGCGGTCGGTGATCTGCATGTAGCCGCGCCCGTCCAGCGTCGCGATGTCGCCGGTATCGAAGAAGCCCTCGTCGTCCAAAATGTCGCCGTCCTCGCCGCCGAAATAGCCGCGCGCGACCGTCGGCCCCTTGATCTTGAGATGCCCGGAGGTCTTGCCGTCATGGGGCAGGCGGTTGCCGCGATCGTCCGTCAGCTTGAGGTCGAGCCCGAACAGAAGCCGGCCCTGCTTCAGCTTGTAGGGAAGCTGCCCGTCGAACGGAAGCGACGCGATGTCCGCGGTCGGCACGGAAACGGTGGCGAGCGGCGAGGTTTCGGTCATTCCCCAACCATGAATGACATCGACGCCGTAATCGTCGTGGAACGTGCGGATGATGGATTCCGGACAGGCCGAACCCCCGATGGTCACGCGCTGCAAGGTCGTGAGCTTGCCGTTCGTCGCCTTCAGATGCTGCAGCAACATCTGCCACACGGTCGGCACGGCCGCGGAATAGGTGACGCCTTCGGTTTCGAGAAGTTCGTGGATCGAGACGCCGTCCATCCGCGAACCGGGAAGCACCAGCTTCGCCCCCACCGCGGGCGCGGAATAGACCACGCCCCAGGCATTGGCATGATACATCGGCACGACGAGCAGAACCGTGTCGCGCGCGGAGAGCCGCAACGCATCGCTTTGCAGCGTCATCAAGGCGTGGATGTAATTCGAGCGGTGCGAGTAGAGCACGCCCTTCGGATTGCCCGTCGTGCCGGAGGTGTAACAGAGTCCGCAGGCGGCCCGTTCGTCGAATCCGCTCCAGGCGACGGTATCGGGCGCGTCCGCGATCCAATCCTCGAAGGACAGCGCCGCGAAAGGCGTCTTCGGCATCCCGGCGCGATCCGCGAGGAAGATCACGCGCTCCAGCGTCGGACATTGCGGCAGGATCGTTTCGAGGATGCCGGCGCATTGCGGATCGGCCAGCACCATGCGATCCGCCGCGTGGTTGGCGATATAGACGAGATGTTCCAGGAAAAGACGCGGATTGAGCGTATGGCAGATCGCGCCGATGCCGGCGATCCCGTACCAGGCTTCCAGATGCCGCGCGCCGTTCCACGCCATCGTCGCCACCCGGTCGCCCGACGTGATGCCGTCTCTAAGGAGCGCGCCGGATACTTTTTTCGCGCGCGCATGCACCGTGGCGTAATCGGTGCGCACGATCGGGCCTTCGGCCAAACGCGTGACGATCTCGCGATTGCCGTGCCAGGCTCGCGCATGATCGAGAATCCTGTCGACCGTGAGCGGCCAATCCTGCATCAGCCCTTGCATCGCGCCGTCGAGCCTTCCTTCGTCCGTCCGGCGCCCCGGCCACGCACGAGCGTATGGATTCCGATATGGACATTGCGCGGGAGGGACCGATAATATTCCTTCGATTTCTAACTGTCTAGGAGAAGCGGGGCGCGATGACGGAAGAGGACATGCTTGCGAAGGTCGACCGGGAGTTCGTCGGCCTCGTCTCGCCGACGGCGCCGCGCATCGGAGCCGGAGCCCATCCGTGCCAGGGCCTTTACTGGACGCCGAAGGGCAAACGGCCGCGCGTCGCGCTGATCGCCACGCACTACAATGTCGATTTCACGGAGCATTATATCGCCCCCTATTTCGCGGCGCGGGGCTTCGGCTTCCTGGGCTGGAACACGCGGTTCCGGGGCGCCGAGGATATGTTCATTCTCGAACATGCGCTGATCGATATCGGCGTGGGCGTGCGCTGGCTCAAGGAACAGGCCGGCGTCGAGACCGTGGTGATCCTCGGCAATTCCGGCGGCGGTTCGCTGATGGGCGCCTATCAGGCGGAGAGCGTGGCGCCGACGCTGGCGAAAGGCTCGCGCGACGCCACCAAGGCCGCCTTGGAAGCGCTCATCCCGGCCCAGTTCTATATCTCGCTCAACGCACATCTGGGAAGACCCGAGGTGTTGACGAACTGGATGGACGCATCGGCGGCGGACGAGACCGATCCCGTCAAGACCGACGAATCGCTCAATCCGTTCAATCCGAACAACGGGCCGCCCTATTCGCAGGCGTTCATCGTTCGCTATCGCGCGGCGCAGCACGCGCGCAACCAGCGCATCACCGATTGGGCGAAGGCGGAACTGGTCCGGTTGAATGGAGCCGGGATCCCGGACGCGATCTTCCCGCTGTTCCGGACCTGGGCGGATTTGCGCTTCATGGACCCGGCGATCGATCCGTCGGATCGGCCCTGCCCCGGCTGCTATCGCGGCGATCCCGCCACGGCCAATCTTACGCCGGGCATCGGCCGCGCCAACACGCTTAAGACCTGGCTTTCGATGTGGAGCCTCGAAACGTCGAAATGCCAGGGGCCCGAGCATCTGGCGAAATTCGCGCTGCCGGCGTTGGTGCTGCAGAGCACCGGCGACATGGGCGTCTTTCCGAGCGACGCACGGAAGATTTTCGCGTTCGTCGGGTCGAAGGACAGAACGCTCGAATTTCTTCCCGGTGGACACTATTTCGAAGATTCGAAAGACCATCGCGACCGCGCCACCGATCTGATGGCGGAGTGGATGAAGGCGAGGCTTTGATGGATTGGTCTTCCGCTATGCGGCTTGTCTGTCACGCCCGCGCCAAAAGGGTGCGCGAAACTCGCGCCGCAGGACCTTGCCCGAAGCGTTGCGCGGCAGCGCGCATTCCGCCGCTCCGCGACCCGGCGCAAGATTGCACTGGTTCCCCCGGCCGCCCAACCGCATAAAAAGCGACCGCGCGAAGGAAAAAACTTATCCTGTCGCGCGGCCGCCATCACCAGGGAGGTGATTACTCGTCGGCTTGCAGCTTCACGCGCAACTCCAGGCCGTAAGTACGCGGGTTGGCGAAGTAGAGCTGCGTGAACAGGCCCGATGTCGGAATGGCCGATAGTATGTGCAGCTCGTCGGTCAGGTTCCGCCCCCACAGCGAGACTTCCCAGCGCTTGTCGGGTTCCGCATAGTTCAGGCTCGCGTTCCAGATGCTGTACCCCTTCTGGAGGCCCTGCGGGGCGTTCCTCGTGTCCGTGTAGTGCGAACCCTCGTAGGCGTAGGATACGTCCGGCGTCAGTGAGCCGTGTTCGCCCAGGGGGATTTCGTACGATCCCTGCAGACGCATCGTCCACATCGGTGCGCGCACGGGTCTCAGGCCGCTGTTGTCGGTAATGATGCCGCTGGCGTCGAGATCGGCCATGAAGCTCGTATAGCTCGCATCCAGATAGCCGATCGACGCCGACAGGAGCAGCCGTTCCATCGGGACCGCCGTCGCCTCGATTTCGACGCCGCGCGCGCGTTCGAAGGCGTTGTTGGCGATGACCTGCTGCGCGCCGCCGATGAACACGCCGACCTGGAGGTCGTCATATTGATTCCAGAATGCGGAGATGTTCAGGCGCAGCCTGCGGTCGTACCAGTCGGACTTCACGCCGACTTCCCAGGCGTCGGCCGTCGTCGGTTCGTAAGGCCCGATCGCGGCCGCCGTGTTCGAACGCGAGTTCCAGCCCCCGACGATGAAGCCCGTCGAGAACGTGGCATAGGCCATCAGATCGTCGTCGAACTGATATCGGGCGCCGGCATGATAGGTCGTGTTCGACCACGAGGTTTTGCGGTAGATGGCAGCGGGCGCCGGAAAGATGACCGGGTGTTGCGCGATGCGGTACATGTCCTTTTCCTGGTTCGTGTACCGCATGCCGAATGTCAGTTCGAGATTGTCCACGACCTCATAGCTCGCCTGGCCGAACAGAGCCCAGGCATCGTCGTGTTGCTTGGCGTAGTCGATCTGATGCGCGAGCGCGATGAGTGCCGGCGGCAACAGGGCATCGACGAACAATTCCTGCTCGGCATCCCAGGTGCGGGTCGTGTACATGGCCCCCGCGACCCAGCTTAGCCTCGAATCGCCGGTCGATTCCACGCGCAGTTCCTCCGAGAACTGCTTGTTGTGCCGCGGGAAGTACGATTCGATCACGGTCAGCGGCGTGCTGTCGTAGTCGTTGAAGCTGTTGTTCGAGTCGCGAACGAACCCGGTCACCGACACAATGTCGAACCCGTCTCCGCGATAGCGCGCATCGAGCGAAGCCAACACGGTGTCCTGATGGTCGCTGCTCGGGAAATTGCGCGTGACGGTATAGGGATCCGTCTGCCCGCCTGGAAAACCGAAACCGGGCTGGCCAAAGGCGAAAAAGACGAGATCGGTCGGTCCCGAACCATTCTGACCGCCAACGGATGCGCTGCGATCGCGCAGATAGGAACCCATGAGCTCGAACGACAACTCCGGCGTGGGAGTCCAGACCACCGTACCCCGGATCGTCTGGATGTCGTCGCCACCAAGCTTCTTGGGCGCGAGCGGACCGGTAAAAGCATTGGTGAAGGCGCCGTCGGAATACTGACTCTGATAGGCGATGCGCACGGCGAGCGTTTCGTCCAACGGGATGTCGGCACCCGCCATATAGTCGATGCGACCGAGATTTCCGTAGCGGAGCGAACCATCGAACGAGTAAATGTCACCCGGCTTGCGGGTCGTGATGTTGACGACGCCGCCGATCGTGTTCTTGCCGAACAGCGTACCCTGCGGGCCGCGCAGGATTTCGACCTGCTCGACATCGAACATGTTGGCCAGCGCACCGATGCTGCGGCCCCAGAAGATACCGTTCACCGAAACGCCGACGGCGGGGTCCTGCCCCTGGTCGACGCCCGAATAGCCGATGCCGCGCGAATAGATGACACCCGAATTGCGGTTGATGGCGCCCACGCCTTCGATCGTGAAATTGGGCGCGACTCGCGTCAGTTCGGCGAGGTTCTGTACGAACAGCTTGTCGATCTGATCGGCGTCGACCGCTGTCACCGCGACAGGCGTCTTCTGGATGGACTCGGCGCGCTTGCGCGCCGTTACCACCAGGGTTTCGACGGCGCCGGTCTGTTGCGCCGCGGCCGCGGCGTCGTCGGTCTGCGCGAGCGCGACGCCGCCCGCCGAAGTCAGCCCAGAGAACACCGCGCCCAGCAACAGCGCGGAACGCAACTGCAACGTGATCGTACCCATTCCCGGTTTCCCCTCGTCCCATGGGGCCGCTCGGCAAGCCGGGCCGCTCCCAGTTGTTCTGTATCTTTCGATGCTAAGTATACGAAGCTTTACTGGCAATGAAAAAGTTCGATTGCTAATGAAGCAGCCGGGATGTCGCGGAGGGTGTTGCAATCCCGCCGCACCGATGGCAACCGGGCGTGCCGCTTGGCGACCAGGGCGGCGTCACGCACGGCTTAGTCGAGCGCCTTAATCATATGCACGGAAATGCCGCCGGCGCTGCGGCAGGCTGCGGCTTCGTCCTTTAGCTATTCGGCGGGTTCGAACGTCACGGCTCTCTTCTTGCCCGTCGCGTCGACCGGCTCGTGTCTCACTTCGGTCTTGGGGTCGAGCGCGCGCGTCCAAGCGGCGAACTCGACGCAGATGCCGTTCGGATCGAAGAAATAGATCGAGCGCACGAAGGTGGAAGGCGTGATTTCCAGGCTCGCCTGTCTCGGCGATTCGTCATGGTTCATGATTGGCGTGCAGGCAACGCCGCGCGCTTTCAGCTTCTCGTGATATTCGTCGATCGACTCCGCCGGAACGTTGAAAGCGACGTGGTTCATCGAGCCGTGGCCGGAGGCGATGTTGCCTTGCCCCGGCAGATTGGCCGCAGCGGCTACGCCCGGAGATGCCTGGGGCGCGTTGGGGAACCAGAAAAAGGCGAGCGAGTCGCCGTTTCCGATATCGAAGAAGAAATGCTGACCCATGCCGTTCGGCAGATCGATCGTCTTGACCAGCGGCATGCCCAGCACGTTGCTGTAGAATTCCACCGTTTCCGCCATGTCCCGGCATACGAGCGCAAGATGATTAATCCCCTGGATCTTGAAGACCTTGTTTTCGCGCGCCGCCATGATCGTTTCCTCCTGCGGTTATTGGGGCAGCAATTTTAGCACTTGCCGGGCCGCCTCTACTAGATAGAATACTAAGCAATTGAACGACCCTATCGGAGAGGAAGAAAAGTCCGCCGTGGACGAGATGCTGCGATTTGCCCGTGGGTTCTTCGATGCCGTCGAGCGCGGCGACCTGGAAGCGGTCGGACGGCATTACGCGCCCAACGCCGTCATCTGGCACAACACCGACGAGGTTGCGCAGACGCCGGAAGAGAACCTGAAGACACTGGTGGGGTTTGTCGGGCGCATCCGCGACCGCCGATACGAGGACCGGAAGGTGCATGCCTTCCCCGGCGGGTTCGTGCACCAGCACAGGCTGACCGGTACGCGCACCGCCGACGGCATCCGCGTGAGCCTTACTGCCTGCATCGTCTGCGCGGTGGAGGGTGGCCGCATTACGCGGCTCGACGAGTATTTCGATTCCGCGGCGGTCGCGAGCTTCCGCGCCGTCTAACTGCCGTTTGCCTTTTCCGCGGCGGCCGATTTACTCTCGGGCCGATACTTCGATCGATATAAAATGGCGCGCGACCTGCAAGATCGGCATCCTCTGGAATTCTACGAAGACCCCACCAACAGCATCGGCTATCTCACGCGAATAGCGTTCCGTTCGTTTTCGCGCAGTTTGGAACGCCGGACGCTGAAACACGGAGTTTCGTCGGGTCAATGGCGGTTTCTGCGCGTGCTTTGGCAGCACGAAGGTCTGACACAACGCCAACTTTCCCGTCTCGTCGGCATGCGGGAGCCGACCACCGTCACTGCGCTCAAGGGCATGGAAAAATCCGGCCTCATCCGCCGCGAGCACAGCAAGGAAGACAAGCGCAAGGTGCATGTTTATCTCACGCCCAAGGCAAGGCGGCTGAAGACCAGGCTCATGCCCATGGTGGCCGAGGTCAATATTATCGCCGCCACCAACATGAATCCGGCTGATATCGCCGTGGTTCGCCGCGCCCTGATACGGATGTGCGAGAATTTGGCGGCCGAGGAATCCACGCTTGCCGCGAACGGAGCAGCGGCCGACCTGCCGCTCGGCTTCGCCGCGGTCTGAACGGGCCGAAGCCGAATGGGGCCCGCTATCCGCCGATGCCCCGCCGACGGCTCACGCCGATCGCGCCGACGCGCGTTTCAACGCCTCCCGGAACGGCCTGAGCGAAAAGCAAAAGATCGCCGCACCCAGCGGCACGGTCACGCCCGATACAATGGCCATGGCATAGCGCAGCGCGCCTTCGTCCGCCAAGACGTAATCGGTGACCGTGGCAATGACCGTCGGCCCCAGCCCAAGACCTACGATGTTTACAATGAACAGGTAGAGCGCGCTCATGCGCGCGCGCATGTGAGCGGGCGTGACGAGTTGCACGGCGGCGGGGGCGACGCCTCCCCACAGCGACGCCATGATCGTGGCGGGAATAAGCGCGATGAAGGCCCAACCCTGCGATCCCATCAACGGCAAGAGGACGGCGGACGGCCAGTAGAACGCCATGGCGCCGAGAATCGTCAAGAGATGCGCGTTCGGGCGACCCCTGCCGAACATATGATCGGCGGCGAATCCGCCCAGCAAAAGCCCGCCCGCGCCGCAGACGGCTTGGATGATCCCATAAATCGTGCCGATTTCGCGCATAGACATATCGTAGGTGCGCGCGAAGAAAGTCGGTGTCCACAACAGATAGCCGTAGAGCACGAGAACGAACAGCGAGAGCCCGCCGAAATAGGGAACGAACAGGCGCGCGTTCTGGCGAAGGAAACGCATGAATTCCGCCATGGAGCCGTGATCCGCGGCCACGGCGCCCGCGTGCACCCGCCGCGCCGGTTCGCGCACCGTGAGCATCAGCAGCGTCACGGCGATCCCGGTAACGCCGACCATGATGAACGCCCAGCGCCAGGGCGCCAGGAAGCCGAAGAACGGCAGCTCGATATGCGTGAAGTGTTCCGCGAATTCGACGACGGCGCCGCCCAACCAGATCGCAATACCCGATCCCAGCGGCACACCGATGGAGTAGATCGCGAGCACACGCGCCAGGCGTTCCCGCGGAAAATAATCGCTCAGCATAGAATAGGCAGCCGGCGTCAGCGCCGCCTCGCCGACACCCACACCCATCCGCGCGGCAAACAGCGTCCAAAAGCTCTGCGCCAGACCGCAAGCAGCGGTCATCACGGTCCATACCGTGATCCCCGCCGCGACGAGCTTTTGCCGGTTGCCCCGGTCCGCCAACCAGCCGAGCGGAAAGCCCATGACGGCGTAGAAGAGCGCAAACGCGAAACCGAGCAGAAGGCTGATGCCGGTATCCGACAGTCCGAGATCTTCCTTCACGGGCGCGATCAGGAAGCTGAGCAGGACGCGATCCAGAAACGACAACGCGTAGGCGATAAGCAGCACGGCAAGCGCGTACCACGGAGCCAATCCCGCCAAGCCCCACGTCCGGCCGGCGATTTTCTTGGCCGTTGAATCGTTCACGCACCCTCCCTTGGCCCCCGGCGCAATGAACCGAGACCCACCTCCTTCGCGCCCCGCGATAATTGCTTCGAGTTCTACATATTTGTTCCGAGAGGTCCATAGAGGCGGGACGGGTGCGCCAATCCGCCGTCGCGAAGTTGACCAGACACAGGATCAAGGAGACGTTTGGCCGAAATTCCCGGACGGGCTCCACGCGCACAGCGTCGGGCGCCGGCATGCGAGCGCGAATGGCGCGCCGCACGACCGGCCGTCGGCGTTCGAAGTCTTCTTCGGAACGCATGCGCGGCTCACGCCCCGGCGCGACATGCCCAAGCCCTTCGTCCCGTGCGCTGGTCGCGATGGGCGAAACCTGCCACTCGGGCGCGGAAGCAAGCCTGGGGCTTGGGCGCTTCACCGTCGGCGGCTTGCGGGTATAAGCCATCAGCCATATGGCTGTAACCCCGACCATACCGGTCCGTCACACCGTATTCGTCGCCCGTGAGCTTTCTCACGCGATTATGCTGGAGACGGTTGGACGGCAGGTGCTCCTGGTCCGCCAGCACATAGGAATTCGCTCGAACACGCACGGTTTCGCTCCGGCGGACGCCGTCTCCGAATCTTTGGCGAAGCGGGCCGGCGGGCGTTCGATTCCGGCTCCCGATGCCCGGTCGGGTTTCCGATAAATCCCGAGAGAACCTGGGTTTTCCGAGGATCGGGATGTTCGCATTCCCCTGCATCGCCCGGAGGTGATACACAAGGGATTCGGAGAAGGCCCCTCGAACGCGTTGCCTTATCCGCATCCGCAGAAACGGCGCCTCGTGCTCTCGGCGGCCGGGCACTTTTTCGTCGGTTGCCGGCCTCGACATGCGTGTCGCCGCGGTTGAAATCGTCCGTGGATGCTGACGATTTCCGCGCCTTCCGATGAAGGTGCGCGCCGGCATTCCCGCGCATCGCCATCGCGCCGGCACCGGCCCGACCGGAGTATCGGAGTATCAAGGAGCAGAGCAATGTCCATTCCGACCGAATCGCGCAAAGACCGGACCCGCCGCAGCGCGCTCAATCATTTCAGCAAGGCGGAGCATCGCGACACCGTGCAGCGGCAGGAACGGGAAAAATCCCAGGCGGCCGATGCGGCGAAGACCGCGAAGTTGCGCGCGCTGCGCCTTGCCAAGGAAGCGGCCGACAAGGACGCGGCGGCAAGGGCACCGGCCGAAGTGGCGCGAGCGCCGAAGGATATGGCAAAGCCGGTCCGCAAGCGCGCCACGCCGAAATAGCGCCGCCTGACGAGAGGCCCTATCGAAAGGACGACCGATGGCGAAGAGGCCGAATTATCGGCAGGAACGCACGCAGCGCACCCGTGTCAAGGAAATGAAGAAGCAGAAGAAGCTTCTCCGCCGCGAGGAAGACGCAGCCAAGCGCAAGGCGTTGCAGGAGAAGCAGCCGGATGCCGATTCCGGGCAGGAGACCCCCGAACCGGGCGGCGTTGCGGATTCGGGCGGCGCGTAACCGGCTGCTTCGCCGATTGCCCAGGACACGCCGCGCGGCGTCGTGCGACAGATCGAAAGAAGGCTTACGTCGATGAAGAAGAAGAAGGGTTTGCCCGGCCCCTATGCCGCGCCGACCAAGGACACGAGGTTTGCCGGCACCTTCGAGGTCCTGGTGCCCGTCGAGGGCCGCGTGAAGCCACATCGTGTCGCGCAGCAATTCGCGACGCTGGAAAGCGCGGAATCTTGGATTCACAGCCCCGACGGCAAGGACGCGATCGAAAAGATCCTGTCGGGCAGCAAGAAATAGAACGTCCGCGCTACGCTCTCACCACAGCGACGTTTTCGCCCGTTCGGGCCAGGCCTGGTCATAGGCCTCGCCGCCGACGCGGTCGGCGGTCAGCGCGGCCAGGATTTGCCCCGCGCTCGGCAGGCTCTGCGGCGCGATGTGCCTCTCCGGGTTCCACAAATCGGAGCGGACGAGCGCGCGGGCGCACTGGAAATAGACGGCTTCGGTTTCCAACACGATCACGCATCGCGGTGCCTTGCCTTCGACCGCGAAGGATTCGAGAAGCGGCGGATCGATCGACAGATGCGCGCGGCCGTTGACGCGTAGCGTATTGCCGGCGCCGGGTACGAGGAACAGGAGCGCCGCGTGCGGATCGCGCAGGATATTGCGCAGCGAATCCACGCGGTTGTTGCCGCGCCGGTCCGGCAGCATCAGCGTTTTCTCATCGTGCACGCGCACGAAACCCGGCTTGTCGCCGCGCGGCGAACAATCGAGTCCCTCCGGACCGGCCGTTGCCAGCACCGCGAAAGGCGAGGCCTCGATAACGGCTCGGTAATGCGGCGTGACGCGATCGGTTTCCTTGACGATGGCGGCTTCGATGGGCCGGCCGTAAAGGGCTTCCAACTCTTCGACGGAAGTGATTCTCGGCATCGTCACACTCGCTTGTTCCTGGCCCACGCGCAGCTCGTCTATGCCAGCCTTTTCGATGGGATCGCGTTCGTCGCGGGCGCCCATGGATTCTCCGTTCGCGTCGGCCGATGGTAGCTTCAGGGTTGCCCACTATCCAGAAGTGGGCAGCGCTCGGGACTCGTCCCGGGCTATGAGTCGTGATGAAATCCGGCGCCGGCCAAACGGTGGAGGACGACCATGGCCAAGTTTCCCAAGACCATGAATTTCGACGCCTTCATGGAGCCCACGCGCTTCGAGGCCGACATCGCCGACCTCGATGTCGAGGGCGAGATTCCCGCGCATCTCGACGGCGCCTTCTATCGCGTCCATCCCGATCCGCAATTTTCGCCCAGGATGGGCGACGACATCTGGTTCAACGGCGACGGCATGATCTCGCGGTTCCGCTTCCACGGCGGGCGGGTGGATTTCAAGCAGCGCTGGGTCCGGACCGACAAATGGCAGCTCGAGAACGCGGCCGGGCGTGCGCTGTTCGCCCATTACCGCAACCCGATCGACGACGATGCAAGCGTCAGGGGCAAAATCCGCGGCACGGCCAACACCAACGTTCTCGTCCACGCCGGAAAGCTCCTCGCGCTCAAGGAAGACAGCCCCGCCGTCGCGATGGACCCCAACACGATGGAGACCCATGGCTATTGGGATTTTCGCGGCAAGATGAATAGCCAGACCTTCACCGCGCATCCCAAGCTCGATCCCGCGACGGGCGGCATGGCGGGGTTCGGTTACGCCGCGAAGGGGCTGCTCACGCGCGACGTCGCCTATTATGAGATCGACGCGTCCGGCGCGGTCACGCGCGAAACGTGGTTCGAGGCGCCGTACTATTGCATGATGCACGATTTCGGCGTGACGCGGGACTATGCGGTGTTCCACATCGTGCCGATCGTCTCGGACTGGGACCGTCTCGAAAAGCGCATGCCGCATTTCGGCTTCGACACGACCAAGGACATCTATCTGGGCGTGCTGCCGCGCGATGGCGAGGGCAAGGACATGCGCTGGTTCCGCGCGCCCAACCAGTTCGCGTCCCATGTGATGAACGCGTTCAACGAAGGCACAAAAATCCATTTCGACACGCCGGTCGCCAAGAACAACATGTTTCCATTCTTCCCCGACGTGCATGGCAAGCCGTTCAATCCGATGGAGGCCCAATCGCGCCTCACGCGCTGGACGGTGGACATGAGCTCGAACACGGAAGGCTTCGAGAGCGCGGAACGCTTGACCGATCTCGTCGGCGAATTTCCGCGCATCGACGACCGCTACGCCATGGCGCCCTACCGGCACGGCTATCTTCTGGTCTCCGACATGGAGAAACCGTCGGAATTCAGCCGCCAAGGGCTTTTCATGAACACGCTCGCCCATGTCGACGTAACGACCGGAAAGAACCGGACCTGGTGGTGCGGTCCGGTGTCGTCGCTGCAGGAGCCGTGCTTCGTTCCGAAATCGGCGGACGCGCCGGAGGGCGAGGGCTATGTGGTGATGATCGCCAACCGGCTGAAGGAGATGCGTTCGGATTTGCTTCTGTTCGACGCCCAGCGCGTGGACGAAGGGCCGATCGCGACCGCTCGCCTGCCGCTGCGCATCCGGCCGGGCCTGCACGGCAATTGGCACGCGGCCGACCAACTCGCAGCCTGAAGTATCTGGGCCGCGTGTGGCTGTTCGCAATCCGCCGAACGGCGTAATGTTGAATAGAGGCCGGGTGGTCCATGCCGGCTCGGAAAAGAAAGAGGCGGCAATGGCAGGCACATGGCAATCGGGTAGGGCGGCGCTGCGCGATGCCGCGTTGGCGGTCGGGATGGCCTTCGCGCTCGTCGGCGCCCCGGCCGCGGCGGAGGACGACGGCACGGCCGCGGTTCTGGCCGCGAATGCCGGGTTCTATGCGGCACTCAACAAGATGTTTGAAGGCGATGTCGCCCCCATGCTCGCGGTGTGGTCGCATGCGGACGACGTGACCTATATGGGCCCGACCGGAGATTTCGACCGCGGCTGGAGCGCGGTCCTCGAGAACTGGGAAGCCCAGGCCGCGTTGAAGCTCGGCGGCCGAGTAGAGCCCGCCGAAATGCAGATGATCGTCGGACAGGATCTCGCGGTCGTGACCGACTACGAACAGGGCGAGAACACCAACGCGAACGGCAAGGTCGAGCAGGTGAAGCTCCGGGCCACCAACACATTCCGCAAGGAAAACGGCCAATGGAAGATGGTCGGCCATCACACCGATCTGTTGCCCTATCTGACCAAATAGCGCGCCGGACGAGATCATGTTGACGGAAAAACAGCAGAAGATGGTGGCGTTGTTCGAGCGCCACGTCGGCGCGGAACTCGAGGGCGATCTCGACACCACGATGGCCACGATGGGCGACGCCCCGCACCTGAACCATGTCCCGACCATGGCGGGCGGCGTGGGCCGCGAAGGCGTGCGCGCCTTCTATCGCGACCATCTCGTCGGCAAGTTCTTTCCGCCGGACGTCAAGATGCAGCCGGTATCGCGGACGGTCGGCGAGGATCAAATCGTCGAGGAGATCTTCATCACCTTCACGCATACGGCCGCCATCGACTGGCTGCTGCCGGGTGTGGCCCCGACCGGCAAGCCGGTCGAGATGGCGGTTGCCGTGGTCGTCGGCTTCAAGGACGGCAAGATTTCCCACGAACATATCTACTGGGATCAAGCCGGCGTGCTGGTGCAGGTCGGATTGCTGAACCCTGCGGGCCTGCCCGTGATCGGCGCCGAGAGCGCGCGCAAGGTCGCCAATCCCGAATTGCCGCCGCGCGCGTTCTGAGCGGCCCCAAGCTCAGAAGGGCAACCCCACATAGTTTTCCGCGAGCGCGGTCTGCGCCGCGCGCGAGCCCGCGAGATAGTCGAGTTCGGCCATCTGGACCTTGCGGTCGAAATCGCCCGCGTCCGGAAAGCGGTGAAGGACCGACGTCATCCACCAGGAGAACCGCTCCGCCTTCCACACGCGCGCAAGCGCGCGCTCCGAATAGGCGTCGAGCCCCGCCGTGGATTTCTCGCCGTAGAATTCGGCGAGCGCCTCGGAGAGATAGCCCACGTCGCTTGCCGCGAGGTTGAGCCCCTTGGCGCCGGTCGGCGGCACGATATGGGCAGCGTCGCCCGCGAGGAACAGCCGGCCATGACGCATCGGCTCGGCGACGAAGCTCCTGAGCGGGGCGATGCTTTTCTCGATCGACGGCCCCGTGACGAGCCGATCGGCGGCCTCGGGATCGAGGCGGCGTTTCAGTTCGTCCCAGAACCGTGCATCGGACCAATCCGCGACATCGTCGTCGATCGGGCATTGGACGTAGAGCCGGCTGCGGGTTTGCGAACGCATCGAACACAGCGCAAAGCCGCGCTCGTGATTGACATAGATTAGCTCGTCCGACACCGGCGGCGTGTCGGCAAGGATGCCGAGCCAGCCGAACGGATAGACGCGTTCGTAGATGCGCAGCGCGCCAGCCGGAATCGTCGCGCGGCTCGCGCCATGAAACCCGTCGCAACCGGCGATGAAGTCGCAGGCGATTTCGTGCTCGCCGTCGCCATGGCGATAACGCACGCGCGGGCGCGCGCTCTCGATATCGTGCAGGCTGACGTCTTCGGCTTCGTAGATCGCAGCCGCGCCCGTGGCGGCACGTCGCTCCATGAGGTCGCGCGTGATCTCGGTCTGGCCGTAGACGGTAACAGTTTTGCCGGTCAGCGCGCGAAAATCGATGCGGTGCCGCGCGCCGCCGAAGGAAATCTCGATTCCGTCGTGAACGAGGCTCTCGCGATGCATGCGTTCGCCCACGCCCGCCCGGTCGAGGAGATCGACCGTCCCCTGCTCGAGGACGCCCGCGCGGACGCGCGAGAGCACGTATTCGCCGCTGCGCCGCTCCAACACAATGCATTCAATGCCAGCCAGGTGCAGCAATTGCGACAAAAGCAGGCCCGCCGGTCCCGCGCCGATAATCGCAACCTGCGTGCGCGTCCTGTTCATCTGATCCTACGCCTCCTCGAATGCTTCCGTATCGATCATGGTCAGCGTTGCACCGTCATGACGGCACTTTTCGCGGGAGCGAGGCGGGCGCCAGCGCAATCATCCGTTTGCCTCGATCGGTTGGCGGCGGCGAATCGCATGCGCTGCCGAGGCTCACGCGGGACTTATCCCGGCAATGTTGCGGACCGCTCCGGTCAATTTTAAACTCCATGCGTCCTCATGTGGAGCTGTCGCTTGCCGCCAGCTTGGCCGCCTTCGCACCTTTCTTGGAGGCGATAATGGCTACCGCGAAGGCTAGCGGCATCGTCAGCAAGGTCGGATAATCCGATGGGAAGATCGGCGCTGCGTGCCCAAGCGCCGACACCCACACCGCCGGTCCTACGATAATCAACGCCACCGAGGCAACGAGACCAACGATGCCGCCCGCCAGCGCCCCCGCCGCCGTCAGTCCGCTCCAATAGATCGCGAGGATCAGCACCGGAAACGTCGAGCTTGCAGCCACCACGAACGCCAGCGCCACCAAGATGGCGACATTCTCGTGCTCGAACACCATCGCCAGGGCCACCGCCGCCGCCGAGACCAGTACGGCGCCGATACGAAATATCCATAGTTCCGCGCGTTCGGACACCCTGCGCGAGGCGCCGACCAAATCGTGCGAAACCGCCGTCGCGATCGAGATGGTGAGGCCCGCGACCACTGCGAGGATCGTCGCCAGCACGACGCCGCTGAAGGCGCCGAACATCCATGGCCCCCCGACGGCGCTCGCCAGATGCGCGACGATCATGTTCGGTCCGCCGATGATGCCGCCATTGTCGCCGTGGAATCGCGCGTCTGGCGTCACGAATGCGATCGCCGCGGGCGAAACAACCAGAAGCAGGAGCAGAAACACGACGCCAACCACGAACGTCGAGGTCACGATGGAACGCCGCGCCGCGGCCACGTCCGGCACGGTGAACAGCCGGATCAAGAGATGCGGCATTCCCAGCATGCCGAATACCAGCGCGGCGGCGAAGGAGAGCGTCGTGAATGGGCCCTGCCCGGACCCGCCGAACGCAAATATCCTCCCGCTCCCGCCGGTCACATCCGCGACGCTGGCATAAAGGACCTCAAATCCGCCCGCACGTGTCAGCGCGAGCGCCCCGAGTACCGCGACGCCTACGACCAGCAGGGTTGCCTTGACGATCTGCACCCATGTCGCGGCAAGCATTCCGCCGAACACGACGTAGACCGTCATCAAGGCGCCGATCCCGGCAACCGCGTGCGCAAATTGCACGCTGAACAGGATGGAGATCAGCTTCCCGGCCCCGACCAGTTGAGCGACCAGGTAGATCAGCGAGATCACGAGGGTGGCGACCGCCGCGAACCGCCTGGTGCCGACGGAGCCGGTCATTGCGCTCACGACATCGCCCAACGTGTATCGTCCCAGCCGCCGCAACGGCCCGGCGACGAGGGCCAGAATGAGGAAGAAGCCGATGAACGGCGCCGCGAAATAGATTGTCGCGTCCAATCCCGTGGCGAAGAAAAGCGCCGTCAGGCCAAGGATCGTCGTCGCCGACATGAAATCGCCGGCTATGGCGAAACCGTTCTGCACGCCCGAGATGGAGGAAGACGCGGCGTAGACCGAATCCCTGCCGGTGCTGCGCTTCGCCGCCCACCAGGTGATCGCCAGGGTGACGAGAATGGTCGCGCCGAACGCGATGGACGAGATCACTTCGCCGCCCCTCGGCCCTTGCCGCCCTCTCCGTCGCCGCCATCCAACGCACCGCAGATCCAGGTGAGGAGCACGATGGCGCCGATCACGCCCGCCACGAACCACACGCCGAGCGGTGCGCCATGGGAGACCTGCCGGAGAGCCTCCGGGGCCAGTCCCGGAAAGGCAACGAACAGCGGGATCGGCACGTAGAGCGCCAATCCCGCCGCCGACCATGCCAAGCGAGACCAGATCCGCGCGCTCATGTCTCGCTTTCCTCTAACTTGCCGCACGGGCACGGACCACGCGACATGTCATACCAACGGACCCGGTCGACGGATAGCAGCCGCCGTCTCCACGATCGCCGGCGATGTCACCACCAGCGAGACAATACGCCTCTCTCCCGCATGCTCGCCCCGCCATCACGCCGCGTGGCGACCACTACATGCTTCGCTGCAACGAGATGAACCATTGCCGCCCGCGGTTATAGGCGATCTCGGCATAGCCGCTGCTGGTGCCGAGCGAGGAATTGCCCGCGATCGGGTAGACTTCGTCGGTGGCGTTGTTGACGCCTGCGACGAAGTTCCAAGCATCGTCCGGGGACGTGACAGCCAGCGAGACGTTCCACAAGGTTACGCTCTCGGTTTGCGCGATCTCTACCGAGTTGTTGGCATCGAAGAATGTCTCACCCTTGTAGATCGCGTCGACCCGCGGTTGCAGCGACCAGCCGCCCTCCAGCTCGTGTTCGTAGCTCAGGCCGATATTGCCCTGCCAGTCCGGAGCGAAGGGCAATTTGTTGCCCACCACCACGCCCGTAGCGGTGCCCGCGATCGCCGCCAGCGTGTCGATCGAGGTCTCGAGATGTCCGATACCTCCGTCGAGATACCAGCCATCGCCGAGCATCCAGTTCCACTCGACTTCGAAGCCATCGATGCTGGCCTCGCCGGCATTGGCAAGATAGGGCGCCACGCCGACGCGATATGTGAATTGCAGGTCGGTATAGTTGGTGGTGAAAGCGGCCGCGTTGAGGCGCAGCGTGTGGTCGAAGAGATCGAGTTTCGCGCCGACCTCGACCGAGTCCGCTTTTTCCGGTCCGAACGCCTGGAACGCGGCCTGCTCCGCCGCCGTCTGGACCCGATTGAAGTGGCTGTTCCAGCCACCGCCCTTGAATCCCTCGGCGTAGCGGACATAGGTCATCACTTCGTCCGACCAGCGATAGCTGACCGTCGCCGACGGCGTGAAGCTCGTGAACGTCCGTTCATAGAGCACCAC
>Ga0326597_10002660_pt1 | contig 26462 bp, 20 predicted proteins | sample RVTome_12_FD_203789 | JGI IMG/M metagenome (GOLD analysis project Ga0326597, IMG submission 203789) | Soil microbial communities from uranium-contaminated site in the Upper Colorado River Basin, Wyoming, United States - RVT100D185 | ecosystem: Environmental > Terrestrial > Soil > Contaminated >... | reverse complement strand
ACGCACGGCATCGCTAGGCGGGAGGGTGGCTAGGGCGTTTCTCTTGTTGCTGTAAATCGGCGGGTCTGTCGCCCCTACGGGGCTTGCTCGGATCAGCGCCCAGGGATCCCACGGCTTGCGCCGTGGGCCACAGGATAACGCCCCTACGGGGCTTCCTGCGGATGAGCTACAGCAATGAGAGAACCGCTCTAGGCGGGTTGGGGGAACCTCCGCTTGCTTACGCGCGCGGCTCGGACAAGATCAAACGCACGCAAGAAAGAGCAGGTCCCTCGTCGCTTTCTTCGCTACGCTCAGGTCAGCTCCTCGGGATGACAACGAAAAACAAAAGCCAAAAACCCAGGGCACAAAAAAGCGTGCCGTGGCTAGCCGGCCCTTGGAACGACTGTCCGACTGGCCGCGGCGCGGGACTGGTTGAGGGCGAGGAGGCGTTCGAGGATTTGGGCGTCGGTGAGGTCGTCTATGATGTCTTGGGGCCAGGCGTAGGCGGCGAGGACGGCGCGGTCGAGCTTGCGGTGGGCGTCGTCGAGCCACTGCGGGCGCTGGTTGTAGAGATGGGTTCGCAAGCTGCGGAATCCGCCGGGCGATGTCAGGGCGGACGGGAGGGGAACAAAGCGGCAAAGCAGTTCATACTGCCACAGGACGCAAAAGCGGAAAGGATGAAAGTAAAGCTTTATGGAGGAATCGAGCGGTTTGAGCCGGGAGGCCGCCGCGCCAAGCCCCGCCGGGTATTCCTTTGTACGGGCGGTTGTCGGCATAGGCGTATTGCCCGGTGCCGATTTCTCCGACCCGGACCAGCCCGGCCTTGCGAAGCGTGCGCGTCGCCGTGACGATATCGGCCCGGAGCAAGCCGATTTGCCAGAGCCGGATGATCGTCTGATCGCGGACCGGGATGCCGTGATCACTGCAAAAGCGGGCGAATTCGGACGGGTCCATGAACTGCTCCTGCCAGATTTCTTCCTTTTCCAGTACCCACTTGGCGAGCGTGGCAGGTTGGACAAATCGGGAAGTTTCTATCGTCGCTGAGTCTCCCATCGCAGTTGAGAATTATAGTAGTGGGTATCCCTACCATACATCAAATCTGGGGAGGTAAGGTTCCACTCTCTCTGTCACAAACAGAAGGTGCTTAAAGAGTAAATTCAAAGTCTAGAAAGAGAGGTTTCTTAGTCGCTCCGCCTGCGGCTGCGCGACGGCCTACGGCAGTGCGGTACTGCATTCATCAACCGCATTGTTTCCAGGGGCGTTGCCCCTGGCTTTCACATGCAACCCCTCCGGGGTTGGGGAGCGTCACTTGCTCCGGTTCCGCAGGTTGAAACCTACGGCTATCCATGGGTTGCCCCTGCGGGGTAAGGCGGTCGAACAGCATGACGGACCACGCAAGTCGACGACGATGCAGGCGGACTGCGACAGTGTGAAGCAGGTAAGAGAAGAGCAGGTCCCTCGTCGCTACGCTCGCTCGGGATGACAAGCGAAGAGCGAGTCGGCGAGGGTGGCGAACTCGGCGGCGGCGAGCTCGGTGACCTCGGCGGAAGTGCGGTCGGGGCGGAGGCGCGCGGGATCGGAGAACAGGGCGCGCAGGACATCGAGCGGAGGGTCGGGCATTCGCGCGGCACGGCCTCCACTGTCAAGAATCGGTTTCCCGCTGGGGGAGACTGTAGCATATCGGGCGGAAACTGAATCCGCAGATTGCGCAGATAGAGTGTCGCTGCGGCAAGGCGGCGCGACGGCCTGCGGCAGTAAGGTTTGAAAAGCAGTGACAAGTGACGAGTGGCGAGCCGGAATCCCAGGGCTTGCGCCCTCTGACGGAGCAATCTGACGGAGCAATGGAACTTGCAGTTCCGGGCGGAGGCGTTCAACATCCTCAATCACGCGAACTTTGGCGTACCCCGGCCGGTCATTTTCGAAGGCACGAGCCTGAGCGGAGGGGCCGGAATCATCGACGAGACAGCAAACCGCGAGCGGCAGATCCAGTTCGCGCTGCGGCTCGAGTTCTGAGGAAGAAGAGGGAATAGGGAGAGGGAGAGGGAGAGGGAGAGGGAGACCCCGCTCCCTGTCCCCGATGCCTGGAATTTGGCAAGTCGAAAAACGAAGGGAAGCAGGGTGATCCCAGCTCCCCGTTTTTATGAAAGACCCTGTCAGAAATCGGCCGACCGGCGATCGGCCGGCGGAAAGCCCTGAGTCCTCGCTTGAGAAATTGTTGCCTCTACACCGTTTTCAGAGTTGCTATATAGCCCCCCTAACCCGGCAGAGCCGGAACCAAACGAGACGGATAGTTGTTCGTTGCGAGTTGTTAGTTGTCAGGTCACACGCCCGTGGTTTCGCGACGACACCCAGACGAATTCCAGATTCCGAATTCCAGATTCCAGATTCCGGATTCCGGATTCCGGATTCCGAACAGTTGGGCCGCTTCTGAAATAGCTCCCAAGGCCCGTGAACATTGGCTGAAATCGGAAACGGCTGGGCTAGGGAAAAGAACACCCCCCACGGCACAAAAGACGTGCCGTGGCTACCCCGGCCAAAAACGATACAGGAACTCTGAAAACGGTCTGACCGTATTGCCCTTCGGGCAATGAAGCAAGGTTCCCAGCGAAGTCAAGTGCAGGTCCCTCGGAGGACCCCGGCTCCGCCGGGGCCACCCTCGGGATGACACGGTTGTAAATTGAGAATAGGGTGTCCTCCCGAACGGAGCGAGAGATCCCTCGTCGCTTAGAGCATTTTCAGGATTGGTGTAACCCGCCGTGTGAATGGAAGACGAACCTCAGGGGCTAAAGCCCCACTGATTCGGTGGGCGTTTACGGCACGACTGAAAGTCGTGCCCTGACGGGGTACACAAAAAGCGAAAACGCCATAGCTCCTCGGGATGACACGGTCTTTGGTTGTTCGATAATCAGTTTCGAGAACCATTTCGGCTGCCAACTTGTAATCTACCCGTACGCCAGGACAACGCGGAGGTCGCGGACGTTGGTATGGGTGGGGCCGGTTTGGATGGCGTCGGTGAGCGTTGCGAAAAACGAGTGGGAGTCAAAGCGGTGGAGGAAGTGTTCGGGATGGAGCTTCCGGGCGGCGGCGCGGCCTGTGGTGCTGCCGTCGGCGAGGGCGCCTGCGGCGGGGCTGTTGCCGTCAACTCCGTCCGTGCCCGCGCTCAGGACCGCGATGCGCTTCCCGGCGATCTTCGTTGCGCAGTAGAGAGCAAAGGCCTGGTTGCGGCCGCCGACGCCTGCACTGTCATCGGCTACGGGACAACTCAGCTCGCCGCCGCTGACGATGGCCGAGGGACGGCTGGGGTCCTCACGGCGCAGACGTCCGAGCTGGTTCAGGAGATAATCCGCGGCGCGGCGGTACTCCCAGCCGTCGCAGCCGTTTTCGATCTCGACGCGCACGCCCTGCGAGCGGAGCAGTTGGGCGAAGGTCTCGACGGCGGCGGAGTTCGACAGCAGGCAATGATAGCGGCTCCGGGCAAAGCAAATGTTGCCGGGCTTGGGGGTCTCGGCCAGCGCGCCGGATTCGAGCAGGGAACGGATATCGGAGGCACGGGACCCGGGGCCCTGGAGCTTTTCCAGGAGAGAATATTGCTTCGCGATGCGGAGGCAGTCCTCGACGGTGGTCTCATCGGGCATGGAGGGTCCGGAAGCGACGGCGGAGGGGAGATGCTCGGGGACGTCGGAGACGTAGAGCGTGACCTGGGCGGCGGGGGCGGCGCGCTCGGCGAGGCGGCCGCCTTTGACCGCGGAGAGATGCTTGCGGAGTGCGTTGATGTCCTCGATGGGCGCGCCGGAGGCGACCAGAACTTGGTGGAACTGCCGGAGGTCGTCGAGCGAAACGGAGGGGGGAAGCGGCTTGTCGAGCAGGGCCGAGCCGCCGCCGGAAATCAAAAAGAGGACGAGGTCGTCGGGTTGCGCGCTCTGCAATCCGAGCAGAGCCAGAGCAGACTCGGCGGCCTGCCAGCTTTGCTGGTTGGGGACGGGGTGGCCGCCGGCGAAGTATTCGAATGCTTCGAGAGGGGTTGGGGGAGGTTCGGGCGCGGCGACGACGCCGCGGAGGCGGACAGCGGCCAAGATTTCCGACAGCGTATGAGCCATCGGAACAGCGGCTTTGCCAATCGAGATGACCCGCACGGTGCGGCCTTCGGGAATGGGGTAGCGGTCTCCGGCGATGTGCAGGGCTCGGCTGTCGAGACGGACGGTCTCCCGCAGCCGGGGGGCGACATCGAGCGCGGGAAGGGTTTCGAGAAAGGAGGAGCGGACGAGTTCGCGTGCTTCGCCGAGTGTCATGGTTGCATTCTGAGTTTACCTTCCGGGAGGGGAAAAACGAAGCGCAGGTCCCTCGTCGCTGCGCTCGCTCGAGATGACACCAGACCGTTCTCAGAGTTCGTGTATAGTTTCTGGCCGGGGTAGCCACGGCACGTCTTGTGTGCCGTGGGGGTGTTCTTTTCCCTAGAGCGTTTTCACAAACGGTGTAACCCGCCGCGTGAATGGAAGACGAACCCCAGGGGCTAAAGCCCCCAGGCCTTGCTGCGTTTTCGGCATGGCTGAAGCCATGCCCTGACGGTTGCCAGGAAAAGTCCGTTTTTGAGACCACTTGTTTAGGAAATACGAAACAATGTGGGCTTGCCAGGCCCCGGAGGTCAGAAATCGGACCGTCGCTGGCAGGGAGCACGTCAAACGGAGTTCAGGCTAAGCCCGCTTCAGCGAAGCGAACTGGATGACGGAACCCGGCGGCCGCAATCCAGGCAGCGCCTGTAGGCTCCCGCCGCATCCCGCCAGATACCGCTATGTCTGTGCATGGCTGAGCAAGTCCAGTCGTGTAGCAAACAGAAGATTCGTGCGGGCTGTCGTCCGAAGCGGGCCCAATGAAGGGCGGATGCAAGTATCTCGGGCACGGTCCTCTCCTCGGCTCACCCTGTAGATCGGATGGAAGGGGGGAAAGTTTATTCGGAAAGTTCCTTGCCGGTTCCTTCAACCTTGGTTGAACCTTGCAAGATACCGCCGGTGCATCCTGCCGCCTACGCTCCGGAGTGGTGACTGCGCCGCCGACTTCTGTGCTTATGGGCCCGTATCCCCCTGGAGCACGTTCTGCACGAATTCCCGCCGGCCGCGTTCTTCGCAATGCGTATACTCCAATAACTGCCAATCCGGCATCAGGTTGTAGACCTTCCCTCCCGTCCAGGGCGCTGTATATGCCTTGGGGTCTTCAAACAGGAATTTGATATCCAAGGTGTCCTGGTCCATGCGCAGGATGCGCTCCTCCATCCGCAACGCGCTCGTCATCGGATGGCCCAGCCCATCCAGCCAGGTCAGCAGGCCGTTCAGGCCCGTCGTCTCGACGAACAGCGTATCGCCGTCCCACCTGCCGATGGAGTTCCCCATGAACATGTCCGGCGCACCTTCCAGAAGCTCCCGTCCATCCATGTAGATTACGCGCCCCGTGCTGTGCACTTCGAAGACCTGATACACGCGCTCGGGCGTCTGGCCGATCTCGAAGGTATTTGCGCCAGGGCGAAGGTAGATGCGAGGCAAGCCGGGCGGCATGCAATAGGGCCACAGCGCCGGGTCCAGATCCTCGCGTCCCTGGTCTTCCGGATTCGCCACACCCTCGCGAACCGCCCGATACCGTGCCTGCGCCCAGGGAGTCATCGAGGGCTCCTCGTCCGTAAAGCTGTCATTGTTGCCCTGCTGGCCGGTGGCGTTCGCAAGTCTGACCCACAGCCCGGAGAGGTCGGGGTTGCCCTCCGGGGTGCGGGGAACTGCGTTCTGTGCGCATGTCCTGGGAGAGGCCGCGAGGGTCATTAGGATCCCTGCCGCCGCCAGAAGCAAACCCCTCAAACAATTCCGCATGACGAGCTCCTTTAGTTCTGAATTGCTTAGTTCTGAATTGCTCGCACCTTCTTCGGGAAGCCGTATGCCTTCCGCAGCCGGCGTGCCTTCCGCAGCCCATAATAAACCATAAATGCAAATGCGCCGGAATCGAATAGCGCTCCAGATGCTCCTTCCCCCTCTTGGGTGCTCTCTAGAGCGTTTCTCTTGTTGCTGTAAATCGGCGGGTCTGTCGCCCCTACGGGGCTTGCTCGGATCAGCGCCCAGGAATCCCACGGCTTGCGCCGTGGGCCACAGGATAGCGCCCCTACGGGGCTTCCTGCGGATGAGCTACAGCTAATGAGAGAACCGCTCTAATAGTGCGTCAGTGCTGCTCTCTCTCAAGTGCTCTCTCTCAAGTGCTTTCAGCCTGGTTTCTTCTATGGTAGGATAAGCGGTATGTCCCGCCGGTTCGGCGGGTTCAGCCGGAGGCGTCTCGGAATGAGGAAATCCACCTGGAGTTGCATTGGAATCCTGCTGGCGATCGGGTCAGCCCAGGGAGCAAGTCCGCAGGCGCCTGCCCAAGCCTCCGCGCCGGCCGCTGCCCACCACGCTACGTTTACTCGCTACTGTGTCACGTGTCACAACGAAAGACTGCAGACTGCGGGCCTCCTGATCGACAAGATGATTGACCAACTGGAAGTGGAGAACGTCCCCGCGCAGGCCGAAAGGTGGGAGAAGGTGATTCGGAAACTGCGCAGCGAGGCCATGCCTCCGGCCGGGATGCCGCGTCCCGACAAAGCCACCTACGAGGCTTTGGCAACTTACCTCGAAACATCGATTGACCGGGCCGCCGCGGCGAATCCGAATCCGGGCCGGCCGGCCCTGCATCGTCTGAACCGCACCGAGTACGGGAACGCGGTCCGCGACATTCTGGATCTCGCAGTGGATGCCGAGCTGCTTCCAGCCGACGAGTCCGCCGCCGGCTTCGATAACGTTGCGGAGGGACTCACCGTATCCCCGGCGTTGATGGAGCGGTATGTTTCCGCCGCGGGCAAGATCGGGCGGATGGCGGTGGGGGATCGTTCCGCCGCTGCTGTGTTTGAGACCTACACGCTGCCCCGTTTCCTGATGCAGGAAGATCGCATGAGCGAGGACCTGCCGTTCGGGTCGCGCGGGGGCACGGCGATTCGGCACTACTTTCCGCTCGACGGCGAATACGTCGTCAAGATTCGCCTGCAGCGGGATTTCCGGGACCGCATCCGGGGGCTGGGGGAGCCCTTCGAGCTGGATGTGCGCCTCGATGGCGCCCGGGTCAAGCTGTTTCCGGTCGGCGGGCTCAAGATGGGAAGATCGGCTCCGGTCTTTTCCACCGCATCCACGGGAGCCCCTGAGCAGGAGCACTACGAACTGACTGCGGACGAAGCGCTGGAAACGCGCTTTCAGGCCAAAGCCGGCTCCCACATGGTGCAGGTTGCGTTTCTCCAGGAAACCTATTCGCCGGAAGGAGCGCTGCCGGCGGTCAACGCCAAGCCAACCGCTCTGCCGCGCCTGGAGCCGTATGACTACGCGGAATACAAAGGCGGATTCCCCACGATACACAGCGTTTCGGTGGGAGGGCCCTTTAAGCCCACCGGCGTCGGGGACACGGCGAGCCGCAGAAGGATTTTTGTCTGCCGTCCTTCCAGCTCCAAGGACGAGGAGCCTTGCGCCGGGAAGATTCTCTCCACGATAGCCCGCCGCGCCTATCGCCGGCCCGTTACGAACGAGGACATGCAGACGCTGCTCGGCTTCTTCCAGACCGGCCGCGCGAACGGGGGTTTCGATGCAGGCATCGAGATGGCGCTCGAGCGCATCCTGGTGGGTCCGGAGTTTTTGTTCCGCGTGGAGCGCGACCCGGCCGGCGTGTCTCCCGGGACGGCGTATCCGTTGAGCGATCTGGAGATGGCCTCCCGCCTGTCCTTCTTCCTGTGGAGCAGCGTTCCCGACGATGAGCTTCTCCGCCTGGCGGAGCAGGGCAAGCTCCGGGAGCCGGGCGTGATGGAAGAGCAGGTGCGGCGCATGCTGGGGGATTCGCGCTCCCGCGCCCTCGTAACCAATTTCGCGTCGATGTGGCTGTACCTCCGCAATCTGCGGCTGGCCAAACCCGATCCGGACGCCTTTCCCGACTTCGACGAGAATTTGCGCGAGGCCTTTGTCCGGGAGACGGAGCTCTTCGTCGAAAGCATGCTGCGCGAGGACCGCCCCGTGGTCGATCTGGTGAATGCGGACTACACTTTTTTGAACGAGCGGCTGGCCCGGCACTACGGGATCCCGAACGTTTACGGGAGCCACTTCCGGCGGGTGAAGCTGAGCGACCCGGCGCGCGGGGGGCTGCTGAGCCAGGGGAGCATTCTGACGGTTACTTCCTACGCCAACCGGACCGCTCCGACCATCCGGGGCAAGTGGATCCTGGAAAATATTCTGGGGGCGCCGCCGCCGCCGCCGCCGCCGAACGTCCCCTCGCTCGCGGACGGCAAGGACACCCGGGGCATGACCATGCGGCAGCGCATGGAGCAGCATCGCGCCAACCCGGTCTGCGCGGGGTGCCACGCCCGCATGGACCCGCTGGGATTTGCCCTCGAAAACTTCGACGCCGTCGGCAAGTGGCGGACCCGGGAAGGAAACTCCGAGATCGACCCGTCGGGCGCGCTTCCGGACGGCTTCCAGTTCGCAGGACCGTCCGGGCTGCAAGAAGCCTTGATGAGGAAAGAAGAGGAAATCGTCAACGCGGTCACCGAAAAGCTGATGACCTACGCCTTGGGAAGGCCCGCGCAGTACACCGACATGCCTTCCATCCGCAGCATCCTGAAGGATGCAGCCCCGAGCGATTACCGCTGGTCTGCGCTGATTCTCGGGATTGTGAACAGCAGGCCATTCCAGATGAGGAGGTCCCAAGAGGGAGAAGTCCAATGATGATCTTCAAGAAAGCGATTCCGCGGCGCACGTTTTTGCGCGGCGCCGGCGCGACGCTGGCGTTGCCCCTGCTCGATGGAATGACGGCGGCCTTCGCCGCCCCGGCCGCACCGGCTACCCGCTTCTCGGTGGTCTACGTTCCGAGCGGCATCATGATGGACAAATGGACTCCGGCAACGGAAGGGGCGAACTTCGAGCTCACCCCGATTCTGGAGCCGCTGGCGCCCTTCCGGGATCGCATGCTGGTGCTGAGCGGGCTCGACCAGGACATGGCGGACCCCTTCCCGGGCGAGGGCGATGTGGCACCGCACGACCGGGCCGGAGGCGCCTATCTGACGGGCACACACCCGCTGCGGGAAGGCAAGGTCGATGTTTCCGTCGATCAGGTGATCGCGCAGGAATTCGGGAAGCACACGCAGCTATCCTCGCTGGAGCTGAATCTGGACTCGGGCGAAGTGCTCGGCCAGTGCCAGATGGGCTGGACCTGCGCCTATGTCCACACGCTCTCCTGGCGCTCGCCCACCACGCCTCTGCCGACGGAGAGCCAGCCCCGCGCCGTCTTCGAGCGCCTCTTCGGCGACAGCAATTCCACGGACCCCAAGGAGCGCCGGGCGCGCATGGAGAAGCAGCACAGCATTCTCGACTCCGCCCGGGAGGCGGCCAACAAGCTGCTGCTCGAGATCGGGGCGAGCGACCGGGCCAAACTCTCCGAATATCTCGATGCCGTTCGGGACGTCGAGCGGCGCATACAGACCGCCGAGGAGCAGTCGGCCCGTGAGCTTCCGACGCTCGACCGGCCCGTCGGCATTCCGGCGCGGGTGGACGACCACGCCAAGCTGATGATCGATCTGCAGGTGCTGGCCTATCAGTCGGACCTGACGCGCGTCATCACGTTCATGTTCGGGCGGGAACAGGCGGACCGGACGTACCGCGAAATCGGGATTCCGGATGCGCATCACCCTCTGACGCACCACCAGAAAGATCCCATCAAGATCGCCAAGGTCATCCGCATCAACACGTTCCATGTCGAGCTCTTCTCCTATTTCCTGGACCGGCTGCAGTCTACGCCGGACGGCGATGGCTCGCTGCTCGACCGCACCATGCTGCTCTACGGAAGCGGGATTAGCGACGGAAACTCGCACAAGCACCAAGACTTGCCGGTCCTGTTGTTCGCGGGCGGCTCGAACCCGATCCAAGGCGGCCGGCACATCCGCTATCCCAAAGATACGCCGATGTCGAATCTGTTCGTGGCCATGCTGGACCGGTTGGGAATGCCGCAGGAAAGCTTCGGAGACAGCACCGGGAAGCTCGACTTGTTGCGCGGCGCATAGCATAGCTGCTCCCTGTTCGCGGGGCGCTGAGAAAGGGACCACGATGAGGGTTGGAGGAGGGCTTGGAGTAAAGATCCTTGGTGTTCTATGCCTCGTATTGTTGCGGCCGTCCGCCTACCTGGCCGCCGCCGAGAGCGCTCTCCCGCTCATCGAGGCGGTCAAGAGCAAGGATCGCTCCGCCGTCAAAGCTCTTCTTGACCAGAAAACGGACCGGAAAGTGGATGTGAATGCGGCTCAGGCCGACGGCGCCACGGCGCTTGCCTGGGCTGCGCACTGGAACGACCTTGAGACGGCCGACCTGCTGATCCGGGCCGGGGCCAACGTAAATGCTGCAAACGTCTACGGGGTCACGCCGCTGTTCCTGGCCTGCAGAAACCGCAGCGCCGCCATGGTGACGAAGCTGCTGGAGGCCGGCGCGAATCCCAACGCCGCCTTGGAGCGGGCGGGGGAAACGCCGCTCATGACCTGCTCCCGGACCGGCAATGCGGAAGCAGTCAAGGCGCTTCTGGACCGCGGAGCCGATCCCGCGGCCAAGGAAACCTGGCGCGGGCAGACCGCGCTGATGTGGGCCGTCGAGCAGGACCACCTGGAGGCGGCGCGCGTGCTGACCGAGAGGGGGGCCGACGTTCGGGCCGCCTCTGACGGCGGGTTTACGCCGCTGCTGTTTGCCGCGCGCAACGGGAACGCCGAGTTCGCAAAGCTGCTGCTGGCGGCGGGAGCGGACGTGAATGAGTCCACCCCGGAGGACGGCACGGTCCTGGTGGTGGCCAGCGCCAGTGGGCGCGAGGAGTTTTCCGTCTACCTGTTGGAGCAGGGCGCGGATCCAAACACCGCCGACGCGTATGGATTTACGCCGCTGCACTACGCCATGCAGAAAGGGATTTCCGGCGTCAGCTCCTCGGAAGACAAGCCGGGATACACGGCGCCGCCCCCGAATCTGCCCCGTTTGGTGAAGGCGCTTCTGGCGCATGGAGCGGACCCGAACGCCCGGGTCGCCATGGATTACCCGGCGCACACCCGCGCGCCGTTCCGCCAGACCAACCCCATCAGCCTCGTCGGCGCAACTCCCTTCTTCCTGGCGGCAGCCTCCGCGGACGCCGCCCTGATGCGGACCCTTGTCGACGGAGGAGCCGACCCGAACCTCGCTCTGCTGGACGGAACGACTGCGCTGATGGTCGCGGCGGGAATGGGACGGGTTCAGGACTTTCTGGATGGCGAGGAAGACAATGTCTTGGAAGCCGTCCGGTTGGCGGTCGAGCTGGGCGCTGACGTGAAGGCGGCGAACCGAGGCCTCCAGACCGCCCTCCATGCCGCGGCGTCCACCGGATTGGATGCGGTCGTGCGGTTGCTGGCGGACAAGGGCGCGCTTGTAAACGCAAAGGACCGGGTGGGGCAAACCCCCTGGAGCATTGCGAAAGCGATCAGCCCGGTGGTGAACAACCAGGGCGCCTTGCGGCTTCATGAAAGCACTGCGGAGCTGCTAGTGGAACTGGGCGCTACGCGGCTCACCGCAGAGGAGCTTATCTCCCCAGGGGGCTTGGGCAATATCCGCGACTACGCCAACGTGGATGAAGGGGCCAAGCAGCCAGCCCGGCAATAGAGTTCCATCCCTGATTCTCTCTACTTATACGAGTGGTCCCGGATTGCGCCGGTAGCGATTCACGATCGCATCGCCGGTCAGGTAGGCCAGGGCCTGGATCGTGAGCGTCGGGTTGAAGCCGCTGCCCATGGATGGAAACGTGCCGCTGCCGACGACAAACAGGTTCGGGATGTCCCAGCTCTGGCCGTAGCGGTTCACGACGGAATTGCTCGGATCGCTGCCCATGCGCGTCCCGCCTTCATGATGCCCGCCCGGGGAACCAGGGCTGGTGGGGCCGCGCCACACTTTCGCGGCGCCCATCGCGCGGCCCAGCTCTTCCATCTTTTCCAGCATGAACACGATGCGCGCCCGCTCGTTCGGCCGCCGCCAGTCGTAGGTCAGGCGCGGCGCCGGCAAACTGTACTGATCGCGCACGCTCGGATCGAGGTCGATGGTCTGATCGGCGTAGGGAAGGTTCTCGGTCTGCGCCACCATGGCGACGTAGCGCGTGAAGTATTTCGCCAGAAAATCGCGGTACGCGGCGCCCCAGCGCGGGATGCCCGGCGGAGGAACCATGCCCATGGCCGCGCCGATCGGGCCGCCTTCGAGCGCCGCGGGGCCGACCGAGATCTGCGCGCCGCGGATAAAGCCCACTCCGCTTTGGTCGAAATTGTCGCCGTTGAAGTCGTCCACCGTATGCCGCTGCGCGCTCGGCCCCATGTAAATATTGATGTGCCGGTCGTCAAACGCGGCGAACACTCTCGGATTGATGTGCGTCATGAGATGCTTGCCCAGCTCGCCGCTTGAATTCGCAAGGCCGTCCGGGAACCGGCCCGTCTTCGAGAGCAGCAGCAGACGCACGTTGTCGTAGATGAAGGTCGAGAGAATGACCAGGTCCGCCTCGACGGTGTTTTCCGAGCCGTCGGGTCCGTAGTAGGAGACGCCGGTGGCGCGGCCGCTCGCGTCGCTGTTCACGCGGTAGCACATCGCTCCGCTGATCAGCTTGAAGTTGCCGGTCGCGTCGGCTTCGGGAAGCTTGGTGACCAGGATGGACGACTTCGCGCCGATGTGGCACCCGAAAGCCTGGCAGAAGCCGCAGTAGGTGCAGCCCGGCCGTCCCTGATAGGGCTGCGAGACAATGGCGCGCGGAGTCGAGAACGGGGAGTACCCGAGCTTCTTCGCGGCCGTGTCGAAAACAAGGCCTGACTGGTCCACGAACAGCGGCGGCAGGGGATAGTCGCGGCGGCGCGGCGCCTCGAACGGGTTGCCGCCCGCGATCTTGCGGCCCTGCAGATTGCCGGCCTTGCCCGACACGCCCAGCTCGTACTCGGCGCGGTCGTAGTAGGGCTCGAGATCGGCGTAACTCAGCGGCCAGTCGGCGAGCGAGGAGTCGGCCGGGATCGCCGTTTCCCCGTAGCGCTCGACCGCCTGCGACCGCGCGCGGAAGTCGTCTTCGTGGAACCGCCACGAGACCGCCCCATAGTGGACGGTCCCGCCGCCCGCCTGGTTCCCGTAGTTCAAGTTCCCGAGCGCAGCCGCCCGCGCATTCGCGTCCGGCCGCCAGGTGACCGGCTGGCGCTTCACGTCCGGGCGCAGGTCCTTGCGCTGAAAATAGCGCAATTCATCCTGTGCCGCAAAGTCCGCCGTGGTATGGCGCGGGCCGCGCTCGAGACCAATGACTTTCATGCCGGCCTTGCCCAGCTCCGCAGCCAGGATACCGCCGGCGGCTCCCACCCCGACGATTACGACATCCGTTTTTTCTGTTGCCATGGCTGGTGACCTCCATATTAGGCAGGCTCTGGTCCGACGCGGACCAGCGTTCTTGGTTGCAGATGAGCCAGGGTGGATAGTGCCGTCGGAAGAAGAGGGCGAATATCGTCCAGCTTGTGCGTCTTCGCCTTCATCACCACAACGGCAATCGGCAGAGCGGCAAGGGACTGTTCGTATTCGACGCCGGAATCCTTGGTGAGCATGACACCGAAACCGCTATCCCCGGCCATCTTCAGCAGCTCGCCGTTCTCCATGCCCGACCAGCCCATGTACGCAACGGTGAACACCTCATGTCCGGATAGAAAATAACGCAGATCGTGCGGGAGATGCTCATCGAGCAGAATCTTCATCGGCCGGCAAAACTGTCTTGTTCCGTTCTTTTCTTGGCGGCTTCCAGCAGCGCGATGACTTGCTCCCGCCGGACGCTGGGAAACTGACTCAGGAAATAGTCTATGGTATAGCCGCCTTCCAGATGATCGAAGAGCGCCGACACCGGCACGCGCGTGCCGGCAAAACACGGGGTTCCACCCTGGATATTCTTGTTCACGCTGACCACTGCTTCTTCCATGGCTTCACTCTATCACAACCCCAAACTCTCGACGACAGCAAGCAAAGAGGGCGAGTCCCGGCAGGGACGGCTGAATCATTCCGCGCCTTCCTCCCCTTCCTCCCGCATTCCGTGGGTCGCCAGAAATTTCCTGTACTCCTCCGCAAAGCTGACCCGCCTGTGGTGTGCGGCTTGCGAATGGATGTACGCCATCGTCCGCTCTTTTTGCGCAACCCCAATCGAAAAGGCCCCGAACCCTTCCTGCCACGAAAATCTTCCTCTCCCCGCATATTGCTCATTGACCCACTTGGAAGATCCTGCTTTCAACAACTGAACTGCCTTCGATACGGAAGCCGTCCGCGATAACGAGAGCAACACATGAACATGGTCGGCAACGCCTCCCACCGCGAGCGCCGCCATTCCGTTCTCACGCGCGATGCCGCCGATGTACGCGTGAAGACGGTCTCCCATTCCCTCCCGGATCAAAGGCCGCCGCTCGGCGGTGCCGAACACGATGTGAACCAGACAGCAGATATGACTGTGAGCCATAGTTTCAGCCGTCCCTGACGGGACTTTTCACCTTCTTACCTATCTTCCCCAGCACTGGGTTCGCCGCGAAAAACAACCCGCGTCGAACCGTGCTGGGCTACTCTCATCCGTCCCTGCGGGACTAGTTACCCGGCCCGAGGCTGACATGCAACCTACTATCGTGATGTCTTATTGCGGCGTCTGTGTATGCGACGCTCAGTGGCTCATCCCCTCCGCATTACCGCTTCCCCGCCTGCGCCTGCAGGCCGATGATGGGCTCCCGGGTAAAGGTCTGCTTGTTCTGCATATCCGCCGTCGTAAAGATCGGCTGCGCGCCCGGAAATCCCACCAGCCGCCAGCCCGCAAAATCCTTGTTGCCTCCATAAACCGGGTCCGCGAACATGCCTTCCATGGTGTGCTCGCGCAGCGTGTTGAAGAACTCCCGCGCCGTGGGATATGCGAACCCGGCAGCCTTGCCTTCCTCGAGCGCCGCGATTACTTCGTCCTGCCGCGCGGCGCTGAGGCGCACGAACGGCTCCTGATACTTCTCGCGGCAGTACCGATCGAGCTGCGCCAGACCGCGCCGGTAGAAATCCTGCTGATCGGCGTAGGCGCCGGCCAGCGCCAGATCAATGTAATTGAGCACCCCCGCATCGAGCGCGCCCGCCTTCCCCGCTGCACCAGCCTTGCCCGGCGCCCCGGGCATCAGACGCTCGGTGAACGCGGCGACCGTGGCGGCATCGTCGTGGTTGAAGAACGCCCCGTGCGCCTCGCCGTGAGGACGCTGTTGTGCTTGAGCGCTTGCTTCGCCCGTCTGCGGAGGGCTCAGGGCGCTCACCTCGGGCAGTCCCGCGCCCGCGACCGCGCCCGCTCCCACCGCCGCGCGGACCAAAAACTTGCGTCGGGATACGTCCTGCTCTGCCATCGTATATCTCCTCTCTCAGGAAACGGCTCTTGCGGCCGTGGCCCACATTCCTCGATTCACAGGCATCGCGTGGATAATTCTCGAACGGCCTCTCACCTGCAATCTTCGGAACTTCCGATTCCCTGAGCGACGGTCCCCCTTACAAGGAAACGGCAGAGTAATCGTCGAGCCCGCGACCTATTGTAGCACTCTGCCTGGCCATAACTTCTGAGATCAAAACCGGAGCGTACCGGTGTTAGAATCAAGATCATAATCGTCAGGAGGCCCACCAAGATGAGTGCCAAGGAACATCCCCCCAGACAGCCGCGAAGACGGTTCCTGAAGGAAGCATTGGCGGCCGGTTTGGCCGCGGGAACCGTCCGGCCGAGTTACGGCCAAACGCCCGCGCCCGAGGAGGCTCGCTCGCGCCCCGAGGAAAACCGAGGCTACGGCCGGCGGTCCCATTACGAAGTGGTTTCCCGGTGGCCCATTCAGCCCAAGGAATTGACGCCCGGCGACCCTTTGTACTTGGTGTACGCGCCATCGAGAACCCCTTTGCAGGACCTGCGCGGCATCATCACACCCAATCCGCTGCACTACTTCGTGGACGCCAGCTCTCCCTATCCCATTGCGGACCTCAACCCGCAGGAACACCGCCTCGTCGTCGACGGCATGGTGGACCGGCCCATGGAATACACCCTCGATGATCTGAAGCTCCTGCCTTCGGTGTCCCGCATCTGCTGGCTCGAATGCACCGGAAACGGCGGGCTGCGCGAGCGAAACCATATCGAGTTCCATGAGACGCTTCAGAAGGCCCACGGGGCGACCTCCTGCGCGGAGTGGACGGGCGTGCCGCTTTCTCTGCTGCTGCAGGAAGCGGGTGTGCGGCAGGGAGCGAGCTGGATCTACGCGGAAGGCAATGAGCACGCCCGCCGCGCCAAGAGCTTTCAACTGGAAAAGGGGATGGAGGACGTTCTCGTCGCGTACGCCCAGAACGGCGAGGCCATCCGCCCGGAAAACGGCTACCCGGTGCGGCTGATCGTTCCCGGCTGGTCCGGGCACAACAGCGTCAAGTGGCTGCGGACCGTCAAAGTCACCGACCGGCCCTACATGGCCAAAGACGACCTCGGGTTCACGCAGGCGGCGGACGGCACATGGATTGGCGAGCGGGAATTCGACCCCAAGTCCGTGATTGCCTTTCCTTCCGGCGGACAGAAGCTGCCCGGCCCCGGCGTCTATGAGCTGCACGGCCTCGCCTGGACGGGCGGGGGCGTGATTCGCAGGGTGGACGTCACCACCGACGGCGGGCGCACCTGGAAAGAGGCGCAGTTGCAGGAGCCCATTCTGCCGAGGGCGCACACGCGCTTTCGTCTCCTCTGGACCTGGAATGGAGAGGAAACCGTCATCGAGTCCCGCTGCACGGATGAGCGAGGGCGGACGCAAAGGAGACTGATTGACATCCGGGAAGAGTATGGCGACGATCCGGACCATTGGCGCTCCAGCACCTCGGCCGGCGAGCGCTTTAGCGGAACACAGCCCTGGAAAATCCTGCGCGACGGCAGCGTTCACCAGGCGGCGTACGGCCCGCACATGTATCCGCCGCCCAAGGCCACGGCCGCTCTAACGAAGCCGACCCGGAAGTCGCCATCGGGAGGAGGTTCGACATGCCTCGCCTAGTTCTGCTGCTCTTGCCATTGCTCGTGATGACCTGCCTGCCCGCAGCCATCGCCCAGGGACCTGCCTACCAGCGCGGACGAACGCTGAGTTCCGAGGCCGTCCAAGCCTGGGATACCGCGGTCGGCCCGGAGGGGAAGGAACTGCCGCCGGGAAGGGGCACGGCGCGGGAGGGAGCCCAGGTCTGGGCCCGGCGCTGCTCCGCCTGCCACGGCATGGACGGCAAATATCAATGGCCTCGGCGCGCCCATCCGCCCTCCGCGGGCAAGGCCCCCCTCCTGGCGGGAGAATTGGGCGTCGTTGCGAAGCGGCAGTTTGCCACCACCCTTTGGGACTACATCAACCGCGCCATGCCGCTCGGCGAGCAGGCAGGCACTCTGACCCCCAGCGAAGTCTACGCCGTGACCGCTTACGTGCTTCATCTGAACGGCATCATCGGTGAGGATGACGGGATGGATGCGAACACGCTGCCCCAGGTGCCAATGCCAGCCGGTCCGCGGAAAAACTGAGCCGCTGGGCAGGAGAAGAAGTCCCGGGGCTGCTTACAAAGGGGCTACTTCACAGAACACTTTAATGGCGTCTTTCGCCTCGGTAAGCGTCTGCATGAGCAGCGCGTAGTTCTCGAGACCCGGGACCGGGTGCGTGAGCAGTTTCGCGAGCCATCCGGGATAGCTCAGCTCGGCCTGGGCAAAGTGGCGCACGGCGCGTTTGAAATCCTCCCGGCTGGCGTTCACGCTTCCGAAGGCCACCTTGTTCCCGAGCACAAAGCCTTGATTGATGTGATCGGACGGAATCTCGGCGGTCCGGTTGCCCCCGCTGATGCTGACCATCGCGAGGACCCCGTTCTTGCCAAGCACCTGCATCGCCTCGAACACGAGCGGCGAATACCCGGTGCCTTCGAGAATGATGTCCGGCGGGCCGAATTCTTGCGCAGCCTGCTGGAGCGATGTTTGCTTCGTGCTGCAGTAGCGCACGCCGATCTCCTGCAGCAGCTCGGAGTTGAGGAAGGGCGGCTCGCGCAGCCCCAGCGCGATGACTTCGAGGCCCCGCAGCCGCAGGATCATGGAGGCCAGCAGCCCGAGCGTCCCCGTGCCGAGCACCGCCGCCCGCTGCGGCCGCCAGATGCGCAGCCGCCGCTGAATCTCGTACGCCTGCGCAATCGCTTTCTCGGCGACGCTGGCCGGCTCCAGCAGCACGCCTACACCTTTCAGCCCGTGCGGAACCTTCACCAGGAAATTGCTCTCTTCGGCGTAGTATTCCGCCAGGTAGCCGTGGCGCAGATTGATCCCCCGCTCGAAATACGTGTCGTCCGTGGTCATGTCCTGCAGACCGATCTCGTCATAGACGCTCGATCCGGGCCTCCGGACGGACGCCACGACGTAGTCCCCGGGCTCGAACCCCAGGACCTTCGGGCCCACCGATTCCACCACGCCGAAGCTCTCGTGGCCCAGAATCAGGTACTCGTCCCCCGGCGGCGGCGCTCCGTACTCGGCGGCATTGATCTCTTTGTCGGTCCCGTCGATTCCCACTCGAAGCACTTTGACAAGAACACCCTGCGCCGCCCCGTTCAGCATGGGCTTGGACACTTCCCGAAGATGAATGCTATTTGCTTTTCCCGGAATCACTGCGATTGCTTTCATGGATCATCTCCTTATTAACGCGCTTCTTGCAGCGCTTGAACAAGAATCTCCCCGGTTATGTTTGCGGATGACGAGCTATCGGTTCTTTCCGCCTTCCGGTGCATCACCCGCCAGGCGCGCAAAGTCTCCGCCACGGTCCATGCCTGCGCCGTGCAGCCGCGCGGCGTGAACGGGGCCTCTGCATCAAAGATCTCGCTCGCGCTCCCGAGCCCATGCATGTTCAAATGATGCGCCAGCGGCTCCAGATAGGAGGCCGCTTTCGCAGGGTCGTTGTAGACACGCAGGTGCGCCAGCGCGAAGTGCCCCAGCAGCCACCCCCAGACGGTTCCTTGATGGTACGCGCCGTCGCGCTCCCGCGGGCCGCCGCCGTAGCGCGGCACGTAGGCGGGATGGCCCGGCGCCAGGCTCCGGAGGCCATGCGAAGTCACCAGTTCCCGCGCGCACGCATCCACCACCGCGCGCTGCCGCAATGAGGACAGCGCGCTCGCCGGCAGCGATACGGCCAGGATCTGGTTGGGCCGCATCGCCGCATCCTTCCCGCCGGGGCCGTCAATCACGTCGAAGCAGCACCCGGCTTCTTCGTTCCAGAAGCGCCCGAAGCTGCGTTCCACGTCCCACGCCGCCGAGGAGTACACGCTCGATGGCTCCCCTAGAATCGCGGCGAACCGCGCCATCGCGGCCAGCGCGTTGTACCAGAGCGCGTTCACCTCGACGGGCTTGCCGATCCGCGGCGTGACCACCCAGTCGCCCACCTTGGCGTCCATCCACGTGAGCTGCACGCCCGCCTCGCCTGCGGCCAGCAGTCCGTCCCGCGGGTCCACCTTGATTCCGTACCGTGTGCCCCGCTGGTGCCATTCGATCATCCCGGCCAGCACCGGGAACACCTCCCGCAGGAATTCGATGTCTCCCGTCTCCTCGTAATACTGGCGGACCGCCTCGAAGTACCACAGCGCGGCATCCACGGTGTTGTATGCAGGCTTTTCGCCGCCGTCGGGAAAGACGTTCGGAAGCATCCCCTGGTCGACGAATCGCGCAAACGTCCGCAGGATGCGCCGCGCAATCTCCGGACGGCCCGCCGCGAGCGTCAGGCCGGGCAGCGCGATCATGGTGTCACGCCCCCAGTCCCCGAACCACGGATACCCTGCGATCACCGAAAGCGCCTGCGGGTCATCGGAGAGAGGCCGGCGGACGATGAACTGGTCCGCCGCGAGCACCAGTTGGCGGATCCACGCCGGAGCGTCGGCGGCAAGTTCCGGTTCCGCGTCTTTCCAACGCTCGAGCAAAGCCCTCTGGTCCGCGCCGTGTTCTGCCAGGGCTGATTCTCCATCCAGGTTCGGATTCGAGTCGGTGCTGGCAACCCAAGTGATCGAGTCTCCAGGGTGCAGCTCCGCCGAGAACGTCCCCGCCTCCAGGTGATCGTCGCGGTCGTCCAAACCCCTGTAGGCTTCCTGCGCCAGTTGAAAGTCGTGATCCCATGGATTGAATTGATGAGCCGGTTCGGCTGCAGCCATTGCACTCAGCAGATAAAACGGAGTTGCACCCTCGAAGGCCTGTACCTGAAGCCCGTTCGGCACACGCTCGATGCGCATTTGCCAGCCGTTCGAGCGCGTCGTTGCATGATAGTCGCGATAGTTGACGAGCGGCTTCAGTACAAGGCGCACCGGCCCGCTCGCCCGCAGGAGCGTGTAGCGGACGTAGGTCGTGTTGGCGTCACGCTGCATCCAGACGCGCTTCTCCAGCAGAGCGTCGGCGACGGCGAAGGTCCACACCGGCGTTGTGCCTTCGAGCCGGAACCGCTCGATGTGACGCCAGCCATTAGGCTCTACGCTGCCGCTCCCCCACCGATTTGTCGCAAGAGGATACTCCTGCCCTCCGTATTCCACCGTTTCGTCGAGCTTGGCGACGAGCAGCGTGCGCCCCAGAGGGGGCTTCAATGCAGCCACCAGCAGTCCGTGGTAGCGGCGCGTCAGGAGTCCCGCCACCGTGCCCGATGCAAATCCTCCCAGGCCGTTCGTCACCAGCCATTCCCGCCGCTCTCCCGCCGCCAGGTCGCCGCAAACGTCCCGCCCGAAATCAACGGGGGACGAGAACGCGGTCGGGCCGCTGGCTGCTTTTTTGGGCCGTCTCATTTTGCTTTTCCTCCTGTCGGTGGTTTGGCAATCCGTCGCCTGGCAATCCGTGGCCGCTCTGCTCGATCAGTTTGGCGACCAGGCCGGTCCAGCCGGTCTGGTGGCTCGCCCCGATGCCCGCCCCGTTGTCGCCGTGGAAGTATTCGTGGAACAGCACGTAGTCGCGCCAGTGCGGGTCGGTTTGAAATTTCTCGATTCCTCCAAAGACGGGCCGGCGTCCGTCGGCTCCGCGCAGGAACGGCCGCGTCAGCCGCCGGGATACTTCCGCAGCCACGTCCCACAGCGTTTTCTGCTCTCCCGAGCCCGTAGGGAATTCCACCTGGAGCCCGTCTTCGTGGTAGTAGTGGAACTTCTGCAGGGACTCGACGATCAGGTAATTCACGGGGAACCAGACCGGCCCGCGCCAATTCGAGTTTCCGCCGAACAGCCCGGTCGAAGACTCCGCCGGCTCGTAGTCCACGCGGTATTCGTTCCCGTTCACGTGGAAGCGGTACGGTTCGCGCAGGTGCCGCCGGGAGAGCGCCCGGATCCCGTGCGGCGACAGGAATTCCTCCTCGTCGAGCAGGATGCGCAGGACGCGCGGCAACTGCCGCCGATTCACGACTGACAGCAGGCGGCGCACCCTGCCGTCCGGCATCAAGGCTTCCTCGATGTGCTCGCGCAGTTCCGGCCGGTTGTCGATGAACCACTGCATCCTTCGCCGGAATCCGGGCAGGCTGTCCACGATCTCCGGCTCCAGCGTCTCGACCGCGAAGAGCGGAATCAGCCCGACCATCGAGCGCACCTTCAGTTTTTCATGCCGGCCGTTCGGGAGATGCAGCACGTCGTAGAAAAATCCGTCTTCCTCGTCCCACAGCTCGATCCCTTCTCCGCCCACGTCATGCATCGCGTGCGCGATATAGACGAAGTGCTCGAAGAATTTGCTGGCCACGTCCTCGTAGGCAGGGTCTTCCCGAGCCAGCTCCAGCGCAATGGCCAGCATGTTCAGGCAGTACATCGCCATCCAGCTTGTGCCGTCCGACTGCTCGATGTGCCCGCCGGTCGGGAGCGGCGCCGAGCGGTCGAACACGCCGATGTTGTCGAGCCCCAGAAATCCTCCCTGGAACACGTTCAAGCCCTCGGCGTCCTTGCGATTCACCCACCAGGTGAAGTTCAGCAGCAGCTTGTGGAACACCCGCTTCAGAAACGTCCGGTCGGCTTTGCCGCGGATGCGCTTTTCGATCTTGTACACCCGCCAGCAGGCCCACGCGTGCACCGGCGGATTCACGTCCCCGAACGCCCATTCGTACGCCGGCAACTGCCCGTTCGGATGCATGTACCACTCGCGCAGCAGCAGCACGAGCTGCTCCTTGGCGAAGTCCGGGTCCACCACCGCCAGCGGAATGCAGTGGAACGCCAGGTCCCACGCCGCGTACCACGGATACTCCCACTTGTCCGGCATCGAAATCACGTCGCCGTTGTATAAATGACGCCAATCACTGTTGCGGCCGTTCTTGCGTGCCTCGGGCGGCGGCGGCCCGGCCGGGTCTCCCTCGAGCCACGCCCGCATGTCGTAGTGGTAATACTGCTTGCTCCATAGCAGCCCTGCGAACGCCTGCCGCTGCACCGCGAGCGCATCGGCGCAGTCGATCTTCGGCGCTTTCGCTCGATAAAATTCGTCCGCTTCCTCCTGCCGCTCGGAGAAGATCGTCTCAAATTCCTTGCCCAGTTGCGTCTCCGCCGGCTGGCGGTCCGTCAGCCGCAACCGCAGCGTAACCGACGACCCGGGCGCCACCGGCATGCGGTAGTACGCCGCCGATTTCGTTCCCGCACGCTCCGGATTCACAGCGCGTTCGTTGCCTCGGACCACGTACTCATGGAAGGCGTCTTTGACGTAAGGCGTGCGATTCTCTCCGCCGTAAAGCTTTTGGTGGTTTGTCTCGTTCTCCGTGAACAAAAGTTCCGGAGTTCCTTCGCACAGCAGCCACCGCCTTCCGTACTGCGGATGCTCGCATCGGATCACCGCCGCTGTGCCGAGGCTCTCCTGCGCCGCTAAGACTGGACGCTCGCCGGCATCGCCGGAATTCCCGGAGTTCCCGTTCCACGACCACGTATTGCGGAACCACAGCGTGGGCAGCAGGCACAGCTCCGCCGTCTCCGGCCCGCGATTGTGCGCCGTGATGCGGATCAGAATGTCTTCGGCCGAAGCCTTGGCATACTCTACAAAGACGTCGAAGTACCGGCTCTGGTCGAACACGCCGGTATCCATCAGCTCGTACTCGAGTCCCCCGCGCCCGCGCCGCCGGTTTTCCGCCGCCAGCCGCCCGTACGGAAACTCCGCCTGCGGATACTTGTACAGGAACTTCATATACGAATGCGTCGGCGTCGAATCGAGGTAGAAGTAGTACTCCTTCACGTCCTCGCCGTGATTGCCTTCGTTGCCGGTCAGCCCGAAGATGCGCTCCTTCAGGATCGGGTCGCGGCCGTTCCACAGCGCCAGCGCGAAGCAGATCTTCTGGTGCCGGTCGGAGATGCCGCCGATCCCGTCTTCTCCCCAGCGGTACGCCCGCGAGCGCGCCTGATCGTGCGGGAAGTGGTCCCACGCCTCGCCGTGCGGGCTGTAGTCCTCGCGCACCGTCCCCCACTGCCTCTCACTCAGATACGGCCCCCAGCGCTTCCAGTGGGCCTTCCTCTGCCGCGACTCTTCCAGCCGCAGTTCCTCTTTCGTCAGCGATCTCTCGTTGTTCCGTGTCATCGGTCCGTCTCCTTGTTGTCGCGGCGTACCCACAGTCGAAAATGCAGCGCTTGTTATTTTGATGATGCAGCTTGGCGCACCGGATGGCGGACATCCCTTTCCGCCTGCGATAGACTTCCGACGCCAGCAGCATCCCGATCACCGGCGCTGTGAAGTAGATCCAAATCCCTGTCCACAGATTGGCGGCCACGGCCGATCCGAACGTCCGCGCCGGGTTCATGCTCATGCCCGAAAGCGGCGCTTCCAGCGTGATGTAGCCCGCCACCAGAATCCCCGCGAACAAGCCCGTGTATTGCGGCGCCTTCTTCGAATTCGAGGCGGAGAGTACTACCAACATCAGCAGGAATGAGATGCCGAGTTCCGCCAGGAACGCCATCCACGGCCCTCCGCTTCCCGGAACCGTCACAACATAATTGACTGTCGGGTCGGCCAATAGCGGACCGAGAACGCTGGCGGTCAGCAGGATTCCCGCGACCCCCCCGATGAATTGCGCGGCGACATAGAAGAACGCATCCGCCCGCGCCACCTTGCCGAGCCGCAGGAACGCCAGGGTCACGGCCGGGTTGAAGTGCGCCCCGGACTGCTTGCCCCACGGGGAATAAATCAGTCCGATGGCCGTCAGCCCCATCGCGATCCCGATCAGCATGCGGCGCGGGAAGGGGTCCCCAATCGCCTGCTGCACGGGCGAGCCGGGATGTTCCAGAAGCGTGACGAAGCACCCGGCCGAGATCATGAACAGGCCCAGCTCCGCGCCTTCCATGAGGTACTCCGGCCAGTGTTGCTTCAAAACGCGGCTCGCTTCGCTGACCACAGGGTGTGTCCTCTATTCTTCCGTCAAAAGCATGGCGTGCCCGTCGGGATCGCGCACTAGCAAGCCCTCGCCGAATCCGCGCTTGCCGTCCGGAAGAGCAACGATCCCGGGAGAAATGTATCGGATATGCCTTGCGCGGATCACTTCGTCCGCCTGCTCGATCGCGCGCGTCCGCAGTTGCGTCTGCCAGTGCACCAGATCGTTCGCTTTGGTATCTGCGGGAAACGGGCGCCCGTCGCGCGGCGCAAGATATTCGAGCAGCTCGATGGCCGGCCCCGCCTCCACCCGCAGCGATGTAATCCGCAGCCGCGCCCCGAACACATTGTTTAGGCGCTCCTGCTCGGGCCCGTAGTTCTCGCTCTCGCCCGCCACGCGAAAGCCCAGCAGATCCCGATAGAACTCCAGGCTCGCGTCCGTATCTCCCACCACGACCGCCGTGTGATCGATCCCCAGAAACAGCTTGTCCGACGGACGATGCCATTTCGGATCGCCTTTGTCCGGAGGAAACGCCAGCACTTCGAGCGTATGCCCGTCCGGGTCTTTGAAGTAGAACGCCTCGATCCCGGCCGCGTTCTTGTTCCAGTCCGGCAGACGCTGGGGTCCGCTCGAAGCGTGCGTCACCTTGTTCGCCCGCAGCCGCTGGTAGGCCCGGTCCATGTCGCTGACGATGATTGCGATGTGCTGGAACCAGCGGTCGTTGCTCCGCGAGTCCGGCGGAATCGGCCGGCCCCGCGGCGCCAGATACTCCGTCAGCTCAAGGAACTCGTTCCCGAGCCGCATCCGCGCCACCCGCATCCGCACGCCGAAAACTCCCTGCAATCGCTCCTGCTCCTCGCCCCAGACCTCGGTTTCCGAAACCTTCTCGAAGGTCAGGACGTTCCTGTAGAACTCCACGGCGCGGTCGAGGTCCGAGACCGTAAACCCTGCCCCCTGGACCTCCCGCACCAGCGCCTGCTCGGACGCCGCCGCCAGGTTCCACCCCTGCGACGAAATCAATAGCAGCAGCGACAACGTGAGAATCGTTCGCGGAATCTTCCGGTCGAGTTGTAGCCAGCGAGTCATCGGTATCTCCTCATCCCCGTCCTCTGCGGTACTCACTCCGCTTCCGTTCAGTCAACCGGCTTCACGTTCTCCATCAGAGTAAAGAAGCCTTCCGCCAGCGTCGGGTGAATATAAACGGCGCCCTTGAGCAGCGTGTAGGGCAGATCGGCGAGCATCAGCACGCCCAGCGTCTGCACCAGCTCGCCGCCTTCGAGCGCCAGGATCGCTGCTCCCAGGATTTTGTCTGTGCCCGCGTCCACCACCAGCTTCATCATGCCGGCCGTTTCGTCGCGCTCAATGGCGCGGGCCACCCAGCTCATGGGAATCTTCCCGATTTTCAGCGCACGCCCCTTCGCGCGCGCCTCCGTCTCCGTCATGCCCACGCGCCCCAGTTGCGGGTCCGTGAAGACGGAGTAGGGAACCAGCCGCCGGTCGATGCCAAGGTCCTTCCCTTCGATCACATCGGCGTAGAGAATTTGGAAGTCGTTATAGGAAATGTGCGTGAAGGCTGGCCCGCCTTTCACGTCGCCCAGCGCCCAGATGCCTGGAATGTTCGTCTCCAGACGCCGGTTCACCCGCACGAACCCTCGCTGGTCGGTTTCGACATCGGCGTATTCGAGGCCGAGGTCGTCGGTGTTCGGCCGGCGTCCGGTGGCGATCAGCAAATGCGAACCCGAAATGCCTCGGGCGGGACTCGAATTCCCCTCCAGGCTCAGGGTGATTTTCCCGTTCGCCTGTCGCACCGAAGTCGTTGTGGCATTCAGGAGGAATTCCACTCCCTCCGCTTCGAGCGCGCGCTGCAATTCCGCGGCGATGTCCGCGTCCTCGCGCGTGAGCAACTGGGCTCCGCGATGAATCACCGTTACCTTGCTCCCGAACCGCCGGAACATCTGCCCGAACTCGAGCCCGATGTACCCGCCCCCCAGCACGATCAAGTGCTCGGGAACTTCCTGGACCTCCATCAGCGTCGAGTTGGTGAGGTAAGGAACCGTGTTCAAGCCTTCGATGCGCGGGATGTCGGTGCGCGTGC
>Ga0326597_10002659_pt1 | contig 26466 bp, 20 predicted proteins | sample RVTome_12_FD_203789 | JGI IMG/M metagenome (GOLD analysis project Ga0326597, IMG submission 203789) | Soil microbial communities from uranium-contaminated site in the Upper Colorado River Basin, Wyoming, United States - RVT100D185 | ecosystem: Environmental > Terrestrial > Soil > Contaminated >... | reverse complement strand
CCCAGACTCAGCAAGCCACAAGTATGGATTCCCCCCCCCCCCGGAAGGCGCGCCGGCCTTCGCGCTACTGCCGCGTCAGCGTTATTTTTTGCGGGCGACGGCAGGCGAGTCGCGCAGGAAGAAGATCCCTGGGACCTTTTCCTGCCTGAAGATCGAGACTTGACGTGCCACTAGGGCGCGTAGCGGCTCTCGAGGATGGCGAACTCCTTGCGAAAGCGCGGGCCGCCGAACTCGGGGTCGATGAGCCTCAGCCGGCCGATGCGCGGATGAATGCGCTCGGTGTTGCGCTGCACCCGGTCGAAGATCTGGAGGATGCGCAACTCGGCGAGCCAGAAGGCGGATTCGTGCGCCGCCGCCGTCGCGGCGGCCAGGCGCTGATAACCCGGCAGCGCGTCAGCCCAGCGCTCAAGGTGATAGAGACACTCGGATCGGCCGAAGATCGCCTCCGCCGAGTTCTCGCGCCAGACGAGAACCCGCTCATAGGTCTCCAGCGCCTCTTTGTGCTCACCCGCGAGTCGGAGCGCCTCGGCGTGACAGAGCGTCGCCGCCAGTCCGGTGTCGCCGGTGGCGCTGAGCGGCCGTGCAATCGAGTGACCGAGGCGCGAGAGCGGCTCGATGCGCTCGCGCGCCATCGAGGCGGCGGCGGCTTCATCACCGGAATCAAGAAGTCGCTCTGCTTCCTCAAGCCGCCGCGCCGCGATGCGCGTGATCAGCCCCAGCGCCCGCTCCGGCGACCGCTGCGCCAACTCGCGCAGGTCGCTCTCAATCTGCTCGGTCCGTCCCACGGCCTCGAGAATTGAGATGCGAGTGTCGATGATCTCAGCCGCGAGCAGGTCATCCACGCCGGGGCGATCCTCGAGGCCCTCAAGCCGCCTAAGCGCCGCCTCGTGCTCGCCGCGCTCCCGCTGCGCCTGGGCGGCCCGGACCTGGCCGGCGATGCGGTAATACGCGAGATCGGCCGCGCGCGAGGCGTCGAGCGACTCGCCCGGCTGCGCGCGATCGATCAGGTCCGAGAGACGATCGACCGCCGCCTCCACCAGCGCCAGCCGTTCCCGGCGCTGGGCATCGTCGGGCGCGGCGAGCGCCTGCTTCCAGCGCGCCTGAACGACCTGAAAGGCCGCATCCACCCGCAATCGAGAGGACGGGCCGACGAGTCCCAGCGAATCCGCCGCCTCGTCGAAGCGGCCGCGCCGCATCAGCAGCAGCCCGCGCTCATACGCCCATCGGTCGAACGAAGCGGTCTGCGGAAAGCGCTCGATGATGAGCGTGAGCGCCGACTCGTACAAGTCCTCGGTGGCGGCGGAAGCACCGGGTTCGAGCGCCGCGGCCGAGAGCGAGGCCGCGGCGCGTTCGGCCGCGACGGGAGCGCGGGCGTCGAGCGGGAAGCGCCTGGCCACGTCCAGCCACCGCGCGCACGCCTTCTCCAACTCGCCTCGCTGCGCGTGGAGAGAGCCCAGCGCCAGAAGCAGCCGCGGCGCCATCTCCGCCGAGTCGCCGTGCTTGCTCAGAAGTGCCTCGAGCAGCGTCCTCGCCTGCGACTGCTGCCGCGGATCGGCCGTCAACCGCTCGGCCTGCGCCAGCGCCATCTCCGGAGGGAGGTCGGCCAGCGCGATGGCCTCGGGCGTCACGATTCGCCAGCGCCCGGCGACGATCTCTTCGCGCTGCGCCGCCGAGAGGGGGAGGAAGTCATTCTGAAGGTACAAGCGATAGACCCGATTCGCCTCATTGACGATTCGCTGCGCCGCTTCGCCGGTCGCGGCCCGGTAGTTCGGACGACCGGTCGCGCCGCCCGCTGCCTCGTCGGCCGTCAGGCGAAACCGCTGGTCGCACGCGAGCAGAGAGGCGAATGGATCGCGCCTGATCTGGTCGATCGATCCGAGGCGATCGAGCGCGGCCGACGCCGCGGGCAGCCCCTCGGATTGCCTGAGCAGTTCGACCATGCCCAGCCGGGCCCGCAGTCTCGAGACCTCATCGGACTGCGTGGAGGCTGATGCCAGATCGAATTGCCGACGGGCTTCGTCGAACCGCCCGAGTCGCACCAGCGCCACGCCGGTCATGGATCGCGCGCGACCGGCCCAGGGCTCGGTCAGTTCGCCCATGAGGGGCGACAGCGTGTCAACGATAAGCCGCCAACGATCCTCCTCTCCTCCTTCATGGCCGACGACGGCTGAGAGATAGGTCGCGCTGGCGTGCAAAAAGGGCAGGCGCTGGCGCTGCTCGACGTGCAGCAGGTAGCGGTGCCGCTGCTGCATCGCCGCGCTCGTGGAAAAGTCACGGTGCTCCTCAAGATCGAGCACCTTATCCGCCAGGCCGACGATCGCGTCGTCGAGCAGTCGCAGCGCCTCCGAGGCGCTGGCCGCGAGGCGGTCGTACTGCTGGTCATCCGCCACCCCGAACTCGATGGTGAGGGCGGTCGCCCCCTCCGCCTCCGCGAGAAAAAGGAGGCTGAAGGCGAGGTCCGCCTGCCACAGCGGCAGGCGCGGGTCGGAGGAGAATGAACCGACCAGTTTCCGCCGAGCGCCGATCAACTCCTCAACCGTCCGGCTCCGCTCGGCGGGAGTGCGGCTCTCGTCGGAAAGCGCCGCCTGGAGGTGCGCGACGGCGATGAGGTGCTCCATGGCGGGGTCGTTGGCGCCCCCTGATTCGAGCACGTAATCGAGCAGGTCGTGCAGGCCGTATTCGGCGAGGCCGCGCAGGAATCGCTCCTGATCGAGTTGCTCATTGAGGCTCTGCGCGTGGGCGGCGCCGGGCAGCAGCGCTGCGCACAGGAGAAGCATCGTGGATCGCGTCCACCGCATGGATCGATTCTACGGCTCCGCCCGCGCGGCAGCCGCGCTACGACCCCACCCGCTGAAGCGTCGTGATCAGCACGTCATCCTGCGTCGCGCCGCAGCGATACGCGCCGATGGCGTTCGGGAGGAACTGCGCGAGACGAATCGGCATGTCGGGAGTCCAGCGGGCCACCACCTGCTGCACCCCCTTGACGCCGAACGGCCGCCCGCGCTCGTCCACCGCCTCGGACGCGCCGTCCGTGTAGAGCACGAGCGGTTCGTCCACATCAAGAAGCGTTGTCTGCATCCCGGCGTCGAAGATCTCATCCGGCGCCGCGCCGAGCATGAAGGCCGTGGACTCCAGCGCCTCGAGCGCGCCGTCGCGCCGGCGGATGATCGCGGGCGGATGACCGGCGTTGACCCATTCCATCGCGCCGTCGGGGCGGATGCGGCAGATGAACGCCGTGGCGAAGATACTGTGCCTTGCCATGATAAGGTGAAAGTAGCGATTCAGCCGCGCCACGACCTCCGCCGGCGAGGCGCCCGGCTGCTCGGCATAGAGGCGCTGCACCTCGCCGTCCACGCGATTCACGGTCAGCGCCGCCGGGATGCCGTGGCCCGTCACGTCGATGAGCACGACGCTCAGCGCCCCGTCGGGCGCGGTATGCACGTGAAGAAAGTCCCCGCCGACCTGCCGCATCGGCTCATACGAATACGCCAGCCGGATCGGGCCTTCATCGAGCGGGCGGGGAAAGCGCCGCTCGTGAATGGTGCGCGCGTCGATCAGGTCGCGCCGGCTGCGGGTGAACTGACGCCGCAACTGGTTCACCTCCACCTCGTTGCGCAGGCGGCTGATGCGCCACCAGCACAGCAGCATTCCCACGCTGATAATCGAAGGCGCGATGAGCGCGCCCGTCAGAAAATGAACGACGCCCGGCGGCTCCACGAGCCACGTCGTGATGATCCACGCCGGATAGAGCACCAGCAGCGGGAGCAGCCCCTGCCTCGGCGTCCACGGCAGCAGCGCGCAGGCCAAGAAGTGCGAGAGGGCGATGATGACGATCACCGGCGCCATCGAGCCCAGCCGCCACCCCTGCGTGTTGAGGAAGTTGATCTCCTCGCCGATCGCGCCGCCGATCGACCACAGCCCCGTGAGGATGAGCACCCAGTAGGCGGTGCGCAGCACGCCGCGGCCACTCTTCACCACGCGTCGCACCAGCACCAGCGCCCCGACGAGCGTCACCAGGCGCAGCACGAGCATGCCCAGCAGGATGGGATCGCGCAGCGCCGCGAAGGGCGCCGCCTCGACGCCGCCCATCGAGCGCATGGTGAAGTACACCGCCGCCGCCAGCGCATATTGAAACCCGATGAGCCCGAGCCACAGAGAAATGAGCCAGGTGAAGCGCACGCGCAGCAAGCGCTCGACCTCCTCCTCAAAGGCGGAAGCAATCGGAAGCGGCGGCGGAGCGGGGCGGCTCAACGCGAGGCCCCCGTCGGCGCCGACCGTGTCGCGCGGCCCGTCGCCCGGGCCGCAGCGCTGAAGACGCGCCCGGTCCGCCAGCCGCTGGTCGGCGCTCCTGCGGCCTCGGGCCCGATGCACACCGCCGCCACGAGCACATCCTCCTCCGACTCGCCCATCACGCCGCGAAACCGATTGAGTTGCCGCATGAACGCCGCCGGCCACTGGAGCGGATCATCCACGCGCGTCGTGCGCAGGATCGCTTCCACTCCGTCGTAGCCCAGGCGCCGCCCCTGCCGGTCGCGCCATTCGCATGCGCCGTCGGAGAAGGCGATGAGCACATCTCCCGCCCCCATCAGCATCACCTGTTCTTCGCACTCGCGGCACATCTCCTCATCCGCGCCGAAAGGCCAGGACGTCGATTCGAGGCGCTCAAGCGCGCCGTCGATGCGGCGGATGAAGACCGGCGCGTGCCCCGCCCCGCACCAGCAGACCGAGCCGAGGCGGTCAAATCGCATCGCAAAGCCCGTCGCATACACGCCGTGCGGCGCCAGCGTGAGAAAGGCATAGCGATCCAGCGCGGCGATCACGTCGCGCGGCCGGCGATCAGGACTCTCGGCAAACAGGCGCTCAATCTCGCCATGCAGCCGATGCACCGTCAGCGCCGCCGCGATCCCGTCACCCGCCACGTCGAGCAGAATCAGCGTGAGCGACCCATCCGGCGATTCGTGCGCTGCCAGCAGGTCGCCGCCGATGCCCAGGCGCGGCTGATCGCGGTAGGTGAAGCGAATGAACCCCGTCGTGCGCTCCCTGGGGAAGAGCGCTTCGTGCAGTCTCCGCGCATCAAAGAGTTCGCGGTGAAACTCCTCGTAGTGCTGCCGAAGCGCCGCCGACTCGATGCGCTTGCCCAGCCGCGTCGTGCGCAGCCAGCAGATGAGCACGCCCGGCGCCAACTGGAGCGCCGCGAGCGCATCGCCCGCGAGCGCGGCCGGCGCCAACGACTCGCCGGACAACAGCAGTCTGGTCAGCACCCAGACGAGCCAGACGCTCACGCCCGGCTGGATCGCCTGCTTCGGCGTCCACGGCAGAATGACGCACGCGAAGAGATAGCCGATCCCGATGCGCAAGAGGCCGACGCTGTGCTCCTGCGCCGCGTGCAGGATCGTCGCCGCGATCGCCGCGTTGATCACCACCAGCCACTGCGAGAAGCGCAGCAGGTCCGTGGCGCGGGCGCCGGCCGATTGCGTCCGCCGCCAGAGAAAGACAATGACGACAAGTTGAAGCAGGTGTGCGACGAGGTTGCCGGCGAAGGGGCGCCAGTCCCCCCACCACAGCGGCCAGTCCACCACAAGCAGCCCCGCAAGCACCGCCCCCCACGCGATGCACAGCACCCGGAATCGCCGCGCCAGCAGCGCCGCCATCTCCGTCTCATACGCCTGCCCGAACTCCCTTTCGACCAGTGTCACGCGATTTCTGCTCCGCTGACATTCTAGATCGGGGTGCCGTGGTCTAAGAGACTGTGTGAAAAGCGGGGGTGCCGTGGTCAAGCGACGCTTTGGGAGCGCGGGCCACGTGGGCGCGCGAGTCAGGCACGACTCAGTTTGAACGTCTATCCGCGCCACGACGTGGCCCTCCGGTCGCAAAGCCTCCCTCCGGACCACGGCACCCCACGGTTTTCCCACAGGGTCTAAGCGATGCTCCGGGAGCGCAGTCGGGGTGCCGTGGTCTAAGCGATGCTCCGGGAGCGCAGGCGACGCGAGCACGCCATCGACGATAAAGTCAGATTCATCGGCCGCCCGCGCGACAGCGCCGCCGCCACATAAATGGTGTCAGACACCGTTTGTTGGAAAATGGCACCAGACACCGTTTGCTGTCTCCGTCTGCTGTTTCGACCCTGAAAAACAAGGGTCTGGAAAATAGACCCGTCCCTATTTTCAGGGTTCATCCAGACCACCGCACCCAATCCATACCTCTACCGCAGCAACTCCATCGCATGACTCATCGACTTCACCGCCGCCACCTCCATCCGCACGCGCCGCTCCGGCTCCACCGCGCCCGCCGGCACGATCGCCCGCTTGAACCCCAACCTTGCCGCCTCGCGCAATCGCTGTTCCATCTGGCTCACACGCCTCACCTCGCCGCTCAGGCCGATCTCACCCAGCGCGATCGTCGCCGCATCCATGCGCTTGCGCAGATGCGAGCCTGCCACCGCCAGCGCCAGCCCCAGGTCGGCCGCAGGCTCGGCGATCTTCATCCCCCCCACCACCGAAGCGAAGACATCCTGGTCCGCCAGCCGCAATCCCGCGTGCTGCTCGAGCACCGCCAAGATCATGCTCAAGCGATTCGCGTCCAGGCCCGACACGCGCCGCTTGGCGGCGCCGAGAATCCCCGCCGCCGTCAGCGCCTGCACCTCCACCATGAAGCAGCGCGTCCCCTGCATCGCCGGAACGACCACGCTCCCCGGCGTCGGCTGGCTCGTCGCCGGATCACTGCTGAGAATCCCCGAGGGATCGACGACCTCGCGCAGACCCGCCTCCGTCATCTCAAACAGCCCGATCTCCAGCGTCGTCCCGAAACGATTCTTCACGCCGCGCACGATCCGGTGCGCGTGATACCGATCGCCCTCGAAGTAGAGCACCGCATCGACGAGATGCTCCAGCAGCCGCGGCCCGGCCACTTGCCCGTCCTTGGTCACGTGCCCCACCAGCACGATCGCCATCCCCGTCGTCTTCGCAAGATACACCAGTTCCATGCAGCAGCGCCGCAACTGCGTCATCGACCCCGGCGACGCATCGAGCGACGCGTTGTAAATCATCTGCACCGAATCAATCACCATCACCGCTGGCCTGATGCGACCCGCCTGCGCGAAGATCCTCGCCAGATTCGTATCCGCAAGCACAAAAAGTGCTTCCGCTCCTACCTGTGCGCCCGCCTGTCCCACCACCCCCGCCCCCGCTTGCGGTTTCGCGCTCTCCGACGCATGCGTCTCCGCTTCAACGCGCTGCGCCCGCATCTGTATCTGCTGCGCACTCTCCTCGCTCGTCACATACAGAATCGGCCGCCCGCCGAGCGCCAGCCGCCCCGCCGCCTGAAGCATGAGCGTCGATTTGCCGATGCCCGGCTCGCCGCCGATGAGCACCGTCGAGCCCGGCACCAGCCCCCCGCCGAGCACCCGGTCCAACTCCCCGATCCCCGTACACAGCCGCGGCACATCGAGCGCTTCGATCTCCCCCAGCCGCACCGCCTCCGGCGTCGCCAGGTTCTCCGCCTCCCACCCCTCCGCCAGCCCCCGCTGCGGATCGCGCCCCCCCGACCCCCCCGCCGCCCCGGCCGCCACCTCCTCAAGCGAATCCCACGCCCCGCACTCCCCGCACTTGCCCACCCACCGAGGCGAAACCGACCCGCACTGACTGCACACAAATGATCGACGCACTTTGGCCATGCGGGGACTGTAGCCGCACGTCATTCCCTTGAAGAAGGGAATCCACGAGTCACACCTGTGAGGAAGTCGGCGCTCGCCGATCCCCAGACTTCGCCGCCTGTTTGCCGCGGGCGCACAAGGCCCACGGCAGTTGACTCGCATCTCAACTTTCTTGAATGGGGGTGCCGGCGCCGGCAGATTCAAAGTCGACTAGTCGGAGATGGACGCGACATTCGGCCTGGTCCAGTTCTGCACAAACAACCTTGGGTTCATGTCCGACGCAACATCGTGAGTACGCGTCATTCGGTCATTCGTCACCAGCACCATTCCGTGCGCCAATGCCTGTGCACAGAGCCACAGGTCGTTCTCCTGAATCCCAAGTTCTTTCGCGGTAACAGGATCTACCAGTTGCTCCGGGCGCATCTTTGACTTCCGCTTGTCAGCGGGCGCGTACTTGTTGAACAATCGCGCTCGCAACTCGCCGTATGCAGCAGTGGCGTCAGATGACAACTCGAACGAACCAAACAGTTCTTCCCGCACGAACTGCATATACGCCGCCTGCGCAGCCAGGTCAGGGGCCAGTGCGATACGATGCCCGAACTCGATTTCTCCAAGGGACACGACCGACACGAGCAGTTTGGGCTTGAAATCGAGAGATGAGGCCTGTTGCCGGAGCGAGGCGACATTCCCCATTACGGCGGCGTGCTGCGAACACTCGCTGTCCTTCCAGTACCGGATCGTCTGGGTATCGAGGAGGAAGTCACGCACCACCGGTCTCCTCCGGTACCGGGATCTTGTCCCAGTCTCGTGCGTCGACGCCGTAGCGGGTCAAGTGCTTTCCATTGCTTGTCACGACGACGGCGGGCATTTCCATTGCCTGTGCGGCGATGAGGATGTCCCAATCCACATCGCGCTCCGGAGCGGTCGACTTCCCTGCTCGGCGCGCTTTCGCCCACATGACAGCGGCATCCAAGAAGTTCTTTGCTGAGACCTGTTGCACCCCGATTTCAGCGCAAAGTTGATCAAGACGTTCCAATGCCTTCCGCTCGTCGTCCTTTCGATCCAGTTCGGACAGGTAGCCACGGCGAAGTTCGTAATCGGCGACCGCCGAGACCACGATGTCCACGCCGCGAGCGCCCCCGGCATGGTCCAGCCATGCCTGAAGCCACGCCTTCACGTCAAGGTGTCCTTTGGGGTAACAGACCCGCTTGAGCAGATTGGTGTCCAGGAGCAGTCGCATCATGGCTTCGGGAAGTGTCTGGGTGCTGAATCCCGAAGGAACTTGTCGATGATGGGTTCCACGCGCGCGTCGAAGTCGCTGTCTTCGTTCGCCCATTTGTCAAGGAGTGCGGAAGCCCGGGCGTAGCGGGCAGCCTTGTCGTCATCACCTCCAAACGCTTCCGCGGCGGCCCGCAGGGCGGCGGTGCCCGCCGACGAGCCATCGGGCCTCATCCGGGCCGCAACCTGATCGACCGTCGAGCCGCGGTAGCCCGCCGAGATATACTTGTGCAGCGGCACGAGGGATTTGAAGTCGGCGGGGTAGTAGTTGCCGAACGCGCAGCCGACTCCCTTTCGCTCGGCGCCGTTGAACAGATCAAGCAACTGACGTTCGAGTCTTACAGGCAAGGCATACGCTCGCAGCACGGCGGCGTCCATGGCGAGTAACGCGTCTCGCACCTCGGCGTCGGTTGGCGGGGGCGCGACGGGCGGTGCTTTCTGATCGAACAAATCTGTGGCGCTGGGAGTTGCTGCAGCCTTGGCGATGGCCAACTCGCGGTATCGCGCGGCGGCCTGCTCAACGGCTGATTCATGAGCGGACGAGCGTTGAGGTACTGGCATCTTCCGCAGGATGCCAACCGGGATCGCTCGTTTGTCAAAGATGTCGTAGGCGAACGCGTTGGCAACAGGGGAGTTGAGAATTGCCCAATGGTAAAGAGGGCTTGGTGCTCCACCATGCGGGCGGACCGTCAGCAGACGACTATTCAGGGCCCGTCCAGCTTCATCAAGGGTCGCTTTGAGCCTCCAGGCCTTTCTGGAAACGGGGGCGTAGTTGAGCAGCACCTGTGGAGCACCGGAAGGCAGTCCATGCCGGGGACGTGCAATTGCCTGCGGATCCAAGTTCATCCCAACCAGAGGAGGCAGGTCAAATACATCGAGATCATTGGGAATACCGGCGAAACCCAATGGATCGCCCTGTCGCGGTGGATTGTGAGTTGTCCAAGGCCGTCCTGACAAGTCGTCCGCACGGTGCGTCAAGCCCTGTCCGACACTTGCATAGTCCCTGAGCACGCGCCTAGCGGCAAGATGCTGCCATAGCTCATCCAGCTCCCTAATGCGCAGGTCGGCACCGTCATTAGTCCTGAATCGATTCGGCGACACCTCCCGCTCCCACGAGAACGCCAGCCGTTCCTTGAACGCCGCCATGTCGGCCTCGCGCACGCGTCGGTACATCATCGCGGGGGGCGTGGTCCGCGGCTTCATCTTCCGGCCCATGAGCACGGCCACCTCGTGGTCGCCGTGCTCGAAGAGATTGTCCGCGAAGACGCTGATCTCCGAGAGGTCGAAGTCCTTGAGGAGCTGCTCGCGAATGGGCTTGGACTCCTTGTCGTGCAGTACGCCGACGGGCATTACGACACCGAATACTCCGCCCGCCGGTAGGTGCGGGAGCGTTCGCTTCATCATCTCGACGGCTTGCGTCTCCGCCATGACCGGTTCGTCCGTGTTTCGGTAACGCTTGGCCCCGACCTTGACGAACGACTCGTAAGGAGGATTGGAGAGCATGATGCGCGCGTTCTCTGCATGGCGTCGGAGTACTCCGGGCGCGAACATGTCTCCGTCCCTAATCGTCCACGAGTTCTTGTGCTCGGCATCCGCGAGCGTCAGGTTAAGCTTGGCAAGTTCACACGCGAAAGCGTAGTTGTCCAAGCCGACGAGCCGATCGCGGAGGAAGCTGTGCTTCTTCACGGGTTCGCCAGAAGCGTCCCACTCGCGCAGCCATCGCATCATTCCTGTGAGGAATGGGGCGTGCCCACACGCAGGTTCCAACACACAACGCTCCGCAGGCTTGATGTCCTCGATCAGCGACCACAACTGCGACAGCATGTGGTCGCGCAGTACCGAGGGTGTTCCGTGAATCCCACGTCGCTTCCTGACGCTCAGGGGCTTGGCGTTCGGGTCCGTCTTCCCTTCCTGTGTGGCCTTGTCGATCAAGGCGTGTTCGTACAAGTAAGCGATCGCCTCGCTCGACACATCAGAGAGAGATCCCATCGCGAGCAGCCGCGACGCGACGCGCTCCATCGCCGCCAACCCCTTCGCGCCGAAGGGCGGCAGCGAATCCGTGACGCCGTGGTGTCTACCAATGCGCGCGAAGACGTCTTCGACATTCTGAAGATCGACGTTGATGAAGTTCGGGACGCCCTTGTTGTTCAGCACCTTTGCTGTCAGCAGCCAAAAAACTGCCCGGTACACGTGCTCCCAGTCCTGCTCGCTCTTAATGCGCTCGCCGAGTTCATCGTGGAAGCTGTCAATCTCCCTGCGCACCAGCCGCAGCAGCGTCTCTCCCCGCTCCTTCTCAACTGCGGGCATGAGGCCCACGTCGAAGAAGGTCAGTTGGAGGTGCGTGGCTGTCGGTCGACGCAGTTTGGCGTTGTAGATTGCCAGCGGGGCCAGTTCTGCCTTGTGCTCGCGGAAGAAGCCGTCCACCTCAGACCACTTGATCGACTTGCTGGTCGTCGGTCCATGTGCGCCCAAGCCCCACCAGTCGATGCCCTGCTCGCCGCAGACGAAGACGCTGGTCACACCGAGAAACTTGACCTTAGCCGCCGTTTCCCTGGAGCCGCCGTCAAGATCGACAGCTGCCAAGCATGCCGACCAGTTGTCCCACGGTTTGCCCGCGAATGCAACCAAGTCGATGTTGGCTGTGTCGAACTTGAACGGGGTCGCCATTTGCGCATTGCCGTACCCGCACCGCTTCAAGTGCGGAGTCAGGGCGGCGGCAGACTGGGCGGACGGCGTCACGGCGGCGGTTTCCTCCATGAAATCGCCGGATCTGGAGGCTCTCGCGTCTCCCTCATCGGCTCATGGCGTCATTGTACGGGAATCAGGCGGGCCAGAAAAGTATGGTAGGACTCCCGGCGCCACCACCGCGTCTCTGCGTGAGATCGGGCCTTCGGATCGAGCACGGGGGGCGAATCCTCATTCGGGAGCTTCCGGGGGCTTCCGCCCGCGGCTATTGCCCCCTAATGCCCAGTGCCTATTGCCCAGTCCCTCGCTTCTTCCCCCATTGGACCGCCCCGCGATTCACGCTACGATTGCAGTCTCGCGATGGCGGGACGGTTTCCCTGGTGGGGCAGCCCTTTCAGCCTTCGGATTCAGCAATACGGAGCCGTGTCGGTATGCCGACGATCAATCAACTGGTTCGCAAGCCTCGGGTGTCGCCCAAGCCCAAGAGCAAGGTCAAGGACCTGGCCGCGTGTCCGCAGAAGCGTGGCGTGTGCCTTCAGGTCAAGACGGTGACGCCCAAGAAGCCCAACTCGGCCCTTCGCAAGGTCTGCCGCGTGCGGCTGAGCAACGGCAAGGAAATCACCGCGTACATCGGCGGCGAAGGGCACAACCTTCAGGAGCACTCGATCGTGCTCGTCCGCGGCGGGCGTGTCCGCGACCTGCCCGGCGTGCGCTACCACGTGGTCCGCGGGGCGCTGGACTGCCTCGGGGTGGATGGCCGCAAGCGCGGGCGGTCGAAGTATGGCGCCAAGCGCGGCAAGTGATGGCCGTCGCGGCGGGTGGAATGGGAACGCACTTTATCCGCGCGTTGGCGTCAGCGCGCGGCGCACAACACAGGCAAGTAATCGCTCCGGGTGATGCCGACCCGGATCGGTGAACAGATGGGCCGATCGCGACAAGCGAACGGCCGGATGAGCCGGACAGGAGCATCGACATGACAGGTCGCATTACCAAGTCGGACAAGCAACTCAGGCCCGACCCGAAGTTTCAGAACCTCACGCTCGCGCGGTTCATCAACTGCGTGATGTCGGATGGCAAGAAGTCGGTGGCGGAGCGCGTGGTGTACGATGCGTTCGATCGCATCTCCGACCGCCTCGAGAAGGACAAGAACGAGAGCCTGCCGCGCTCCGCGATCGAGATCTTCGAGCGGGCGGTGAACAACGTCCGGCCGCAGGTCGAGGTGCGCTCCAAGCGCGTGGGCGGGGCGAACTACCAGGTGCCGGTGCAGGTGAACCGCAAGCGTCAGCAGAGCCTGGCGTTCCGGTGGATTCTCGATGCGGCCCGCGGCGAGAAGGGCAAGCCGATGTCCGACCGGCTGGCGCGCGAACTCTACGACGCCGCCAAGGGCGAGGGCAAGGCGATGACCACGCGCGACAACACGCACCGCATGGCCGACGCCAACAAGGCCTTCGCGCACTTCGCGTTCTGAGTCGATTCACGCGATCCGCGCCATTGCCGCTTCGAAGCGCTCCGCGGCGCCGAGCCTTCGCGTTACGGCGACTGAGCCCTGTTGAACCCATGTCGTCCCCGACCAGCGGGGACTCCAACGCGCACCACAAAGTACACAAAGTCACCAAGGCGGCACAAAGAGGGGCACAGCGTTTTCAACTTGGCGCGGCAAACTGAGTCTCACTCGGTCATCCAAGCCTGTGGCCCTGCTTGGTGATATCTTTGTGTCTTGGTGTCCTTCGTGGTGAGTACTCTGCGCGTGGCGCGAGCGGGCCTCCGGCTTGCGATAATCCCTAGCCCTGAATGGCAGACAGGCACTTGCCGCCGCGAACGGGCGCTGTACCATGTCCGCGGTGGATGGTCGGGAGCGGCGGATGAGGACGCGGCGGACAGCCTTGATACTCGCGGTTGGGGCGGCGCTCGGTGCGCCGGGCACGCTGTCGGCGCAGGTTCCTTCGCCGGGCAAGCCTCCGGCCGCGCCCGTCATGATCTCACCCGATGCGGCGATGAAGATCGCCATCCAGCGCCTGCGCGAGGAAGGCCGGCGCTTCCGCAACACCGGCAACCTTCCCCGGCAGCAGCCTGACTTCGCGCAGACCTACGGCTACATCATCCGCCCCGGCGACGTGATCGACGCCATCGTCGCCGTGCAGGACCGCGATGACGCGGCGGTGGATGCCTACATCCGCTGGCAACTGCTCAGTTTCAACGTCGATCTGGCGAACATGGAGAACACGGCGTATGAGCGGCTCCTCACCAGCCTGCCGCGCCTGGCGCCCAGCCCCGCCGCGAACATCGCCGTTCACGAGCAGTTCGAGCAACTCGCCGCCTTCGCCGACCGCAACATGCACGTCCGCGCCGACCTCCAGCGCCGCTGGGACTCGCTGCGCTTCGAGGCGAGCCAGGTCGAGTTGCTCAATCAGCCGGCGCTGAAGTTCCGCGACGCCGTGGCCGAGGCGATGCCGGCGACGGGCATGCGCCTGCTCGGCGTTTTGCTGCACGACCTCAATGACCGCATCCGCGCCGCATGCAGCACGCGGTCGCTCAAGACGCGCATCTCGACGATGCTGCGCCAGCGGATGAGCGACGATTCGATCTCCGCCGAGCAGCGCTGGGAACTGATCAAGTACGTCGAGCAGTTGCGCGGTCCGGAGACGAAGGTGGTCCGGGTCGTCGTCTTTTACGCCAACGCGCCCGCCGACGTGCGCTACAGCGTCTACACGATCCGCTCGACGGATGTGAGCAAGTGGACGGCGTACCTCAACCGCCACGAGCCGTAGGCGGCACGGCAGTCGTTTCCAGCGAGCACGTCAATGAGCCTGAAGCGAAACGATGAAGCGCCGATGAAGATCGGCATCGTCGGCTTCGGGCGCATGGCGGAACTGTGCCATGTGCCGGGACTGCGCGGCGCCGGGTGGGAGATCGCGGCGGTGCTCGACGTGACGCCGGCGCGGCGCGAGGCGGCGCGGGCGCTGGGCATTGCCGTCGTTTGTGAACGGATTGAGGAGTTGCCCGCGGCCGGGATCGCCGCGGCGCTCATCGCGCCGCACAGCAGTGTGCGCTGGAGCGTCATCGAGCCGCTCATGGCGCGCGGCATTCATCTGCTCATCGAGAAGCCGCTGGCGACGACGACCGAGGAGGCGAGGCGCATCTGCGAAGCCTGCGAACGCGCCGGCGTGTTGTGCAGCGTCTTTCACAATCGGCGCTGGGACGCGGACTTTCTGCGCGTCCGGAAGATCGTCGAAAGCGCCTTCATCGGCGGTGTACTGCGCGTTGAGAACCGGCTTTTCGAGGCTGAGCCGGCGACGCGCTTCGGGGCGGCGGAGTTCAACCAGTCCTGGCGCGTGACCGCGGGAATGGGCGGCGGCTCGATGCTCGACTGGGGGCCGCACCTGCTCGACCAGGTGCTAACGCTGATGCATGGCGCCGGCCCGGTCGTCAGCGTCAACGCCGAGGTGCGAAGCGTGCGCCACGGCGATGCGGATGACCACTTCATGATCGACCTGCGCTTCGAGAACGGCGCGGCGGCGCTGGTGGGCAAGAGCGACATCTGCCCGATCGGCCCGAAACACAAGTGGCTGGTGATCGGCGAGCGCGGCTCGCTCGTGGGCGATTGGAAGTCGCTGATGGCGCGCGACGTCGAGGGCGTCGAGCGGCGCGAGCGCACGGCCCCGCGACCGGCGGACCTGCACCGCAACTTCCTCGAGGCGGTGCGAGATGAAGTGCCGCTGCTCGTCACGGCGAGGCAGTCGCTGCGCACCGTCGAGGTCTTTGACGCGGCAAGACTCAGTGCCACGTCTGGCGCGAGCGTGGCCACACGTATCTGATCCAACGCATCAGATCGCTCACGTCGGCTCGCGGGCAACGATCATGCTCATGAGGCGGTAGACGAGTTTGGCGGCGGTGAAGGCGCTGGCGTGGTGGCCGGGCATCGGGAGCAATTCGACCACGTCGAACGCGGCGATGCGGCGACGCGCCGTCACGCGCTGGAGGAATCGATCGACATCGCTCCACGACAGGCCGCCCGGCTCGGGCGTGCCCGTCGCGGGGATCAGGCTCGGATCGAATGCATCGAGGTCGATGGTGATGTAGACATCGTCGGTGAGCAGGTCGATGGCGCGGTCCATCCACGAAGTGTCCACGTTCTGCACGATCTCGTGGGCGAAGAAGACCCGTTCGCGCTCGAGGGTGTCCGCCTCGGCGGCGTCGATGGCGCGGAGGCCGACCTGCACGATCGGGCACCACTCCCGCGCCCGGGCCATGATGCAGGCATGATTGTGCGATGAGCCTTCGTACTCTTCGCGCGTGTCGCCGTGGGCATCGATCTGGAGGACGGAGAGATTGCGAATGCGTTTCGCCGCCGCGCGAATGGAGCCGATGGAGACGCTGTGCTCGCCGCCGAGCACGACGGGCATCTGCTCGCGATCAAAGATGGCCTCGACGGCGGCGGCGACGCGATCGGCGAGTTCCTCGGGCGGACCTTTCCAGTCGATGGGCGGCAGCGTCGTGATGCCGCGGCGGCACGGCTCGGCGTTGGTCTGAATGTCGTACCACTCGACGGTCGCCGAGGCGTCGATGATGGCCGCCGGCCCCTTGTCGGCGCCCTTCTGCCAACTGCTCGTCTCGTCGTAGGGCACGGGGAGCACGGCGAAGCGCGACAGTTGCGGATCACGCATCTCCGGCGGCAGGTCCAGGAACCCCGGATTGCGCGGCTTGTGCTGGTAGGTCATGGTGGGGCACGCATGGGACAAGAGAATCACGCCGCGCGAAACGAATCCGTCACGAGTCGTCGGACTCTCCCGGTTCGAGATAGGTGTAACTTTTCAACCCGTCCTTGTAGAACCGCAGGAGCAACTGGCTCTCGCGCACGGTGAGCGACTTCGTCTTGACCGCCTGCTCGCAGTCGCGTCGGAGGTTCTGCTCGAGTTTCTCGACGTCGAACTGGACATAGCCGAGCACGTCGCGGACCTTGTCGCCCTCGATGAGTTCATCGATGGACCAGTCGCCGCCCTCATCCATGCTGATGTGGACGACGTGGGTGTCGCCGAAGAGATTGTGCAGGTCGCCGAGGGTTTCCTGATAGGCGCCGACGAGGAAGGCGCCGAGGAGGTACTCCTCGCCGGGCGCGACTTCATGGAGTTCGAGGGTCTTGCGGATGTCGCGGCGATCGACGAAGCGGTCGATCTTGCCGTCGCTGTCGCAGGTGATGTCGGCGAGGACGCCGTGCCGCGTCGGCCGCTCGCTCAGTCGCTGGAGCGGCATGACGGGGAAGATCTGATCGACCGCCCACGAGTCGGGCAGGGACTGAAAGAGGGAGAAGTTGCAGAAGTAAGTGTCGCTGAGGATGACTTCGAGATCCTCGAATTCTTCGGGGACGGAGTCGAGGCCGCGGCAGACGTCGCGGACCTTGGCGCAGATGCCCCAGAAGAGGCGCTCGGCCATGCCGCGCAGGTGCAGATTCATGTAGCCGAGGTTGAAAAGGTTCATCGCCTCGTCGCGCGCCTGGATGGCGTCGTGGTAGGCCTCGACGAGGCGCCGCGGGCCGACGCTGTTGTAGGCGTCGAAGAGGTCGTAGATCGGTTGAGGAATGTCATCCTCCGGCACGCCTGCCTCCTCGATCGACTGCGGGATCGAGAATCGATCAAGGCCGGCGCTCCCCAGCACGTTGAAGACGAGAATGCTGTGGAACGCCACCATCGCCCGCCCGCACTCGGTCACAATCGTCGGATGCGCGACCTCGTGGTCGTCGCAGACGGTCTTGATGCGGTAGACGACGTCGCTGGCGTACTCGACGAGTGTGTAGTTCATCGACGATTCGAAGTTGGTCTGCGAGCCGTCGTAATCGACGCCGAGGCCGCCGCCGACATCCATGTAGCGAAGGTTGGCGCCGAGTTTGGTGAGTTCGACGTAGACGTGGGCGAGTTCGTTCACCGCCGTCTTGAGGTGGCGGATGTCGTAGATCTGGCTTCCGATGTGGCAGTGGAGCAGTTGGAGACAGTCGAGCATCTGCCGCTCCTTGAGGAAGTCCACCATGCGGAGGATTTCGCTCACGAACAGGCCGAACTTGGAGCGGGCGCCGGCCGACGACTTCCAACGCCCCACGCCCTGCGAGGCGAGTTTGACGCGCACGCCGATCTTCGGCCGCACTTCGTACTTCTGCGCGTATTTGGCGATGAGGAGCAGTTCGTGGAAACTCTCGACGACTGGGATGATGTTGCGGCCGAGTTTGGCGGCAAGGACGACCGCCTCGATGTACTTCTCATCCTTGAAGCCGTTGCAGACGATGAGCCGCCCGTTGGCGTCGGGGGTCATGCCCAGCACGGCGAGCAACTCCGGCTTGGAGCCGACTTCGAGGCCGAAATCGAAGGGACCGCCGAAGCGGTAGACCTCCTCGACGACGAGCCGCTGCTGATTGACCTTGATGGGATAGACCGCCCGGTGATCGCCCCGGTACTCGTTTTCCGTCATGGCGGTGCGGAAGGCGCCGGCGATGTCCTGGAGGCGGGTCTGGAGGATGCCGTTGAATCGCAGCAGAACGGGCGAATGAATGTCGCGCTCCTTGAGGCCTTCCATGACTTCGATGAGGTCGATCTCGGTCTTGGGGTCGCGGGTGGGGCGGACCACGACGTGGCCGGCGCCGTTGATGCCGAAGTAACCCTTCCCCCACGCCTGGATGTCGTAGAGGTCGTTGGCGTCATCAATGGTCCACGCGGGGTCGAGGACGCCGCGCCCGGGTTTGGTGATCGTGGTCATGGGGTGATTGTAGACGATTTCGGGGCGGTGACGGGGCGTCTTGCGTCGCCGTTCCAGGCCAATCGCGTTTTCGTCGTCATGCCCGCGAAGGCGGGCATCCAGCGAGGTGGCAAGGCTCATCCGAACCGGTTCTGGTGATTGAGACAGCAACATGTAGCGCGACTGGATTCCCGCCGGCGCGGGAATGACGAAAACGCGATGGCCCTGTGTGGCGTTCACGAATCTCCAGCCCTCGGCGGCAGCCGAGGGTTGAAGTGAGGCGACGTCACGACATCGCCTGACTTGACGTTCGGACGGCGGGGCAGCGAGCGTCATTGCGGTTCGAGGGCAACAACGACAACTCGCGGCTGAGGATTCTCCAGTTCCGTCAGTAGTTCGGGAACCAGCGGTTCGATGTGTGCGAGTCGATTCGATCCCGCACGAAGCACGACGATCACCATCGGTGGTGCTTGGAGGCGCTGCTGCGCCACCAGGTTCTGATCGATGGTCAGGAAGGCTTGGAAGCCCGCCGCTGTCGCGAGCGAGAGCAACTCTCCATTCCTTCGCCCGCTCCACCCGCGCTGGGCGACGGTGAAAACCGCATGCCCGAGGAGGCGCGCCGCAAGTCGGCAGGGCAGGCACTCGTCAAGCAGCACTTGCATCGCGGATCAGAAACGCCTTGGCCAGTTCAAGTGCGGCCAAAGCCTGTTCGCGGGAAACGGTCGGAAAGTCAGTGAGAAAGTCATCGAGCGAATCGCCCTGCTCGAAGTAGTCCAACAGCGTCTGTACCGGAACGCGCGTACCGACGAAGACGGGCGTGCCGCCGAGGATCTCCGGATCACGATGTACAATCTTGTTCTGCATCGCCGGACGATGATAGTCCGCATTACCCCGAGGCATACCAGCAAGAACGGCAGAAACGCCGCCAGACGCTCTGGCGCGCGAGGCACGCTGCCGATGCCGTCGCATTTCACAACCTGCGGCTTGCGCCGCCGGCGATCAGGGGTCTCAGCAATGCCCCGCAACTTGAGCCTCCCTTGCCTTCCGCGAGTAGACTTGCCGCATGGGCCTGCCCTTTCCTCTTGATCTCTACGACACGCTCGGCGGCGAGATCTGCCGCGTCGGCGAGCGGATGTGGCGGCAGGGCTTCTGCGCCGGCAGCGACGGCAACATCTCCGCCCGCCTCGACGATGACCTCATCCTCATCACCCCCAGCGGCGTGAGCAAGGGGCACATGCGCGGCGACGCCATGTGCGTCCTGCGCGTCGCCGACGGAGAGATCATCCACGGGCGGTCGCCCAGCAGCGAGCGGGCCGTCCACCTCGCGGTCTACCGCACGCGCCAGGACGTTGAAGCGGTGATCCATTCCCACGCGCCCAAATCCACCGCCTGGGCGTGCTCGGGCGAGAAACTCCCCGATGCGATCCACCCCGAGGCGGAACTGCTCCTGGGCCGCGTCCCGCTCGTGGCCTACGTCACCCCCGGAACCGGTCTGCTGGCGCGGCAGGTCGCGGCCACCCTCACCCCCAACACCACCGCCATGCTCCTAGCCAACCACGGAACCGTCACGGTGGGCGATTCTCTCGAATCCGCTCTCGCTCGCCTTGAAATGCTCGAAGCCTACTGCCGCCTGGTGATCGAACTGAGCCTGCTCGGGCGCATGAAGCGCCTGAGCGAGGGCGAGATGGTCGATCTGCTGGCGCTCAAGCGCGACGTGTGGGGTCTGGCGGATGATCGGACGCCGTGAAATCGCGTTGTGAGGCGAAGAGGCAAGCGGGGCGCCCGGCGCTGCACGTCGTCCCCGAATCTCGATGCGAGGCAACTTCGAGGGCTTGCCGAGCGTATCGTTCATGCATCGATGCCCGCCAGAGCGGGCGTCGCGCCTGGGGCCGCACTGCGGCGGGCGGCTTCTATGGGTCGTCTTAGCGCTCTCGAGAGGGGGTGATCGGCATGGCCACGAGTTTCAACGCGCTCTGCTCTGACTTCTACATCAACCAGAAGTTGGCGCTCAAGATGGACCTGCCGACCGGCCGCGAGACGGTTCTGGACCTTTTCGACCGCGTCCGCAAGTTCCGGCCGGGCATGAACCGCTTCCGCCGCTTTGAGGGCGAACTGGCGCTTGAGTCGGCCCCGCGCGACGGGCAGTACGACTGGGTCGCCCTGCGGCAGACGGCGGCGCGCTGCGGCACCGTCAATCCCGACGGCCTGGCCGAGGCCTATCAACTCCACCGCCTGCTCCTCGAGATCGCTCCCTCTTACCTGAGCATCAGCCCGCTGGACGTGGACTACCTCGAACTCATGTTCGGCTTCGACCTTGAAGCCTCGGGCAACCATGATGACATCGTCTTCGATGCGCTCTTCGCGGAGACGCCGCTGGGTCGCGTGATCGACTCCGACCGACTCATCGCGCTGGATGTGCAGCCGTTCTTTACTTTTGCGCTCGATCCGGAGCGCAAGGTGCAGGTGAACTTCGAGGTCAAGACGCGCGCGACGGAGACGGAAGGGGGCGAGGAGATTCCGCCGAGCAGCGAGGGCGCACCCGATGAGCCCATCAGCGTCTTCCTGAGTCTGCGCCGCCTCGGCCCGATCGAGAGCGTCGAGGAGTTGCCGCGTATTCTCGAGGCGCTGGCGTCGGCGGCGGAGGAGATCGCCAACGAGCGGGTGATTCCGCACCTCATCATGCCGATCAACAAGGCGATCAGTTCGCGGAGCCGGTGAGTGCTTTTCGGCCGCGACATGCCGGGCAAGGCAAGGCGTGCCGAATGGGGTCGGCGATTCGTGCAGGAGCGCAGCCCCTACGCGCTGGCGGCGGGAATGCTGGGCATTGCCGCGCCGATCGACGGCCTCATCTTTGTGCCCCTCTCACTGGCCGCAATCGTCGTGGCGCTCATTGGCTGGCGCCACATCGACCGCAACCCGGAGTTACTCGGCAAGCGCCTGTGCCTCCTCGGCCTCGTCGGCGGCGTGATCGGCTGCGCGCTCTTCATCGCGCTGCGAGTGTGGGAGGGGTGAAGATGTGAAGGGTGCGAAGGAACGTCGCACACAGTAGCATGAATCTTGACGGACCCTCATTTGCGCTGCTCCTGTTCGCCCTCTTCGCGGCGCCTGGCGCCTCGTGGTTCATCTGGGCGATTCGTTGCCGGGCGTTGCGTCAACCGGTCCTAAAATGGCACGCTCACACCGCGTGTACAGTCGCCTACTATGCGATTCTGGCGATCATCTACACGATTGTGTTCAGTTCACCAACCGAAACGCCCGCAACGACGATCGGCTGCCTCTGGGTTTTGGGGGGTGTCTTGCTTGTCATCTGGAATCTGATCGCAGCCATCGTCGTTCAGGCACCCGATGGGATTCCGCGCTGCAAGCAGTGTGGCTACATCCTCCGAGGGTTACGTGAGGATCGATGTCCTGAGTGCGGCAGTGCGTTCTCACGGGACGACGAGACTCCGCGCCCGTAAGAACTGAACTGCGGCATGTGTGGGAGCGACTGCTCACTTCCGCTCCAACCCCCTCGACCCCAGTGTCACAACAGTTAACAACTCCACTCCTCCCCGCACCGGATACGCAATCACCTCATCGCGCACCACCGCCTCGCGTTCAGTGCGATCCTCTTCGAGTCGGCTCGCAGCGGTGTTTCAGTACGAGATTCACATCGCGCGTGAAGCCGGTGATCACGATCGGCTGCCAGGCGAAGTCGAACGAGGCCGCGCACTCCAGTTCGCTCGAATCGAGCAGGTCAAGCCATTGCCCGAGGTCGTAGGAGCGGAGATCGTAATGCGACTGGGAGCACTCGCGTCCCGAGGGGCGATCGACGATGAGGTGATTGATGATCCGTTCGCGGCGCGTCGTGCGGTCGGGCGGGACGCTGAACATGATGTGCCGGACCTTGCACGATCCCCGGCTCGCGGTCCAGACTTCCTCGCCGGCCTGGGGATCGTCGTAATCGACGAGATCGATGCCGAGGACGTAGACGCCGCCGGGCCGCAGCGAGCGCGCGATGCAATCGAGATGGGCGCGGGCCTGGGCCGCGGCGTGGATGTGGCGAAAGGTGTTGATGAGGTTGAAGGCGAAGTCGAAGAACCGCGGCCGAACAAAGGTCGCCATGTCGCCTTCGACCACGCGCGCGAGGCGCGCGGGTGGCGCCAGCCGCCGACGGGCGTAGTCGAGCATCGTTTGGCTCTGGTCGTAGCCCACAACCCGGTAGCCGCGCCGGGCGAGAACGCGCAGGAAGCGACCGGTGCCGCAGGCGGGTTCGAGCCAGTCGCGCCCGCCCGTGCCGAACTCCCGGTTGATACGTTCGAGGTGCGTCACCTCGGCCGCGGTGCCGGCCTGATGCACGATGTCGTACCACTGGGGGCAGTCGTAGAGAGATCGCGTCGGCTCGCCGGGCATGATGGAAGCAGCGCTGCCGGTGCGCCTACGAGCCATCTGTCGTGCCGAACTCGACGCGGACGGTTTCGTTGAAGGAGACTTTGGGCACGCGCACGCCGGTGTCGAAGAGAACTTCGCCCAGTTGCCCCGGCGCGATGTAGAGCAGGCGTCCGGAGACCGTCAGCAGAGCGCTTCCCGATGGCGCGCCGCCGATTCGATCGGCGGGAATGACGATGGGCAGCAGCAAGGTCTGCGTGCCCAGCCGGCGGAGCGTCGCCTGCGCAGCGCGGCGCGACTCAAACACCCGCTGCCCGTCCAGTTCGGCCTGATAGCGAAACTCGACGAGCGGAAGCGGCTCGGCGTTCGAGTTGGTGAGTTCAAGGGTGAGATGAACGAGGGCGGCCTCGGGGCGCTGCTCAATGACGCGCGCCTCGGTGATGGCGATGCCCGGCGCCCGCGTCGTGTCACACCCGCAGAGGCACGCCGCGACGCTGAGCACGACGGCGAGTGCGGCGAACCGTTGACGAAGAGTTGAGCGATTGACCATGCACCCTAGGGTAGGGGCGCGGAGTCATGGCGTCGATGGCCGAAGGTCAGCCACAACTGGCTGCGCTGCGCTTCGCCGATGGTCACGGTGCTGTTGAAGTTGGACACCTCGTTGGTGTACGCGGACCAGCGCGCGGTGAGGAGGATGAGAATGCCGGCGGCGATCCATGCCGCCATCTCGCCCTGCCGCCGGTGCCGCACCACGAGGATGATCGAGACACACGCGAGCACCGAGCCGACCTTGAAGAGGATCAGCCCGATGGGGCTTTGGTGCCGGATGATGAACGCGGCCAGCGGATTGACCTCTTCCATGCCCAGCGAGTTGAGCAGCGTCAACGTGACCCAGAGGTCGCCGAGGCTCAGAATGGCGATGAGGGTGACAAGGAGAAACACCCGGCGGCACCTGGCACGAGTGCGCGGGCAAGCCAGGTCAACCTGAAGGCGGGATTCGAGATATCGCTCCAGCACCGTGCCGTCCTTTCCGACACCTCACGTTGTCGGAACACCCTTGCGGAGAGTTGGGTCCAAATGCGGAAAGTCGTTCCGCGAGCCGACCCGCTCTAGTCCCGATCGGTATAGTCTGTCAGGCGAAGAACTCTCCATGCACAAGCGTACGTCCGATCAATCCGTTTGCAAGCGAAAACGACCCTTTCAAAGCCTGTTTTTAGCGATCCTCATCCTTTGCCCCGCCCCGGCGCTGGGTCAGGGGACACCCTTCTCCCCGGTGTTTACCGATGATTCTCCCGAGGCGGCCCAGTGGTTCGACCGGGCCGAGGATCAAATCCGGGCCGGCAACAGCGCCGAGGCCCTGCGTTTATACCAGCGACTCCTCGACCAGTTTCCCAGCCGGCTGCTGCCCGCAGTCGGGCCGGAGCGGGACTTTGTGAGTGTGCGGCTGGCGGTCCAGGAGGCGATTGCCGGTCAGCCGGACCTCCTGGCAGGCTATGTCGCGCTGAGTGAGCCCGTGGCGAGGCGGATGCTCGATGAGGGCCGGCGGCACGAGGTCTACCTCACTCGATTCCTCACTCCGGCTGGGCTGGAAGCGTCGCTCGACCTCGCGGAAACGCTGCTCCTCCGCGCGCGATTCGATTCCGCCGGCGACGTGCTGGGGCAGTGCGAACCGCATCCCTCCCTGCGCGGCGAAGTCCGCTCGCGCTGGGCGACGCTGAGCGTTCTGAGCGGGGTGTACGGCCGGCGCCCGGCACTGATCGAGCGCGCTCTCGCGGCGCTCGGCTCGACGCCCGAGGCCGACCGGTTGCGGTTGATGGCGCAATCGCTGGGCGCGACCTTTGCTCCGCCGCTGGAGGCAAGCGAAGTCGAGGCCTCCGACCCGCTGCGCGAAGGGACACTGCGGCAGATGGGCAAGTCGCCGACGTGGCGCTTTGAGATGGACCCGCCGCGGTTCGCCGCCGTCGGAACTCGACGGCCCAACTGGGACAACGCCCCCGCCGACCCGAGGAGTGACGCCGACCTCATCGGGCTCCTCTCGGTCATGCCGGTGGTGACCAGCGACTTCGTCTACATTCATGACGGCGTGACGCTGACGGCTCTGGACCGTTTCGACGGCCGACCGCGCTGGCAGGCCGACTACCGCCTCAACACCGCTCCTCCCAACACGGCGCGCTTCGGCGGGATGTTCGACACGATCTCCATCCAGAACGATCCCACCATCGCCGCGATCGATCAGGATCGCGTCGTCGCCATTGCCTCGCGCCCGGTCAGTGATCCGGACCAGCGCACGCTGGTCGTCTGCCACGACGCCGGGTCGGGCCGAAGACACTGGATGACCACGCCCGGCTCGCTGAGCACGGAACTGGCGGGGGCGACCTTTGTCGGCGTGCCCGTCGTGCATGAGGGTCTGATCTACGTCATGGTCCGCAAGCAGACGCTGCGACTCGCGTCTGACTTCATCGCGGCCATCGACCTCGAAAGCGGACAGCGGGTGTGGCACCAGCACCTGGCGAGTTCGGCAATTTTTGGTTACTACGCCGTTCTCCCCTCCACCGCGCCCCTGCTCCACGAAGGCTCGCTCTATCTCTCGACGCCGCTGGGCGCCATGACGGCGATCGAGGCGCGAACCGGAATCATCCGCTGGCTGCACGTCCGCGAGCCGTTCGGCTCGCGCCCGCGCGGCGAACTGACGCCGCCGAGCCAGTACGATTCGATGGTGATGACGCCGCTGGGCCTGGTGGGCTTCACGCCGAGCCGGCATGGCATCGTCATCGTCGATCCGCACAGCGGCGAGGAACGGGCCTTCCGCGCCGCCGCCACCTGGGGCGAACCTCGCTACCTCATCGACGCTGGAGATGCGCTGCTGGCGATCGGTGATTCGGTGGTGCGCGTTGCCTACGACGCCATTGATGAGCCGCAAGCCGGCTGGGTGGCGCTGAGGCGCGATGAGTTCCTCATCGGCCGCATCGCCGCCGGCGCCGGCCAGGTGCTCGTCGCCACCAACCAGCGCCTGCGACTGCTCGATGGCGCCGGCGCGGAGAGCGAGTCCGTCGAACTCAGCCAGTTGTCCGTTCCCCTGCTGGTGGGAGGCGAAGTGCTGCTTGCGTGGATCGACCGGGTGGATTCGTACATCCCCTTCGCGGTCGGCGAGCCTCATCTGCGGGCGCGGCTCGAGGCGAATCCGCACGATCCCAATCCGGCGATCAGCCTGGCGCGGCTGGCGTTCCAGCATCGGCGCCTCGACGCCCTGCTCCCGGCGATCGATCGCGCTATCGACATCATCAACGCCGATCCGCTCAGCGAGATCAACGCGACGGCGCAGCAGCGCCTCTTCACGGGCATGCTGGACATGGCGCCGCATTCGGTGCTGCCCGATGAACTCTCCAGCGCGATCTATTACCGACTCGAACTGCTCGCGACCACTCCCCAGCAGCGCCTGGCGTTTCTGCTCAGTCACGCCGACAGCCTCGCGCAGGCGGGGCAGGCGGCCGCGGCCATCGACGCCTACCAGTCGATTCTCACTCTCCCCGCGCTCACTGCGGAGCCTTGGACGCACGGGGCGACCACGCGAAGCGCCGGCGACGTGGCGCGGTCGCGCCTCATCGCGCTCGTCGCGGACGGCCGCCGCGAGTTGTATCACCCCTACGAGGTCTCAGCACGGCGTGAGTACGACCTGGCGCGCGGGCGGGGCGCGCCCGCCGACTTGCTCGAAGTGGCAAGGAAGTATCCGTCGGCGGAAGCGGGGACCGAGGCGTGCCGGCAGG
>Ga0326597_10002658_pt1 | contig 26468 bp, 37 predicted proteins | sample RVTome_12_FD_203789 | JGI IMG/M metagenome (GOLD analysis project Ga0326597, IMG submission 203789) | Soil microbial communities from uranium-contaminated site in the Upper Colorado River Basin, Wyoming, United States - RVT100D185 | ecosystem: Environmental > Terrestrial > Soil > Contaminated >... | reverse complement strand
GCTCTACGTGAGCGTCAACACGGCCAAGACCCATGTCAGCAGGGCGATGATCAAGTTAGGGGCCCGAGACCGGGCCCAATTGGTGGTCTTCGCCTACCAGAGCGGTCTGGTGGCTGCCGACCCGACGGACCACGCCTCACGCTGAACCTGGACGGCGGCACCTCCGTGGTTCAGGCAATGTCTCGTCTAAGGAAAGTCGTCGTGGAGAAGAGGAAGAAGACACCTGCATAGACGCAGAGCACCAGGAACGCCTGACCGGTATCGACGAATGGCCCGAAGAAGGCTCCCGGACCATTGTCGGTGAGTGACTCGGCAGGAACACCGAGCGCGGTGACGATCGAGTAGGCGTTGGCGCGCAGCGAGTACTCCACAAGGCCCTCCAGCCAGCTGACCTGACCGGCCAGCGCGGTCAAGAGGGACTCGATGAGTAGGGCATAGAGCACGCCGAGCCCGATTGCCAGCGCGGTGCCCCTCGACAAGACGGCTAGCCCGAGCCCGATGAAGGCCCAGATGACTAGAAGGAACCAGCCGGCGCCGAATGCCTGAAGTAGGTCCAACGCAGACGGCCAGCTTGCCGTCGCCCCCTCCAGGGTGGCGATGGTGTAACTCGCGATCGCACCCGTCACGAAGATGGCCATCACGTAGACGAAGAGTCCGAGCCCGACAGCCGTGATCTTGGATGTGAGGAGGCGCAATCTGCCGGAACGCTGCGACAGGGTCGTCTTCAGCGTGTCCCATCCGTAGTCGCTACCGATCGCCAGCACCCCAAGCATCAAGGCGATGACACCTCCGAAGACGGGGAACCCTCCCAGAACGCTGCCGATCAGGTTCTCGGGGAGAAGAGTCGTCAGGGTCGCCTGCGCGGTGGAGCTGTCGGCTCCATTCAAGGTGAGGTAGGGCAGCAGGTACGCGAAGGTCAAACCGAGCAGTACCCACACACCCATCAGGATCCATGTGCTCACCCGTTTGCGCAGGATGATCAAGTTTGCGATGACGCTGCTCATTGGCTATCGACTCCACGGGTCAGACTGAGGAACACTTCTTCCAACGACGCTCGCTCGGGACCTAGCTCCGATACCGCGAATCCGGCGTTGACCAGCTCCTTGTTGATCGAGGCGGCCGCTGTCGAGTCCGTAGTGACGCGAAGAGCTCCGTCCATGACCTCGACTGCCTCCACCTGGGGCATCGTCTCGATGAGCTGCCGGGCACCCTGGAGCGGATGGGCGACCATCCGCAGGGTGGATGCCCCACGCAGCTCGTCAACGGTGCCCTCTCTGATGAGCGACCCGTTGCTGATCACGCCAACGCGGTCGCAGGTCTGTTCCACCTCATGCATCAGGTGGCTGGAGAGAAGTACCGTGCGCCGCCCACGCAGCTCACGAATGAAGCTACGGATCTCTGCCATACCCGCCGGATCAAGCCCGTTGGTGGGCTCGTCGAGTATCACCAGCTCAGGATCTTTGAGCAGCGCCGCTGCGATCCCAAGCCGCTGTTTCATGCCCTGGGAGTAGTCGCCAAAGCGGTCGCCGGCACGGCCGGCGAGGTCTACCTCCTCGAGGACTTCACCGATCCGCTCCTTGAGTGCCCCCGAGTGCTTGGCCATCACCCTCAGATTGTCTCGTCCCGATAGAGATGGATAGAAGCCCGGCGACTCGATGAGGGCGCCGATCTGCCCGATGCTCGCGGCTGAGCCGGCACCGGATCCGAGAACCTCGGCCGACCCTGAAGTGGGTTTTGCCAGACCGAGCAGCATCCGCAGGGTTGTCGTCTTTCCGGCGCCGTTGGGCCCCAAGAAACCGTAAACCTCACCGCGGCGCACCCGCAGGTTCAGACGGTTCACCGCCACGATGGGTCCGTATCGCTTGGTCAGGTCGCTGGTCTGGATCACCAGGTCTTCGACGCTTTCGCCGACGCCATCGTCAACAGGAGGCGCTGCGCCGGGCCTCACGAATGACCCCGGATCTCATCGAGACGTCTCCGGTATTCGTCGGTTTCGATCTCGCCACGAGCGAATCGGGCCGCCAGGATCTCGATCGCCCGGTCCAACGAAGTGTCGCCGGGGGATCGTTTGCTCCGAATCACGAGCCAGACGATCGATGCCAGCAGGGCTATCCAGAGCAAGGGGATGAGAAACCACCAGGGCCCCGCCCAACCACCTGCCCATCCGGCGTGATTGGCACCCCATGCCGCAGTCCCCTGAATCATGCTGTTCACAGCTTCACCTATTCATCTCGCGTCCTTCGGAGTTTGCGCCTCGAGGATGCCGACGTCGTCCCATATGAGGAGGCTTTCGGGGTCACCCGGCCGCGGTAGTGAGGGGTCACTCCGAGGGGGTGTTTGACACCGACAAGTCCCGTTCTCTCGCTGAAATGCCACCTTCGCACGGTGGCGGATAGCCAGCCGATCGTCGATAATCGACCCATGACGGCGCATCTCGACGGCACATCAGCCACGACCCGGCGAGCCGCCGCGTTGCACGGCGACGTAGCCGGTTACAGCCGCCTCATCGCGGACAACGAGATCGAGACCCACAACACGCTCCAAGCGCTTCGCCGCGTCATCGAGGCAGAGGTGGCTGCCAATGACGGGGAGGTGGTCTCGTTCGCCGGGGATGAGTTCCTCGCCTTGATCCCGACCGAATCAGGGGCAATCACGGCGGCGATGACGATTCAGCGTCGAATCGCCGAGGAAAACCAGAGTTTGCCGCAAGGACGCAAGATGCGATTCCGGCTCGGTGTCCATGCCGGCAACGTCTCGACCGCCGACGGTCAGTGGTACGGGGATGCGATCAATGTGGCGGCTCGCCTTCAGGCCCTCGCCGATCCTGGGGGCATCACCATCTCCAAACTCACGCTCGACGAGGCAGGCGATCTCGCTTTCGATGTCCAGCCGCTGGGTAGAAAGCAGCTGAAGAACATCCCCGAGCCCGTGACGGCGTTCAAGATAATCGACAAGGAAATAACGGCTGATCGGACGAAACCGTGGCGTCGGCGTCTCCCCCTACCGAAGCGCCCGTCATTGGCGGTGAGCCCGTTCGTGAACCTGGGTGATCCTGAGGACAGCCATTTCGCCGACGGGCTGATGATGGCTCTGGTGATCGCGCTGATGCGCATCCCGGGGCTGGACCTGGTCAGTGAGAACTCGACTCTGAGATACCGCGATCACCCCTTCTCGGCGCAACAGCTGGGTCACGAGCTTGGCGTTCGTTATGTCCTGGAAGGAGCCGTGCAGCGCTCGGGCGATCGGGTGCGGGTCATGACCCAGCTAATCGACGTCGACGACGGGACCACGAAGTGGGCGGATCGATTCGAATCGACGTTCGACGATGTCTTCTCTGCTCAGGACGACATCGTCTCGGCGATCGTGGCGGCCCTCGACATCGAGGTTATCGGTGGAGAAGTCGCCAGGGCGTACCGGTCGAGGCTTGACGCCGAGACGGTGGAAATCGTCTACCGCGGCCTCCAGTACCTCAGCAGAGGATCGCCGAGCGACCTCGAGCACGCCGTCGAGACCTTTGAGCACGTGATCGAGCTAGAGCCCAACGAAGCCTCGGGATACACCATGGGTGCTTTGACGCACCTGCTGATTGCGCTGGGGGGAGTCGCGGAAAAGTCTTCTAACCACTACGCCAAAGCAGAGGAGTTAGCGCTCGAGGCGATCGAGCACGACGATCCAGTTGGACTCGGACACACCGTTCTCGCTTACGCGCTATTGGTGCGCCATGACTGGGATGGCGCGATGGAGGCCGCTATGCAGGCAACGGTGGCCCGCCCTTCGTGTGATCTCACGTATGGGGTCGCCGCTAGCGTGCTGCGCTATCTGGGCGAGACCGACGAGGCGGTGGAATACGCCAATCGGGCGATCCGGCTCAGCCCCTTGTTCGCCACCTGGTATGAGAGCACCCTCGCCAACGCCCACCTTCTCGCCGGTGAGTACGACGAGGCAGCCGAGCTCGCCGAGAGCGTCGTCGCCGAGGATGACAACCAGTTCGAGGCGCTGCTCACACTGGCAGCTGCCCAGACGGCGCTGGGCAGGCAACGGCATGCCGCGGCGGCCATTGACAAGGCAAGGCTCTCGCGGCCAGGCCTCTCCACTGAGATGCTCCGGCACGAACTTCCCTATCGAGATGAGGAAGACCTCGGCCGTTTTATGTCACAGCTGGAGGCATCGGGCCTCAGCTAGTGTTCCGCCCGTCGCCGCGGACGCCATCTGAATTCTCGGGCGATTCGCCAGCATGACAATGACGATCGAAACCCCCAATGCGACGGGCCATCCCTCTGCCTCTCCGAATAGGCACATCGTCATCCCAGCTCCGACGACGCCGTGAAGCAGGGGAGTGTACGTAGGGGCCGGAGCCACGTGGGGCTCGGCACCGCTACCGCTAGCTTTCGGCGCTCTCCACCTGTGCCCGGATCGTCGCCCACGCCTGGAAGCCACCGATCAAGTCGGTGGCGCCGGTCACGCCCACCATGTGAAGCGTGGCAGCCGCCAGGCTCGAGCTGAATCCCTCATTACACACCAAGATCACCCGTCGACCCTCAGTCGACTCCGGGACGCGATGCAGGCTCGACGGCGCCAGTCTCCACTCCAACACGTTGCGATCTATCACCACAGCACCCGGGAGCGGACCGTCGCGCCGACGTTGATCCTCCGGCCGAATGTCGATGACGAGTGCTCCCCGCTGCTGCTCATCACCCAGGTCCTCAGGGGCCACCCGTTCCAGTTGTGCGCGAGCGAGCGTCAGCAAGCCGTCGATCGTCAGCGTCACACACCACCTCTCGAGCAGGACGATACTCCGATCCTGAGTCCACGACAGTGGCGCTCGACTTGGCTGCGTATGGTTGGCCCATGATTCGAGTGGGTCGATCGCCACAGGTAGTCGAGCGCATGACCCCGTCGGGCATGACCATCCGTTTGGCTGCTCAAACCTGGTGGATGGTCATGGCCGGCCGCAGGTGGGGAGTCGCGTTTGGCTACCGGCACCCGCGCTGGGTGGAGAACGGAAGTGCCCGGCGACGCATTCATGACCATACGGCGTGGGCGCAACTGATCGTGCTCACCCTCTTTCTCGTGACAGCGTTGAACAGGAGGTATGCGAGATGACGAACACAAGAAACCAAGAGCTCGACATCGATCAGGCACTCGGACGGGCCGGTGAGCAGATCCGGCAGGCCATCGCCGAGGTCATCGGCCCGGCCTCTCCCGCCACCGTCTTCTCCGAGCCCCATGTGATTGGCGACGACCTGGTGATCAGCGCCGCCGCCTGGGAAAGAGGTGGTGGGTTTGGCTTCGGGGCCGGGCAAGGCGGCGACCCCAAGGGCGGTGACGGTGCGGGCGGTGGCGGCGGGTTTGGCGGAGGCTCGCAGGGGCGGCCTGTCGCGGTGATCCGGGTCGGTCCCGGGGGTATCGAGGTTGTCCCCATCATCGACTTCACCAAAGTCGGTATCACCGCACTGCTCGCAGCCATCGGCCTGTGGAAGACGCTCCGTCACCGCCGATAGGTCATCGCCTGTGACCTTCGTCGATCAGGCGAAACCTGCGGCCGTCGTCGGTTCGGTCGCTGCCGGCGATTGAGAAGCCAGTAGGCATCGCATTGGGCGCCATCGGGCCGATTCCCCGGGTAGCCTCACCGACCTATCGACGGGATCGCCCGTCCCCACAGACCACTTCCCATGACCGATTTGCATGGATAGAGCCACTCCAGACCAGTCTCGAGGTCCGAGCGCCCTCACCCTGTCCGCGTTCGTGGCAGCGGTCATTCTCGGTGGCGGGAATTTCATCGCGGTGCGTTTCAGCAACCGTGAGCTCGATCCGTTCTGGGGGGCAGGCTTGCGTTTCATCCTCGCCGCCACCCTGTTCGTCGCCATAGCCCTGGCGCTGAGGCTTCGATGGCCCCGCGGCCAACAGCTCGTGCTCACACTGACTTACGGCGTGCTGAACTTCGCCCTCTCGTATGCCCTGCTCTACTGGGCCTTGGTGCGAGTCACCGCAGGGTTCGGCGCCGTCGTGCTGGCGGTGGTCCCCCTGGTCACCCTCCTGTTGGCGGCGCTTCACGGGCTCGAGCCGCTCAGGCGCCGGGCGATTCTCGGCTCGCTGCTGTCGCTGGGCGGGATCCTGTTGATGACCGTGAGGCCACAGGACGTCACCCTGCCGATCGCCGGTCTCGTGGCGATGCTGCTGGCGGCGTTGACCGTTGGCGAGGGAGTGATCGTGAGCAAGAAGGTGTCCGGCTATCACCCCGCCATGACCAATGCGGTGGGGATGACCACCGGTGCGGTTTTCCTGTTGGCGTTGTCGGCGTTGGTGTCCGAGCAATGGGTGCTCCCCCGGCAGGCCGAGGCCATCTGGTCGGTGGCATACCTGGTCACCTTCGGCTCGGTGGGGCTCTTCGTGCTGTTCCTGCTGGTGGTGCGTAATTGGACCGTCTCGGCGACCTCGTATTCCTTCGTCCTTTTCCCGGTGGTGACCATGCTCCTCGAGGCTTTGCTCGCCGACGAGCCATTGACGCTTCAGGGTGTGACCGGAACGGTCCTGGTCATGATCGGAGTCTGGTTTGGAGCCCTTTCCCCGAGCGCGCGGGGGCTACCTCCTCAGCCGTCCGAGGCCGTCGCCCAGACGACCTGAGCTTCACGATCCGCCGAATCGCGGTCACCACACGACGCCGCAGGATCCACTGTTCACGATGCTGTCAACCGCATGTTGACATTTCTCAGATGTCAACCTAGTGTTGACAGTTATGGAGCCACGTGAACTACAACTCGAAGAATTGATACGCATCGTCGATGGCAAAGACCCGCACGCCGGAGGGATCGAGAGGCTCGTTGAGTCAGTGATGCTCGCCGGGCGTCTCGATGAGCTCGCCGACGAGCTGGTCGGGCACCACGTCGACCGTGCCCGAGATGAAGGTGCCTCATGGGCCGAGATCGGTGAGGTCATGGGTGTCAGCAGACAGGCGGTTCAGAAACGCTTCGTCGCACATCGAGCCAAGAAAGGCCGACGACAGGGCTTCTTCCTCACCCGTTTCGCCGATGAGGCGCGCGAGGTGGTGAAGAGGGCAGAGCGTCATGCCCGCCAAGCGGGGAGCAGCCATGTCGGCACCGAGCACCTCGTCATGAGCCTGACAGACGACCCCGGGAGTGCAGCCACCACCGCAATAGTTGGGCTGGGAGCATCACTCGATGAGATCCGCAGACGCGCCACCGCAGCGATCGAGCACGGCTCCACCGGGGCAGCCAAAGGGCACATCCCCTTCTCGGCGGACTCGAAGAAGGTGCTCGAGCTGTCGCTACGGGAGGCTTTGCGTGCCGGTGATCGCCACATCGCCACCGAGCACATCCTCCTCGGGATCCTGCGCGACGAGCGCTCCCCCGGATTCACGATTCTCAGCGCACAAGGTGTGACGAGACGGAAGGTCGAAGAGTGGATGAAGCCGTGACGTTCTGGGACTTGCACTCCGAAGCGAGGTTGGGGAGCACGCATCATCCGCCGGTCGCATCTCAGCCACTCCAGACTGACGCTCCCGACATCACGTCCCGACCCGTGAACCTGGCCTTTCGGAATGTGACATGATCGAGTCAGTTTGGGCTGTGACACCTGAAAGGAGAATCATGAGCCCCACCACGCGTCTCACCGCCATCGTCCTGTTCGCCATCGTCACCGTAGAGCTGGGGGGGTGGTCACTGCTCGGCTTCCTCACCAGCAACGAAAGCCTCACCCCATTCCAGGAGCAGTTCTTCCGGGCCGGCCACGGTCATGCCGGTGTCTTGCTCATCCTCGCTCTGGTGTATCTGGTCCTGATGGAGCGCACTCGTTTCAGCGGACGGGCCCAACGGTGGCTGGGCCTAACGCTTCTCGGCGGGATCCTCCTTCAATCGGGTGGGTTCTTCCTCCACCTGCTCATCGGTGAGGAAGGAACCCCGTCGGGCGGGACATGGATGACCCGCTCAGGAGCCGTTCTCCTCGCCGTCGCCCTGATCAGTCTTGGAGTGGGGATCTGGCGCGACCAAGAGCAGAAGCCCGTCTCACCTTGATGATCCCTCTCCCGGCGTTCAGCGCTCGATGACGGTGATGTCCTTCTTGTCAGTATCAGAGGCACCTGCCGTCAAGAAGAGCGTGAGTATCAATCCGATGATTCCTACGATCAAGAGGATCAGTCCGACCAGATTGATGTCCACTCCTTCGGCTTCGGCGCTGACCGCCCAGTAGAGAATGGCGCCAAGCGCCACCAACACAAGGCTCCCTCCAATTCCAGAAGTCCTCATGACGAACCTTCCTTTCGTGGCGTCGACCGATTGTAACCCGGGGTACCCCGGCGATAAACGCCGAAACGGTCCCCAAGGGGTTTGGTTGTGCGGCCCGATGGTTGGCGAGAGCGTCATAACGACGTTCGGCACCTACTGGAGAAGAGTCGAGGGAGGAAAGACAAGAGGCTCCAACCATCGAGTGTCCCGAGCCAGCCGATGGTTGGAGCTCTCTCGCTCAGTAGTAGTGGGCTCGTGGGCCGACTTGTCGGCCAACCACTCCGAGTAACCAGAGCACGACCCCGACGACGGCGAGTATGCCGCCCAATGTGTACAAGATCCCGATATTGAGCAGGGCGCCCACTATCAGGAGTATCACTCCGAGAACGATCATGGATGCTCCTTCCTTCGGTCGTCCAGATCGAGCCCTCTGCATACCCAGCAGGTGAGCCCCTAAACCTCTCGAGGTCGTTCTCAGGTAGCGTCGTCGACAATGTCCCTTGCAACTGTTTCCGACGGTTACTGGAAGGCGTATACCTCCTGGGCGCCCACCATCGCCACCGTTTACGGTGTCCACGACTTCGACGATCAGCTGCCCCGATTCGACGACGGGCGACTAGCCGAGATGACCACGCTGCTGCGCGGGCTGGCGGATGAGGCAGCCCTCGACACCGCCGAGATGACGACGCAGGAGCGCATCACCCAACAACTCCTGATCCACCAATGCAATGTGCTGATCAGGACGATCGCGACCAGGTTCATGGTCGCTCCCATCGATCCCTACCTCGGCCCCCACACCCGTTTGCTCTCCGACACCAGGCAGAACACGGTCACCAACGCCGAGCAGGCAGATGCCTTGTTGGGTCGTTACGAGAAGGTGCCGGCGTACCTCGAGGACGCGATGCGGCTTCATCGGGAGAACGCCGGGGCCGGGATGACTCCCGCAGCCGCATCGGTGACCAGGGTCCTCAGCCAGCTCGACCGTTATCTCGCTTCGGATCTGGCCAGCGACCCATTCCTCGCCCTTGCCGTTCCCGGCGACGGCGAAGCGTGGAAGGAGAAGGCGACCCGCCTGGTGACCGGGACGATCCGGACCGCCCTGGAGAGGTACCGGAACGACCTGATCGCGCACATCACACCGGTGGCTCGCGCAGATGACAAGTGCGGGCTCATTTGGATCAACGGTGGGGAGGAGATCTACGCCAATCTCATCTATCAATACACCCAGCTCGACACGCCGGCCCAGGAGATCCACGAGATCGGCCTGCACTGGGCGACACAGGTCAACGCCGCCGAGTGGGTCGAGATCGGTGAGAAGGCATTCGGGGTGGGCACCATCGACGAGGTATTCGACCGCATCCACACCGACCCGTCACTGCGCTTCACATCCGAGGAGCAGATGCTCGAACACGCTCGTGACGCCCTCGACCGGGCGTGGGCCGTGGTCGACGACTGGTTCGGATCGAGGCCCGAGACACCGTGCACCGTGGTCCCGGTGCCGGAGGCGATGGCCCCGGCGATGCCACCCGCCTACTACATGCAGCCGCCGCTCGACGGCTCGCGGCCGGGCACCTATTTCCTCAACACCTACAAGCCCGAGGAGCGTGACCTGTTCGAATACGAGTCGATCCATTTCCATGAGGGGATCCCAGGTCATCACTTCGACCGCTCCCTGGCGTCAGAGCTCGAAGGCATACCGACATTCCGACGTTACGCCCAGGTCTATGCCCACACCGAGGGTTGGGGCCTGTACTCGGAACGGCTCGCCGACGAGATGGGGCTCTACTCATCCGACGTCGACCGCCTCGGCATGATCTCGGCCGACGCCTGGCGGGCGGGCCGGTTGGTCACCGACACCGGCATTCACGCCCTGGGATGGAGTCGTCAACAAGCCATCGAGTTCCTGCAGAAGTGGACACCTATCGGCCTGCTCACCATCGAACAGGAGGTCGATCGCTACATCGGGATGCCCGGACAGGCCCTCGCCTACAAGATGGGACAGCTCGAGATCCTTCGGCTGCGCGATGAGGCCCGAGAGCGATTGGGTGAACGCTTCGACATCAAAGGCTTCCACGACACCATGCTCGTCAACGGGGCCATGCCGCTCCCTCTGCTGAGCACCGCAGTCGACGAATGGATCGACTCAGTCGCCTGACGCGGGCGTCAGAACCTGAGGACCGCGACAAAGGGGGCTCCATCGATCGGGCTGCTCAGAGAATGGAGATCCGCACCCGTCTTTCGTGATTCGACTACCAGGCGGTCCAGGAGGTCGACGTCACCTGGCCTTTGGCTGTCGCTCAGCAAGACGTCGAAGCTGAATTCATCGAAACGCCCCCAGATCGGAGCTGCGTCGCGCACCAGGGCAACCTGTTCCACACGCCCGGAGACCGCAGCTGGGAGGGCAGCCTCGATCGAAGTGAGGGCACGGCCGGCGCCGATGTGCTCACTCAGCTCGCGATTCAGAACCTCCCGCCTCGCCTCCTCGATCTCGGCGATGCCGGACCGAGCCAGATCGCGGATCTCCTGGACCGAGTCGGGCTCGGTTACACCACTGTGAGCAGGGCTGACGCACTCACCGCTGAACTCGCTCACGAAACGCCCGACCAGGTCGTCGTCACCTAGCACAACCAAGGGAGTGGCCGATGCCGAAGCCGGGAGTGCAGCAGCGACGGCTCGGACAAACCGCGACAGGTCCTCTTCCCTCCCGGCGGACATGTCGTGCCCGTGTCGAGTGTCTACGGAGCCGACCCGACCAGGATGCTGCTGTCTCTGCTTCTCCCGATGAACGAACCAATTCACGTCGTCGAAGGAACCTGGTAGATCGGCTTCCTGGAGGGTCATACCGTGCCGGCCCAGCAGGTAGAGCCGAACCACGTCTTGGGTCAGCACGAGTACCGCGTGATCCTGGGCACCCAGATCGGGGACCAGGTGCCTCACTTCGAAGACCTCCATGATCGTCCAGGTCGGATCCACCGCTTGGGTGAGGCCGATCGGGATCGTCTGGCCGTCCTCGTCGACATACAGGGCAAGCCCTGGCGACTGGTGCTCCCAGAACTCCCTGTCGTCGATCAGCCCACGGGCCCTCGCCAGCCGATCAGACCTGTCACGGGGCTTCCAACCCAGGGTCTCCAACCTGTTGTCCACCTCGGCGAGCAGGTTCTTCAGCCGGATCGGGTCCTGGGCAACCTCCCGGCCTCTCACATGTGAGGGAAGGAAGACCGATATGAGGTTCCTCCCGCTTCTCGCCACGAGTTGATCGAATAACCCCTCGTCGGGTATGAGCGGCCTTATCGCAACTCCCTTCAGGATGGTTGGGCTTTGGTGCCTTCCCAGGTCTACCCAGGATAGGAGTGCCCGCATTGGGTTGGGCCGATGTGTGCCGGTGCCCAGCCATGGGTAATCCCGCGCTGACCCTCGCACGAATAAACAGGAAGGTGCTTATGCCGGTTCAACGAGGCAAAGACGGCCAGGGCTCTTATTACCAATGGGGCGACTCCGGGAAGAAATACCACTACGAGGCGGGAAGCAAGCCGTCCCGTGAGGCCGCCAAGAAGAAGGCCACAAAGCAAGGCCAGGCCGCCCGGGCCCGAGGGTACAAGGGTTGACGATCCGCCCTTGCGTCTACCTCGCCGGTTTCGCGGTGGTCATCGACGGGTACCGAAATGATTCGGTGATCGAGCGACAAAGAGGGTCGACATGGCCAAGGACCACGGACCATCGATCAAAGACAACGAACAGTATGAGGCTCCCCGCAAGGAGGGAATGAGCAAGGAGATGGCGGCCCGCATCGCCAACACTCCCCGAAAAGAGGCGGCGAAGAAGGGCGGTGAGGCTCCGCCCTATGAGGAGTGGACCGTCGATGAGCTCATGGAGAGGGCACGAGAGATAGGCATCGAAGGCCGGGCGGGCATGGCCAAAGACCAGTTGATCCGAGCGTTGCGACGGCACTGAACCATCCCAGCCGACTGGACCACGGGTTTGGTCTCACCCCACGGCGGGTAACTCAAATGGCCAAATGGCCAAGGAGGAAGAGAAATGACCATCACCAATCAGCGAAGAATCGGCGGTTCGGACCAACTCACAGTTTCCTACGAGCGATACGAGAGATCTGGCTTGCTCGCCTCCCTGATGGGCATGTTTGCCGGCTTGGGGACAATCGTCTTCCTGTCGGCACTGCTTGCCGCCGGAGTAGCGATATTCGACTTTCGACTGGACATCATCAATGACGTGAGCGGGTTCGATGAGACGTCCATTCTCAGTCTCGTGGTCGCTGCCGTGATCGTGTTCGCATCGCTGGTAGTAGGCGGTTATGCGGCGGGACGCATAGCGAGATACAACGGCGGCATCAGTGGTATGGGCGCCGGGCTCTGGCTGGTCTTCCTGGGGGCGATATTCGCCGTCCTGGGCGCGTGGGTGGGTGCTTCCACCGATGCCTTCGACCGCTTCGACCTCCCCGACCGTCTAGCTCAGGTCGATGCCACCAATCTGACAGCAGCCGCCGTGATCGCCAGCGCGGTGCTGGTGGTGGCGGCCCTGCTGGGCGGCTATATGGGTGGTCGTATCGGCGAGACGTACCACGTCACGGCAGAAGAGTCGTTGGTCGCCGTCGCCCGCAAGGACGAGGACGACACATCGGAGGTCGACGAGGACACATCGGAGGTCGAGGACTGACCCTCACCCTCTCATCTGGGGCGTTCGGAGAGGCTCGAAAGGAGAAACAACAATGACAGCTCCAGCTTTGAGTGCATCGACACTCACCGGAGACAAGATCCGGAACCCCGATGGCGAGAAACTCGGACATCTCGAGGAGATCGTGATCGACCTCGAGGGCGGACGTGTTGCGTACGCGGTTCTCGCATCAGGTGGATTCCTCGGACTCGGCGACAGGTACTTCGCAATCCCTTGGGACTTGATCGAGGTCGACACCGTGAACAACGAGGTTGTCGTAGACATCAACAAAAAGGACCTGGAGAACGCACCTGGGTTCGACAAGGACACGTGGCCTGAGACCCATGATCGGGCCTGGATGGTGGATGTCTACCGACACTACGGCCGCAAGCCGTACTGGGAGCCGTGAGACTCAGCAACGGCGAAGATCAGGAAGGGAACGACCTCCCTCTCGGGAGGTCGTTCCCTTTTCCCTAGCGTGGCTTCGGGACTTCGTCCCTTGCTTTCTCCGCAAGAAGCTACCTGCGGTAGAGGATTGCGAGGACCCGCAAAGCTGCTTCCTACGCCGGGATTACCCGGATCAGGTACGAGGGATCCTCCGGCCTTCCGGCCAGACTCTCAGCCGGGTTGCCCCAGCTCTCCTGAACCTCGCGGGTCCTCACGCGGAACTCTTACCCATTGCCCGGCGCCGGCTAAACCTTGCTCCCGGATCGCGCTCGATCCATCGCGGCCAAGGCACGACCGCCGTGACCAGGCCGAAGGTTTCGACACCGATGGACACGGGTATTCGTGGGGGACGGCAGGGTGCGAACCCGTGGCCGACAAAGGAGGTATCCAGTGGATACGACCGCCCTCGCGGATGAGATCAAGACGATCAGGGAACGTTTGGCCGAGATCGAAGAGGATCGAAAGAGCATGGCTGATGACGCATTCGAGGAGAAGGCCATTCTCCGGGACGAAGAGCATCGCCTGACGGCGAGATTGGCGGAGCTCAGCGACGCCGCCGCAGAGGCCGGCGCCGGTCTCGCCGAGCGCAAGGCCGCGGCACAGATCGAGTTGGAGCGGGCGCCGCAACTCCCCGAAGTCTGATCCGAGGCCCGGCCACCCCAATATGATCAGCACCGTGAGCACAAGCTCCTCCCGGCTGACGCTGCCGGCCAGCCCCGACTCGGCGGCAAGAGCCCGCCGATACATCCGCGAGACGGCCACGCTCGACTCGATGAGACACGCCGAGGCGGATTTGCTAGTCACCGAGTTGATCGTCAATGCCATACAGCACTCGCCAGACGCCGAGGCGATCACGATCGAATTGGCAACCAACGATCGGGGTCTGGTCATCACCGTTTCGCACCTCCATCCGCATCCATTGGAGGATCCGGTCGAGGGCGTTGGCTATACGCTCCTGCGGCGACTATCCCCCCAATGGGGCCACGATCACGATGGTGAGTCGCTTTCAGTGTGGTTTGTCGTGCGGACGCCAGGAACGTCGGAGATTCCCAGCGATCTGTCCGACTCGGATCTGTTCGCGCGGATTGCGGACGATCCGTCGGCATACGCAGAGGAGTTGGTAAGGCGTCATCGCGATCTTGCGGAGTCGATCTGCAACCGATACCGGGGCAGGGGCGTGGACGATGATGATCTTCTCCAAGTCGCCAATATGGCGCTGCTCAAGGCAATCCTCCGTTATGACCCTTCTATCGGTGACATCAGGCCATATGCCGCGGCGACGATCTCGGGTGAGATGAAAAGACTGCTGCGCGACAAGGGTTGGGCAGTTCGCGTGCCACGCTCCCTCCAAGAGCGGTCACAGGAGGTGATGCGCGCCACCACCGACCTCGAGCAGAAGATCGGCCGGCCACCTGCAATCCACGAGGTCGCCGAGCACTTGGACATGAGGGAGGACGAGGTCGCCGAGGCATTCGTTGCCCGAAAGGCATATGTCTCGAACTCGATGGACAGCGCCCTCGATCAGACCGGGGTCACATTCCTCGACCGTCTCGAAGACGAGGACATCCATCTGAGCAACGCCGATGAGCGACTGACCATCGAGTCGGCCATCGCACGCCTGCCAGAGCGCGAGCAGCTGATCCTCCATCTGAGGTTCAACGAGGACTTGACCCAGGCCGAGATCGCTGATGAGGTGGGTGTCTCCCAGATGCACGTCTCGCGGTTGCTGGCAAAGGCCTTGGATGAGCTGCGCTCTTTGATCGACTCTTGAACATCCAACGTCTGAGAAATGGGGTTTAGCCTCTGGGTGTGTGGGGTATCGCCAGAATGAGGTGACGACTTTGAAGACCAGAGAGATGACTCTGAGAGTCACAGCCGACGAGGCTGCTCCAGGTCATTCACGCTCATACCTTCTGGAATTGAAGCCGTTTCTCGAGCCGCGATTCGACGACGTTGCCCTCGTCTTGTCGGAATTGGTCACCAACAGTGTCAAACACGGGACGAGCGATGGGGAGATCCGGGTGCGCGTCACCGCCACCGGTGACTCGATTCGGCTCGAAGTGGGTGACGGTGGACGGGGATTCGACGCGGCCGAATCACGTGGGGATGGAATGGGATTGAACATCATCGACATGGTGGCGGATGATTGGGGAGTCAGACGCGATGGTCAGTTCATCGTCTGGGTCGAGATGAAGCGGACGACCTGACCCGGACTACATCACGTCGTCTGCTGAGTCGACCACTCGTAGCGAGCCCCTGACCCCGCTGAGGTCGATCAACCGGGATATCGGGCCACTGCCGACCGCCACGGCAAAGCCCCGGCCCGCCCCGCCAAAACGGCGATCCGCCATGATCAATGCCTTGAGACCGGTCGAATCCATGAACGAGGAACCGTTCAGGTCGACCACCAGACTCTGGTCACCGTCAGCCAGGACCTGGTCCATGGCCGTGTCCAGGTCCCCCACCGTCGCCAGGTCGATCTCCCCCGTGACCGCGATGGCGATCCATTCCTCGGTCAACTTCGATCGTTCAATGGTGATCCCACTCACCATCGCATCGTATCACCGTGCAAATGGCCACCTCGTGCGTCGGTGATGCCATGTCGTGGGCCTGGTGATCGGTTCAGAGCGATCGTCGCAGCACGACCACGGTCTGATCATCGGACGGCTCGGCGTCGGCAAAGCCCAACACCAGATCGGCCGTGCGCGTGGCAACACCACGCTCTGCCACGAGCATCGCGGCGAGCGCCTCGGGCTCGGTCCGACCGTTGGCGGATCGTTGGACATCGGCCACGCCGTCACTGAAGAGCACGATCGCGTCCCCCGGGCCGAGCTCGAGATTGACGGACTCATATTCGGTGCTTGGGTCGAGAAAGAGCAGGGGGCCCGTGGGAATCACCAGCTTGGCGGTCTGGGACGTGACCAGAATCGACGGTGGATGGCCGGCCGAGCTGAGCTCGGCGGAGCCGGTGGACGGCACAACGCGCATGACGATTGCCGACGCAAGGGAGTCAGGGCGCGCATGCCAGTGGACCCGGCTCATCGCGTCCGCCGGGGACAGCCCCAGGGCTATCGAGTGCAACAGCAAGTCTCGGACCGCCACGGCCCGGATCGCGGGCTCGGCGCCGTGGCCGGTGATGTCGACCAGAACCACTCCGATCGAGCCGTCGGGAAGGGTTCGCACCCCGCTGGCATCGCCGGCAACGCTGCCCCTGCCCGGCCGGAATCGTGTCGCCACGTCCCAACCTTCGGCATCGTCGACGCTGACGACGTGCAAGACCTCGGCCAGCCTGCTGACCACCGGAGCCTCCTGCTCGAGCCCGATTCGAGCGCGCTCGGCATGCGCCGCGGACGTCGCCGCCTCGATCGCCGTCTGGTCGATGGCTCGGACCACCACAGCCAACAGGACCAGTAGAACGAGGCCCAGGCCAACCGCGATGAAGGCCAGGGCGTCGACGCGCTCGGACGTTGGGAACGCTTCCGCAACGAAAATGAGGACGGCCGGCACGAGCAGGACTGGCGGGCCAAACCGACGTAGCAACTTCCCTCCTGCACCGGGGCTCGAGGCGGTGGAGAGCAAGCCGATCGATGGCCGGAACAAGAAGACTCCGATGGCAATGAGCACAGACATGAGCGACGCCTGGACCGAGATGGCGGGCTGCAAGAACAGCCTCCCGACAGAGGGGTCTCCGTACGCATACCCGAGGAATATCACGGCGGTCAACGAGAAGGTCAGCAGAGCACCGACCTGACCCGCCAGGACCCGGGACTCGACCCGGCTGGCACTGAGCGGTATTGCCAAGCCCAGGGCGAAGAGGACGATTCCGACCGAGAACGCTGGGATCTCCACCGTCAATCCCCACCAGAGATCTCGTCGGTCCCCGAGGAAGATGACGATTATGAAGACCCCGAACAGCGCCACCAGGAGCGAGACCGCCAAACCGACACGCCTCCATACCCGTCTTCGCCGCATTGGGGTCATGGTCCCAGCGAGGAGCGCTGCAATGGAGAGCGCAGTCAGGGACAGACCCGACGCAGGATCGAGATGACGCACCAGGACGGGGCCGGGCGGGATCTCGGCGAAGACCGGAAAGACCAGGCCGAGAAGGGCAAGCACCGAGAAGAGGGTCGCCGAAAGGCGAACCAGCCTCCCCAGTGCGCCCAGCCTCGCTTCCAGCGCCGGGTCGATCCCGGTGTGAGGTCCAGGAGCAGCCACCTCGTGGGACATGGGACGGCGACGCTACACGGGCGGCACAACTCGCAATGGCCGACGCGGAGAGACGTTCGTCCAGGTTTACAACCAGCTACCACGGGGTAAACGGCGATTGGAGTCGGGCCTCGGTTTGGCCGACCCTACGACTAAGGAGAAGAATGATGAAGAGGACGGCTCAGAGGACACGCCTTGTCCTTGTCAGTGCACTCGCAGTGGTCGCGCTCGCGCTAGCCGGTTGTGCCACGGACAACGATGACAACGGCGGTGATACAGGTTTGACCACGACAGTCCCGCTCTTGACCACCACAACCGTCCCGTAATCCTGGATCCCGCGGGATGCGGCAACAGTCGAAGGGCCCTCGTTTCGAGGGCCCTTCGACTTTTCGCCTCCTCCTCTTCGACGAGTTTGTGTTCGCCGCCGATCGGGTAAGGCCCGGGCACCAACCACGAGGTCTCCCATGCAAGACAAACTCGAGCACAGCTACCCCAGCCGGCGTGTCCACATCTGATGCGGCCAAAGTCGGTGCCATCCTTCAAGAGCGGCTGGCCTCACTCATCGATCTATCGCTGACCCTCAAGCACGTCCACTGGAATGTGATCGGGCCCGGATTCATGTCCATGCACAAGCTGATGGACCAGCAAGTCGCGGTGGCAAGGGCCATGGTGGGCGAATTGGCAGAGCGGATCACGACACTCGGCGGAGTCGCCGAAGGTCTCGCCGGGCAGGTCAGCGAGGGGCGAGAGGCCGAGGACGACTACATGCTGGGACGCGCGCCGGTGGCGGCGCACCTCGGTGCCCTCGACAAGGTGTACGAGCCTCGGTGCCCTCGACAAGGTGTACGAGCGGTTGGGCAAGGGGAATCGTGCCGCGATTGCCGAGGTCGACGAACTCGACCCCATCACCGGGGATCTCCTCATCGAGCAGTCACGCCAGCTGGAGATGCAGCACTGGTTCATCCGTGCCCATCTGTCCGACACCTCGGGTCATCTCGTCACCGAGTCGACCCTGACCGAGATGGACGGGGCGATTGCAGCCGTGTACGCGCTACAACCAGGGATCGAGGGAACGTCTGACGGGGCCTTCTCCGAGGGCAACGCCCGAAACGACAGGTGATCGCGCTCTAACACAACGCGGGGGGCGCTGTTGATGCGAAAACCCGTAGACGACGCAACGATGTCACGTGAGGAGATCGACGATCAATTTCGGGGACTCATGGAAGGCTTGCGCACCACGATCCCCGGGGTCATGGTGCTCTTCTCCTTCCTCCTGATCCTTCCGCTCCAGTCATCTTTCACCGAGATAAGCCTCTCCAACACCATTGTCTTCTATGTGGCCTTCGCCAGCGCGGCGATCTCGTCTGTGGTCTATCTCGTGTCTTCCGTCGTGTTCGGCGATCCGCTGGCAGCCGCACAAACAGCCCTCTTCTCGACCGTCGCCGGATGGGCGTGGTTCTACCTGCCGCTGGTTCGATTCAAGAAGGACGACTGAGCAAAGTGTGCTCAGCACAGGTCGGAATATCTACATCGGCGGGATGATCCGGGCCTTGCTCACCTTCTCGTGGAGCTTGGCATCGAGGTCGCTCGTGCCGACACCTCCCTCGGCGAGAATGCCCTGGAGGACCGCCATTCGAGTCTCGAGCGAACTCGCCTCCTCAGTGAGCCCCGCCACATAGTCGGGCCCATCCTCCATCGGCTGGCTCTTTTCGAACTCGATCTCGGCCAACCGGTTGCGGATGTCGACGATCTCCTCGGCGATGGCATGCGTGTCCACGTAGGCCTCCTGGGTTGCGGCTCAACTGACGCCGTGTACCCCATATTCTGAGACGCCAAACCTGATATCGAACCCTCAATGCCCTCATCCGGAGGGGCGACTCCGGTCGGGACCCGTGATCCGCACCATCAGGGCAAACGGTCCGGGGTTGGCGGAGAGGGAGGGATTTGAACCCTCGAAGAGGCTTATAACCCCTTACTCGCTTAGCAGGCGAGCGCCTTCGACCGCTCGGCCACCTCTCCAAGATTCAGTTGTCGGAACGGTACCGGCGGAGGGGGTGGGATTCGAACCCACGAGACCCAAAGGGCCCAACGGTTTTCAAGACCGTCTCCTTAGACCGCTCGGACACCCCTCCAGGTGTCTCCACCCCCTGGTCAGAGGTTTGTGACGGCTTCCGATCGGAAAGCTCGACAACGTTTGGGCCGCTCTTGGGCCGCACCAGATCGCGGTGGTCGGTATCAAGACGGTCCATCACTGAGTCGTAGGCGGCCTCGAACAGGTGGGTATAGACGCTAAGGGTAACCACCGGGGAACGGTGTCCAAGCTGCGCTTGGATCTCCTTGACGTCGGCTCTCGCCGCCCGCATCAGTGAAGCGCAGGTGTGCCTGAGGGCATGCGGTGTCACACCCTCGAGCCCCGCTTCGGTGACTGCGTTATCCCAAACGCCACTCCGGTAGGGGTTGTAGCGCAATGGACCACCCAAAGGTGCCACCCAGACCGGGTTGTCGGGCTCGGATGGCCTGTCTTGGAGATGCTGAGCCAACACCTCAGCGACGAAGGCTGGAAGGTGGACGAGCCGGCAGCGATGTGTCTTGGGCTCGCCAAAGACCAGGCGACCCGACACCTCAATGGATGCGTCCACGATTGACAGCCGCCGTCGGAGGACGTCGACTCGACCTCGGCGCAACGCCACGGCTTCTTCCCAGCGGAGCCCTCCGTGGGCCAAGGTCAGGATCAGACTGTGATCGGCGATCGACGTTGCTACCGAGGCGAGACGGTCGACTTGTTCTCCGGTGAGATACCTATGACCGACCTGGACGGGTCGCGCCGGGACCTCCACCCCTCGTGCCGGGTTCCGGCCGATCAACCCTTCGTTCACTGCGGCGTCGAGGCAGGCGGCGAGAACGTTGAAGCAGTTGCGAACCCTGGAGGAGCTGAGCCGTTCGGCCGACATCTCCGAGACCCCTCTCGAGAGGCGGAGTGTATGGGAGGCCGTGGGCTGTAACTGACCATCGACAGTGATCAGCACACCGCCAGATGCGCAACTGTCGCCTGGAGGCGGAGCTCATCTTCGGTGTTTTGGTTGCCATCACGCCGAGTGGCGAACCGGTATCTGGAGATGGCGCAGATTGCATGATATGCCGCTTATGGGCGGTGCAGCCCGTTTGACTGAATTCAACTTCCAGATGTGTCAGGTTGGTGTGATTACCGCGACTTCGAAGGGCGCTGCTTTGCCTTTGAGATTCAACTTCCGATGTTCGAGACCATCAGTGTCGAGTCCGACCTTCTGGGCGAGTTGCAGGCTTGCCAGTATCTCGCCAACTCCGGCTGCATCGGCTAGGCGTGCTCCAACGTTGATGTCGTCACCGAGAGCGGTCAACTCCATGGACCCGCCGTGCTTACCCAGCATCCCGACAAAGGCGTTACCTGCGTGTACGCCGACGCCGAGCGGAATCCACGGCCCATCCTTGTCGGTATGTCCAGTAGCGCGAAGGAGTTCGACTGCGCTGTCCAGAGCAGCCTGTGCGTAGTCGGGTCCCGCGATTCCCGGAACGAAGTATCCGATGGCTTCATCCCCGGCCAACCGACCGAGCAGAGCACCCCCATCGATCAATACTTTGGAAGAGGTCTGAAAGAATCGATTGATCAACTCTGTGAAGGCACGGTCACCTAGGCGTTCGGCGGATGGTGTAGATCCCCTCATATCAGCGAACACGGTCGCGATATCGACATGGGTGCCGCCTGGATGGTCCTGACCCTGTTTGATACACGAATTGCAGATACGCGGATCCTCACGCGATTGGCCCCTCCCCACCATCGACATCACACGGCCCCCAGGACCTTTGAAAGGGCTGTGACAGAACATGCAGCGAGGATCGGAGGGAATCGCTCCCAACACCGCCCTCCCCTTGTCGAGCACAGCGTTCCCTTCAGAGAACAGCGCGTGCCAGATTTCTTCGTTCTCAGCCACCGTCACATTCCAGATAGTGCTCGCCAGAACAGCAACCGGCACGCATAACGCAGTGGACCAATCTGCTATTCGCTAACCGAGCCTATCCACGCGTCCTACCTTCGCGTCTGCGACCCAAGTACATCGAACGACAAGGGACAAGAAACCGCCGGAACCTCGGCTTTTCGTGGGCTCTCAACGAGACGACCTGCTTAGCTTCAGGTCCAGCTTCCGCCAACAAGGAGAAGGAACAGAGTGGTCACAGCTGTGATCTACCTCGACGCCTCTGACCCTGAGGGACTCGGCGACGCACTAGGTACCACCGGGCATCTGTTCGAGGATGTCGAGGGCTTTCACGGTTTCGATCTACTCCGGGGCATCAAAGACACAGGTCGTTTCTTACTCCTCGCCAAATGGGATTCCGTGGGTGATCATTAAGCATGGCAGCAGGCTCATGTAGATGAGTTCCTCGGGACACTGAATCCCGACCTGTCGAGTCCACCCGACATCAAGCACTTCGAGTAATCCCCCACTCCGTCCCTGAGGGGCACGTATCACTCAGGGAGCCGCCCGAGTTGGAGGTCAATTCACCCCACCGGCCTGGTGAGACTGGTCAACTCCAAGCTGGATGAGTGTCGCCGCCGGGTCCAGAACGAGACGATCGGGCATCGGGGCCGCAAGGACGACCCGCTGTATCGGGCCAGGCGGCTGTTGACCAAAGCGCATGAACGTCTCGACGACCGTGGCGAAGCCAAGCTGCTGGGCCTGCTCGGAGCCGGCGACCCCCACGGTTGGTGCGGATGGCGTGGCACGCCAAAGAAGTCATCCGTTCCATCTATCAGATCGACGACCCCGACCTGGCCACCGAGTTCGTCGCCCAGCTCGCAGAAGACCTCGGAGACGACTCCTGCCCACCCGAAATCCGCGCCTTGGGCCGCGCCCTCCGACGGTGGCTCGACCAGATCGTCGCCTGGCACCAGGCACGAGTGTCCAACGGGCCCACCGAAGCAGTCAACAATCTGATCAAGAGAATCAAACGGATCGGGTTCGGGTTCCGCCGGTTCCGCAACTACCGGATCAGAGCCCTGCTCTACGCCGGAAGACCCAACTGGGACCTACTCGCCACCATCACACCCCGCTGAAATTCGATGAACCCTTTTTCCGCGATTGTCCAGCTCCTCGAAACATGCCCGAACGGTTTTCAAGACCGTCTCCTTAGACCGCTCGGATACCCCTCCGTGCGTGAGTGGTCGATTCTCGCGGGAATCGGGGCCCAAGACTCAACTCGTTTTCGGAACATCGCCCTCGGATGGGTAAGTTGGTGGCCATGAGCTCACCCATCGATAGCCTCCGGCCGATTGAACGTCTCGTTCTCAAGATGCAGGGGGAAGGGGTCGAGATCGACGAGATCGCCGCCCGGATCAAGAGAAGCCCCCGGTTCGTAGAACGGCTCATCACTTGGACCGAGATCCCGCGCAGCGGTGGTCGGCAGGATCGTCCGCTCCGACCGCTGGAGCAGCGTGTCCTCACCCTGCGGTTCCAGGGCGAGACCCACGACCAGATCGGTGAGCGCTTCAACCGGAGCAGTCGGTTCATCCGCCAGGTTGAAGGACTTGCCCATTTCAAAGAGAGTCAGCGCCTTCTGACCGAGGGCTGATCAGGCGTGCGTCGCTCAAGGCGGCGCCTCCGCGGAGGGGGTGGGATTCGAACCCACGAGGAGGCGTCAGCCCCCTACGGCATTTCGAGTGCCGCGCACTAGACCAGGCTATGCGACCCCTCCGTCATCGAGCCAAGCTCGACGACGACCCGGAACAAGGTACCGAGTCTTGCGGAGGGAGAGGGATTTGAACCCTCGAGGGGGCGCAAACCCCCAACGGCATTTCCAGTGCCGCGCACTAGGCCGGACTATGCGATCCCTCCGGGTACTCCCGTCTGACCCGACGGGATGATGAAGGATAATGCCCGACCGTGAGTGAACCCATTTCGTACGAGCCGGTCATGCGCATGGCCCTGGACCTGGCGCGGGATGCGGCCAGCTCGGATGATGTCCCGGTCGGCGCGGTCCTCCTCGATGCCGATGGCACCATCGTTGCCTCCGACCGCAATCGACGTGAGGAATTAGCCGACGCCACCGCACACGCCGAGATGCTGGTGTTGTCGAGACGCTCACGAGAGATCGGTGATTGGCGACTCGTCGGCCACACACTCGTGGTGACCCTGGAGCCATGCGCCATGTGCGCGGGGGCTGCGGTCTGGGCCAGACTCGACCGAATCGTCTACGGGGCCGCCGACCTCAAGGCCGGGGCGGCGTGGTCGCTGTACAACATCCCCCAAGACCGTCGGCTCAACCATCACATCGAGCTGGTCGACGGGGTCCTGGCCGATGAATCCGGCCGACTCCTGGAGAGCTTCTTCGGCGAGAGACGCTGAAGGACCATTTGCGGGCTCTTGGAGTTTGGGTGCCGCCCGATTAAGGGTAATTCTCCCATCGGATCCGGAAGGGCATTCGCCATGGGACACCCACATCACACGATCACCGTTCTCGCACCCGTCCTCTACCTCACGGTGACGATCGAAGCCACCTCCAAAACCTCCGATGAGGTGCACATTCATCCCGCCGGACAGGGGTTCTGGATCTCGAGGATGCTCCGGCACCTTGGAGAGCGGCCTCTCCTGTGTGGCCCGGTGGGTGGCGAGGCGGGGCAGGTTTTCCTGGGGCTTCTCAGCCAGTGGGGCATGGATGTGAGCCCCATCAAGATCGCCCACAGCTCTCCCGTCATCGTCCAGGATCGACGTTCCGGGGATCGCGACCTCATTGCCAGCACGTCAAGCCCCACTCTTGCTCGTCATGAGCTCGACGACTCGTACGGGAGCTTCTTGAAGCATGCTCTGGCTTCTGGGCTTTGCGTCGTGACCGGCCAATCCCAAGAGGTTCTGCCCGTGGAGACCTACCGGCGTCTCGGCCACGATTTGGCATCCGGCGGTGTCCGGGTGATCGCCGACCTCCACGGGCCGGAGCTGTGGGAGTACCTCGAGGGCGGCCCGATCAACATCCTCAAGGTGAGCGACGAGGATCTCGAGAGCGACGGCCTGTTGAAGAGTGACGCAGACGAGGACAGCGCTCTCAAGGCGATCCACAAGCTCGTGGACGCCGGTGCGGCGGCGGTGGTCCTGTCCAGGCAGAGTCGCCCGGCGCTGGCCCGCTTCGGTGCCACTGTCTACGACGCGCGCCCGCCCGAATTCTCGCCTGCCGACTTCAGGGGCGCCGGTGACTCCATGACCGCCGGCTTGGCCGCGGCTATGCGGCGGGGTTTCAACCCACAGGAGGCCCTGAAGCTTGCATGCGCAGCGGGTGCGGCAAATGTGACGAGACACGGGCTGGGAAGTGCCGACGATGACCTCGTGCCCCGGCTCATCGAGAGGATCGAGGTTCGACAGCTCTCCACCGTCCCGTGATGACTCAAACCCCCCGCATCATCGTCACCAATGATGACGGCATCGACTCTCCGGGGCTCAAGGCCCTGGCCACGGTTCTCAGCGATCGATATGAGGTGATCGTGGCCGCGCCCGCGGTCGACATGTCCGGCAGCGGGACCGGCATCGGCCGGTTCGACATCAAGGTGGGCGTGGAGATGGAGCGCGTGGAGCTGGATGAGGCGCCGGTGGCGTACAGGATCGACGGGCCCCCGGGCCTGGCCGTCACCGCAGCCGCCCTCGGAGCCTTCGGACCGAAACCTGACATGGTGGTCTCCGGGATCAACGCCGGCATGAACACCGGGCACTCGATAATCCATTCGGGCACAGTTGGAGCGGCTCTCACTGCACGCACGTTCTCGATGAAGGGCTTGGCAGTCAGTCTCGGCCAATCGGATCCATGGCACTGGGAGACCGCCGCCCGGGTCGCTTCCTCCACGGCGGACTGGCTGCTGGCTCGCGAGAAGTCACCCCAAGTGCTGAATGTGAATGTCCCCGGTGTCCCGGTGGAGGAGGTGAGGGGCATCCACTGGGCCGATCTCGACGAGTTCGGCTACATAAGGGTGGCCACCGCCGACATCGAGGACCACCGCCTTCAGTTCGTGGTCGGGCCGACGGCCCCCACATCCGACCCCGCCTCGGACACGGTGATGTGCTCGGAGAACTTCGTGACCCTCACACCACTGAGCACCGTGGAACCGGCGCCGTTCCCCGACGAGGACGCCAGCGCGGTCTGGAGCCCTTGAGCACAGCCCATCTGGTTTACCGATCTCGGTCCTCGGGTAGAGTCCTCAAGCCCACCCAAGGAACGTCGGCGTGTCGGCACATCCATCGATGAGACCGGGGCCTTCCCCCCGTCGCGGCTTCACCATGGTCGGTGAGACCCCTATCGCGGCGGCCGGGCCCGTGGTTGTGCAGGTCGACGACTCGGCTGGGAGCGTCCGGGCCCTCATGGCTGCGGCCGAGCAGGCGATGGCCAGGTCCACAGAGCTCATTGTCGTGACCCCACTTCTCGGTGGCGTCGATGAGACACTCATGGCCACGTTGGATGATCGTGCGTTGTCATCGGTCCAAGCGATTCTGAAGAGTCCTCGGGTCACCGTCCACCTCGTTGAGGAGTCGCATCTCGGCTTCGAGGGCATCACAGACCATTGCATCGAGCGCAAGGCTTGTTTGCTCGTGCTGACCCGCACGGTGGCCGAGCGCCTGGTCACGGCGGGTGGGCCGCTCGAAGGGATCATGGCAAGGCACTGTGACCTGCTGATGGTCTCAGATGTGCACGAGGACGGTGTCGCCGAGGATCTCGATCAATCGAGTGCTTCTTCGGCGACAAACTTCGAAGGGTCGAGACGCCGATCCCAGGATCGGTAGACGACCGATCCGGCGAGCAGGGCCACTCCTGCCACCCCAAAGGCGACCAGATAGCTGAACCCCTCGATGAGAAAGCCAACCGCGGGAGCCCCGGCCACCAGAGCGATGTCGAAGA
>Ga0326597_10002657_pt1 | contig 26472 bp, 28 predicted proteins | sample RVTome_12_FD_203789 | JGI IMG/M metagenome (GOLD analysis project Ga0326597, IMG submission 203789) | Soil microbial communities from uranium-contaminated site in the Upper Colorado River Basin, Wyoming, United States - RVT100D185 | ecosystem: Environmental > Terrestrial > Soil > Contaminated >... | reverse complement strand
CCGAACCGGCAATTGCTCAGGCCACGCCGGCCAGCAGCGCCCCAAGCCCGCCGACATGCGTCGCGACGTAACCGATACTGGTCAGCGCCATGGCGCGGGCGGTTATGCCAAGGCTTTCGCGCCCAAGCACGTTATAGGTCAGCATCGCCACCCCCACCGGCATCACCACGATGATCAGCGCGGTGTTCAGCGTGTAGGTGGTCAACCGCTGCGGCAGGTTGGGAACGCTTGGCGGGTCAAGCACTTCCGGTTCCGGGTACAGCGCCTTGCGGATTCGCGCCGCCTCTTGCAGCATCGGTTGCGGCAGATCGGGCAGCGCGTTGGCGACCGCACCGGGCACGGCAACCGGGGTCGCGGCATCTTCCCATTCGGCGGGGGGCTCGCTCAGGCCGCGGGCAACCTGTTCCACCGGCGCGAATCGCATCCGCCGCGGCGCGGCGCCCTTGGCGGCAGGCTTGCGTGCGGGTTCGGCCGCGCAAGGCGGGGGCTCGGGCGCAGCCTCATCAGGCTGCCGGGCCTCGGCCACGGGGGCGCGCGGCGGTTCGGCCGGCACCTCAGTCGCGTTCATGGCGCAGACCTGCGCCGTCAGTTCGTCAAACGAATCGGGGTCAAGCTCGCTGTCATGTTCGCGCCACATTACGGTGTCGGCAGCATAGACGCGCTGAATGCGTTGCACGATCGCGCGCAGCAGCCGTTCCTGAATCGAGCCGCGCGGGCTGACGCCGGTAATATCGTCCGCAATCGTGACCGAAAGCGCCAGAACCGAACCGTCGCCGGCGCCAAGGGCGTCGCCATGGGCCACGGTAATGCGCGCCTCGTCGGTCTCGTAGGTGACGAAATCGTCGTAGGGCCTGCGGAAACTGTAGGACTGACCCGGGTGCTTGCGAAAGCTCTCGTCGAATTCCACGACGATCTGCCGGAACGCGTCAACCATTGTTTCACGATACAAAAGCGCTGCTACAAGCGTGGTCGCGGGACTGTTCGCCATCTCACTCTCCTTCGACGGGCAATTGCCAGCATCGCGCGCAAATTTGCCAGCAATTGGATGCGATTGTGGTGAATATGAGAACATTGCGCCCGCCCGGCGCAGAATATGGCAAGGGCGCCCGAAGGCGCCCTTGCCGCGGATTGTTGCCGCAATCAGCAGGAATAATACATCTGGTATTCCACCGGGTGCGGCGTGTGCTCGTAGGCGTAAACCTCTTCCCACTTCAGCGCCATATATCCGTCAAGCTGGTCGCGGGTGAAGACATCGCCGGCCAGCAGGAACTCGTGGTCCTTTTCGAGCTCGACCAGCGCTTCGCGCAGGCTGCCGCACACCGTCGGGATCGAGGCGAGCTCCTCGGCGGGCAGATCGTAAAGGTCCTTGTCCGAGGCGGGGCCGGGGTCGATCTTGTGCTTGATGCCGTCAAGCCCGGCCATCAACAGCGCCGCAAAGCACAGATAGGGGTTGGCGCTGGGGTCCGGAAAACGGGCCTCGACGCGCTTGGCCTTGGGGCTTTCGGTCCACGGAATGCGCACGCAGCCCGACCGGTTGCGCGCCGAATAGGCGCGCAACACCGGCGCTTCAAAACCGGGGATCAGTCGCTTGTAGCTGTTGGTCGAGGGGTTGGTCAGCGCGTTCAGCGCCTTGGCGTGCTTCAGGATGCCGCCGATGAACCACAGCGCCTCCTGGCTGAGGTCGGCATATTTGTCGCCCGCGAACAGCGGTTTGCCGTCTTTCCACACCGACATGTTCACATGCATGCCGCTGCCGTTGTCGCCCTTCATCGGCTTGGGCATGAAGGTCGCGGTCTTGCCATAGGCGTGCGCGACGTTGTGGATGACATACTTGTATTTCTGCATGTTGTCGGCCTGCTCGATCAGGCCGCCGAAGATCATCCCCAATTCGTGCTGGCAGGTCGCTACCTCGTGGTGATGCTTGTCCACCTTCATGCCCATGTGCTTCATGGTGCTCAGCATCTCGCCGCGGATGTCCTGGGCCTCATCGACCGGGTTGACCGGAAAATAGCCGCCCTTGTGCCCGGCGCGGTGGCCCTGGTTGCCCGACTCGTATTCTGCGTCGGTGTTCCAGGCCGCTGCATCGGCGTCGATCTGGTAGCCGACCTTGGCCGGGCTGACCGAATAGCGCACATCGTCGAAAATGAAGAATTCGGCCTCGGGGCCGAAATAGGCGACATCGCCGATACCGGTCGATTTGAGGTAGGCCTCAGCCTTGGCCGCGGTGCTGCGCGGGTCGCGCGAATAGGGCTCGCCGGTGTCAGGCTCGACCACGTTGCAATGCACGCACAAGGTTTTTTCGGCATAGAACGGGTCGATATAGACCGAGCCGGCATCGGGCATCAGCTTCATGTCGGATTGGTCGATCGACTTCCAGCCGGCAATCGACGAGCCGTCGAACATGAACCCTTCCTCAAAGAAGTCCTCATCGACCAGGTCGGCGCACAGCGTCACATGCTGCAGCTTGCCGCGCGGGTCGGTGAAGCGGATATCGACATATTCGACCTCCTCATCCTTGATCAGCTCCAGAGCCTTCAGAACAGCGCTCATATCAGTGTCACCCTTTCGTTAGAGCATATCCCGGCGGCAGCGCGCCGCCCGCATTTCACAGTGCATCGTCGCCGGTCTCGCCGGTGCGGATGCGGATCGCCTGATCCACCGACGACACGAAAATCTTGCCGTCGCCGATCTTTTCGGTGCGCGCGGCGCCCACGATCGCTTCGATCGCCGCCTCGACCAGCTCGTCGGGCAATACCATCTCGATCTTCACCTTGGGCAGGAAATCGACCACATATTCGGCGCCGCGGTAAAGCTCGGTATGGCCCTTCTGGCGCCCGAAGCCCTTCACCTCGATCACGCTCAGCCCCTGGATCCCGGCTTCCTGCAGGGCTTCCTTGACCTCGTCGAGCTTGAACGGCTTGATGATCGCCTCGATCTTCTTCATGGTCGCGATTCCCCGGGCTGTCTGGTTCCGCCCCGTCTGATCACTTTCGCGCCGGTGGGGCAATCGGCTAGCTTGGGGCCGGGGCGCGCAAGACCGAGATTCCAAATGCGTCGCCTAATTTTTGTGCAGAACGCATGCAATTCGGGCGATCTGCGAACTTGGCAGGCAAAAAGATGACGGATCTTCTGACATCTGCCCAAATGCGCGCCATCGAAGCCGCGGCAATCGCCAGCGGCGCCGTCACCGGGCTCGATCTGATGGAACGCGCCGGCGCCGCGGTGGTCGCGGCAATTCGCGAAACCTGGCCGCAACGCGCAGCCGGGCGCGCCTTGGTGCTGTGTGGTCCGGGCAACAACGGCGGCGACGGTTTCGTGGTGGCGCGCCTGTTGTTGCAACACGGCTGGCAGGTCGAGGTTTTCCTTTACGGCGACCCCGAAAAACTGCCGCCGGATGCCAGCGTCAATCTCGCTCGCTGGCGCGCACATGGCGCGCTTGGCGCTTACCGCGATCTCGCCGGCGCCGGCGACCACGACCTCGTCATCGACGCGCTGTTCGGCATCGGCATGCGCCGCCCGATGGCCGAGCTGGGGCCGCTGCAGGGCATTCTGGCCGGTCGCGCGTCTCGGGTTGCGGTCGACCTGCCCACGGGGCTTGACGCCGATACCGGCCAGACCGTCGCGCCGCGGCTTCGCGCCGACCTCACCGTCACCTTCCATGCCGCCAAACCCGGCCATTACCTCGCCGATGGCCCGGCGCATTGCGGCCGCCTTGTCGTGGCCGACATCGGGCTTTCTTCATTGCCTGAAATACCCCCGCCGGAGGCCTCTGCCCGCGCCACACTCGCGACGCATCTGGTCGAGGCGCCGACGCTGCAACTGGCCAAGTCGCCATCGGCGCACAAATACCGCCACGGCCATGCGCTGATCCTGTCGGGCGGGCCGGGCAAGGGCGGTGCGGCGCGGCTTGCGGCACGCGCAGCGCTGCGGGTCGGTGCGGGGCTGGTGACGCTCGCCTGTCCGCAGGCGGCGCTTGTCGAGAACGCGGCGCGGCTCGATGCGGTGATGCTGCTGGCACTTGCCGACGGCTACAGCCTGCGCGGCATCCTCGCCGACGCGCGGCTCAACGCGCTCGCACTCGGCCCCGGCCTCGGGCTGGCGCGTGCCCGCGATCTGGTGCCCGCGGCGCTTGCCGCGCGCCGCGCCACGGTGCTTGATGCCGACGCGCTGACCGCCTTCGCCGACGAGCCCGAAGCGCTGTTTGCGCTGCTGCACCCCGGCTGCGTGCTGACCCCGCATATGGGCGAATTCGCGCGGCTGTTTGCCGACATTGCGGCGCGGCTGGCCGAGCCGGGCTATTCGAAACTCGACGCCGCGCGCGAGGCGGCGGCGCGGGCCGGGTGCGCGGTGCTGATCAAGGGGCCGGATACCGCCATCGCCGATGCCGCCGGCGCCAGTGCGCTGCACGCCGCCGCCTATGATCGTGCCGCGCCCTGGCTGGCGACGGCGGGGGCGGGCGATGTGCTGACCGGGCTTGTCGCCGGGCTGCTGGCGCGCGGCGCGGCGCCGATGCCCGCCGCCGAATCCGCCGCCTTCCTGCACGTGGAATGCGCCCGCGCGCTCGGCCCCGGCCTGATCGCCGAAGATCTGCCCGAGGCGCTGCCTGCGGTGCTGCGGGGGCTGGGTGCCTGAACGCCTTATTCAGGCCGCGACTGTTCCGGCAACGCTGCTCGGGCAGCCCAGTTGCACGCCGTCAACATAGATCACCTGCGGCGCGTCGAACGACAGCGCAAAAAGCGGCAGTCCGGCGCTGGCAACGCGGCGGATGAAGGCGCCATCGACCAGTTTCGAGATGGCAACCATCACCTGCGCCTTGCCGAACATGGCCCGGGCGCGCCAGTCGCGCAGCAGCACCTTGGTTTCAGGGCTCAGCAGCAGCGGCTGGCCGGACCGGTCGTGGCCAAGGCAGCCGGGCGCCACGCAGATCAGCGGCCCCGCCGCGCGATGCGCCTGCACCGCGGCCAGCCGCACGGCGCCCGCGCGGGTCACGATCCGGTCGCCGGGGGCCAGATCTTCCACCGCCAACAGCCCTTCCAGCGTCAGCACGCCGGCGCCCCGCGCAATGGCGGCAAGCCGCTCGCCTTGCCGCACCAGCGGGCGCGCGCCCGGGTTTGCCCCTGCACCGCGCCCCAAAGCCACCTGTGACATCGGGAATTCCTGCTTACCTGCCGTTTGTTTTTCAGGCACATTAGGCCCACATCCCGTTAACGGCGAGGCTTTTTTGCGGCAGCCCCCTCGCATCGTGTCCAATGGGCTGCTAAATGGGCGCATGTTGCGGGTGTGGCGAAACTGGTAGACGCACCAGATTTAGGTTCTGGCGCCCGAAAGGCGTGGGGGTTCGAGTCCCTTCATCCGCACCAATGCCCAAGCCGCGGCCGCCCGGCACTGCGCCGCCTTTTCGCCTTGCCAGCAAGGCAGGCGCCCAATAGAAGGGCGGCTGATTTGGAATATGCCGCGCGAGGCGGCCCTGAAGCACAGAGGAACCCCCCATGCAGGTCACCGAGACCCTGAACGACGGCCTCAAGCGCGGCTACACGATCACCGTGACCGCCTCCGAGCTTGACGAGAAAGTCACGCAAAAGCTGGTCGAGGCGGCGCCGGACATCGAGATGAAGGGCTTCCGCAAGGGCAAGGTGCCGCTGGCGCTGCTGCGCAAGCAATTCGGCACGCGGATTCTGGGCGACGCCATGCAGGAGGCGCTCGATACCGCTGTGCAGGACCACCTGGCCAGCTCGGGCGACCGCCCGGCGATGCAGCCCAAAATGGTGATGGTGGACGGTGAAAACTGGAAGGAAGGCGAGGACGTGACCGTCAGCGTGTCCTATGAGGCGCTGCCCGAGATCCCGGAGATTGACATCAACGCCATCACGCTGGAGCGGGTGCAGGTCAAGGCCGACGAGGCGTCGGTGACCGAGGCGCTGGAAAGCCTGGCCAAGACCGCGCAAAGCTTTGACGACCGCAAGAAGGGCGCCAAGGCCAAGGACGGCGACCAGGTGGTGATCGACTTCAAGGGTTCGGTCGATGGCGAGGCGTTTGAAGGCGGTGCCGCGGAAGATTATCCGCTGGTGCTGGGCTCGAACTCGTTCATCCCCGGTTTTGAAGCGCAGCTGGTGGGCGCCAAGGCTGGCGACGAGGTGACGGTGAACGTGACCTTCCCCGAAAGCTACGGTGCCAAGCATCTGGCCGGCAAGGCCGCCGAATTCGCCTGCATGGTGAAAACGGTGAAGGCCCCGAAACCGGCCGAGATCGACGATGAAATGGCCAAGCGTTTCGGCGCCGAGGATCTGGCGGCGCTGAAAGCGCAGGTGACCGAGCGGCTTGAGGCCGAATACAAGGGTGCGGCTCGGGCATTGCTGAAACGCGCCTTGCTGGACCGGCTCGATGCCATGGTCAGCATGGATCTGCCCGACAGCCTGGTCGATGCCGAGGCCGGGCAGATCGCGCATTCGCTTTGGCACGAGGAACACCCCGACGACCACGGCCACAACCACGATGCGATCGAGCCGACAGACGAGCACAAGAAGCTGGCCGAGCGCCGGGTGCGCCTTGGGTTGCTGCTGGCCGAACTGGGCCGCAAGCAGAAGATCGAGGTGACCGACGCTGAAATGACCCAGGCGGTGCTGGCGCAGGCGCGCCAATATCCGGGCCAGGAACGCGCCTTCTTCGAATATGTGCAAAAGAACCCGCAGATGCAGCAACAGCTGCGCGCGCCGATCTTCGAGGACAAGGTGGTCGATTTCATCGTTGCCGGTGCCAATGTCACCGACAAGGAAATCAGTAAGGACGATCTGCAAAAGGCGGTCGAGGCGCTCGACGAGCTCTGATCCGCGCTCCGATCTACAAGAGGGGCCGTGCCGCAGGGTGCGGCCCTTCGGTTTTGCCCAGGCGCGGTCTTGCGGGCACCTTGCCTTGCGTCAGGCCGCCCAAAGCTGGCTGCGCCGCCTGCTCATGAAAAAATAGATTGCACCAAACCCGGCCAGGCCTACCACCTCGCCCAGGAGGAAGAAATTCAATGGGCGGTCGAAGTCGCTGATGTTGCGCAGCGCCGCGATCACCACCAGCGCATGCCACAGCGCCATGCTTTCGATCTGAACGCGCCACGCGCTCCAGCGGCCCTCAGGGAACAGCATTAGCCCGCCAACCCCCATCAACGCGGACCACCCCCCAGCACCCGCACCATAAGCGGCGAGATCGACCAGAACCAGTTGTCCGCAACGCGCGCTGGTGACACCAGGCAAATCAGCCCGAAAATGACGAATATCAGGCCGATCGCCCCCGTAAGGATAGCCAGCCAGCGCGGCACCGAAATGTCCCCGGGTTCGGCTGTGCCGGGGTCGGCCGCCCGGTTGCGCCACCACACGATGGGGATCAGGAACGGCGTCACCGAATAGATCGCCAGCCAAAGCTGGAATGGAAAGTGCGACTTGTCGAACCGTGCCCAGTGCAGAAGGGTGGTGAGAAACATGAACCACACGAATGCACCAACCGGCAAAAGGCCTGCGGCCACGTGATGCCATTTGCGCCCGAATATGACCCGCACAAAGTAATACGCGCCGCCAAGGTAACCGGCTCCGACAAAGGCGGCCATGACCGGCGGGTTGATTTCCCAAGCGAATAATTCGGCCGATCTGGGCTGCAGGAAATAAAGATAGACGAACGCCATCACCAGGATCGGCACGACGATCAGCGCAAGAAGTCGCGTCTCGATACGGATCCGGTTGCTATAGGCAAACATCATCGGCCTCCCAAGCTGGACGATGCAGCGAATACTATCGCAGTTTCAGTATTTTCGCCATCAGCGCGGCAAGTCGGGGGGCATTGCGGGCAAGGCCAGCGCGGGCCGCCGCCGGTCCGCAGAGGCGCCATGAGGTTCCCCAACCGGGGCACGGAAATGCCGCTTGGGATGCGGCCTTTTCGTTACGGGGCAGGCGCCGCCAGCTAGATCTCCGCAAAGCCGACGACATAGTTCTTGCCGTAGGCTTTCGCGCATTTCGGGCAGGTGGTGTAGTAAAAGAAGGCGCGCCCGTCGGGCTTGCCACGCGCACGCGACATGTCGCGCAGTTCGCGCATCCAGTGTTTTGCCCGGCCGTAGGGGCCTTCGAATACCCGGGTGACGAAATCCCCCGACAGTGTGGCCATTTCCTCGCCCGACACCGGCCCGTCAACGACGAACAGATGTTCGTCCTGCCAGGGCGAAAGATCGCTGCTCACCACCGCCTGCGCCTGGGTGCCGGCCTGCTGCAGATGCGTCTGCACGCGCCCGAAAACCTTGCCCATGTTCAGCGGAAGGTGCATCACGCTGCAGGTTCTGGCGCGCAACACGGGCAAGTCGCGCAGCTGCAGCGCAACCCCGTCCCAGCCATCAGGGTTGAACTTCGGGCAGCAGCCGGTGGTGTTGACGCTGGTATCCAGGCGGGGCAGGGTGTTGGCTTGCATGATCGACCCCATGATTGAGCGAACGCGACAGCGTAGCGCAAAGTGCGGGCCGACGCGTTGATTGGCGTCAAGGCGCGCATTGCTTGCCAAGCCCTTGGCGGCGCGTTGGACGGCATTCGCCGCACCGGCTCGGCACACAAGATGGTGAACATGACAACGATCATATGAGGCTGGGGCGGCAGACCCAAAGATGTGCGCCGGGAGGATCCGAAATGCTGAAACCGTTCCTGATCATTTGCGCATCCGTCGTATTGGCACAGCCGATTGGGGCCGCGGCTCAGGAAGCGGTGGACCACGCCGCCATGGACCACGGCGCAATGGAGCACGCCTTGCCCGCACAATTGGGGCCCCGCGAGGCCGGGCAATCGGCCTTTGCCGCAATACAGGAAATCGTCGCGCTGCTGCGCGCCGATCCGGCCACCGACTGGGGCAAGGTAGATATCGAAAGTCTGCGCCAGCACCTGATTGATATGGACAACGTGACCCTGCGCGCCGACGTCACCGCGACCGAGTTGCCGACCGGCGCGCGCTTTGCCGTCAGCTCGCTCGACCCGGCGGTGCAAGGTTCCATCCGCCGCATGGTGCTTGCCCACGCCGCCACGATGCAGGGTGTCGAGGGCTGGCGTTTCGAGGCGACGCAGACCGCCACGGGTGCCGACCTCGCGGTTCTGGCGACCGCGGCCGAAGCGGCGCAGATCCGCGGCCTGGGCTTCATCGGCGTGATGACCGTGGGGGTGCATCACCAGGGCCACCACCTGGCGCTGGCATCCGGCGTCGCGGATCCGCACAGCCACGAACCCTGATCGCGCTGCGCCCGGCAGCGCCGCCGCCGCCACGCCCCATCGCGCCAAGAAAAACGCGCCCCAGTTGCCCGGGGCGCGCCTGATCCCTTGCCATGGGCAAGGTTTTACATGTCTTCGCCGCCCTCGTTGGCAGCGCCGATGTCGTCGAACAGTTCCGCGATCTCGAAATCGGCGGCGGCCTCGGCCTCGGCCGCAAGCTGCTGGATCGACTTGCCCGCCGCCTGCAATTCGGCCTCTTCGGCCGAACGCGCGACGTTCATGGTGATCGTCACGGCAACCTCGGGGTGCAGCACCACGGTAACGTCGTGCAGGCCAAGATCCTTGATCGGCGCATTAACCACGACCTGCTTGCGATCGACGCTGAAGCCCGCCGCGGTGGCAGCCTCGGCGGCATCGCGCGCGGTGACCGAACCGTAAAGCGCGCCGCCGTCGGATGCCGAACGGATCACGATGAACTTCTGCCCGTTCAGCTTTTCGCCCGCCGCTTCGGCTTCCTTGCGGGTTTCCAGGTTGCGTGCCTCAAGCTGCGCCTTGCGCGACTCGAAGCTTTTGATATTGGCGTCGTTGGCCCTGAGCGCCTTGCCCTGCGGCAACAGGAAGTTGCGCGCATAGCCGTCGCGCACCTTGACCACTTCGCCCATCTGGCCAAGCTTGGCCACACGTTCCAGAAGGATGACTTGCATGATGCGCGCTCCTTATTTCACGGCGTAGGGCAGCAGGGCGAGAAAGCGCGCGCGCTTGATTGCACGGGCCAGTTCACGCTGCTTGATCGCCGAAACGGCGGTGATGCGGGCGGGTACGATCTTGCCGCGCTCGGAAATGTAGCGCTGCAGCAGACGCACGTCCTTGTAGTCGATCTTCGGCGCGTTGTCGCCCGAGAACGGGCAGACCTTGCGGCGGCGGAAAAACGGTTTGTTCGCCATGGTTCAGTTCCTTTCCTGCTGCCGGATCAACGACGGTCAAAACCGCCGCGGCGTTCGCCGCCACGGTCACCACCACGATCGCCGCGATCACCGCGGTCGCCGCGGTCACGGTCGCCCCGGTCCGGGCGGTCGCCACGATCGCCGCGCTCGTCGCGCTTTTGCATCTGCACCGAGGGGCCGTCTTCGTGCGCATCCACCTTGATGGTCAGCACGCGCATGACATCGTCGTGCAGCCGCGCCAGACGCTCCATTTCCTGCACCGCCGCCGCAGGGGCGTCGGATTTCAGAAAGGCATAATGGCCCTTGCGGTTCTTGTTGATCTTGTAGGCCATCGTCTTGACGCCCCAGTATTCGTGTTCGACGACCTTGCCGCCGTTATCCGCGATTACCGTGGAGAAATGTTCGACCAGGCCTTCGGCCTGCGCGTTGGAAAGATCCTGACGCGCGATCAGCACATGCTCGTAAAGCGGCATGCGTGCTCCTTTTCGTTTCGGGCGGCTTCATAGGCGGGCGAACACTTCCGCAACCCGCCACGAGAGGCTCCGCCAGTTTCGTGAATGCGGAAGATGCGGCTTCATAAAGGCAGCTTGCCTGCAACGCAAGCGCTTCCCGCGGTTCGGGCGGGGCGGCGCCCGCCGCTGCCCGGTTGTGCCGCGCCCGCGCCCGCGCTAGACCCTCGCAAAAGGCCAACGGAGGAGGGGTGATGACCCGCGCATTCATATTTCCGGGGCAGGGGGCGCAAAGCGTCGGCATGGGCCGCGCGCTGGCCGAGGCCTACCCGGCCGCCAAGGCAGTATTCGACGAGGTCGATGCGGCGCTTGGCGAAAAGCTCAGCGCGCTGATCTGGGACGGGCCGGCGGAAGCGTTGCAGTTGACCGCCAACGCGCAGCCGGCGCTGATGGCCACCTCGATCGCCGCGATGCGCGCGCTGGCGGCCGAGGGCGTTGCGGTCACCTCGGCTGCCTTCGTCGCGGGGCACTCGCTTGGCGAATATTCGGCGCTTTGCGCCGCCGGCGCGCTCAGCCTGGCCGATACGGCGCGGCTGTTGCGGCTGCGCGGGCGGGCGATGCAGGCGGCGGTGCCGGTGGGCGTGGGGGCAATGGCGGCGCTGCTGGGGCTCGACTTTGCGGTGGCGGCAGCGATTGCCGCCGAAGCCGCGCAGGGCGAGATCTGCCAGGCCGCCAACGACAACGACCCGGCGCAGGTGGTGGTGTCGGGGCACCGCAGCGCGGTCGAGCGCGCGGTGGAGATCGCCAGGGCGCGCGGCGCCAAACGGGCGATCCTGCTGCCGGTTTCCGCGCCCTTCCACTGCGCCCTGATGCAGCCCGCCGCCGAGGCGATGGCCGAGGCGCTGGCCGGTGTGGCGATCGCCGCGCCGCAGGTGCCGCTGGTGGCCAATGTGCGCGCCGCGGCGGTCAGCGACCCCGATCTGATCCGCAGCTTGCTGGTCGAACAGGTCACCGGCTCGGTGCGCTGGCGCGAGTCGGTGGCGTGGATGGCGGCGCAGGGTGTGGGCGAATTTGTCGAGGTCGGCGCCGGCAAGGCGCTTTGCGGCATGGTTCGCCGCATCGTGCGCGAGGCCGAATGCCGCGCGGTGGGCTCGCCCGAGGAACTGGTGGCGCTGCAAGGCTGACAGGAAAGCCGGGGGGCCCGCCCCCCGGACCCCCGGGGATATTTTCGCAAGGAAGATGGGTGACGGGCGGGGCCACGCAATGGGTGGCGCGGTGCCGTGCTGGCTGGTATTGGGGCGGCAGTGGCAGCGACGGGGGAAGGCATGTTCGATCTGACGGGAAAAGCGGCGCTGGTGACCGGCGCTTCGGGGGGTATCGGCGGCGAGATCGCGCGCGCGCTGCACGCGGCGGGCGCCACGGTGGGGCTTTCGGGCACCCGCGAGGCGCCGCTGCAGGCGCTGGCGGCCGAACTGGGTGGCCGCGCGCATGTGCTGCCGGCCAACCTTGCCGATGCGAGCGCGCTTGAGGCGCTGCCCAAGGCGGCGATCGCGGCGATGGGGTCGCTGGACATTCTGGTCAACAACGCCGGCATCACCCGTGACAATCTGTTCCTGCGCATGTCGGACGACGACTGGCAGGCGGTGCTCGACGTGAACCTGACCTCGGCCTTCAGGCTGTGCAAGGCGGCGATCCGGCCGATGATGAAAGCGCGTTGGGGCCGCATCGTTACCATCACTTCGGTGGTTGGCAGCACCGGCAACCCCGGGCAGGCCAATTATGCTGCGGCCAAGGCCGGGCTGGTCGGCATGTCGAAAAGCCTGGCACTTGAGGTTGCCTCGCGCGGCATCACGGTGAACTGCGTGGCGCCGGGCTTTATCGCCACCGCCATGACCGACGTGCTGAACGACGAGCAAAAGGCGCGGATTCTGGCCGATATACCCGCCGGGCGCATGGGTTCGCCCGCCGAAATCGCCGCCGCGGTGCGCTTTCTGGCCAGCCCCGAGGCGGGCTATGTCACCGGCGCCACGCTGCATGTGAACGGCGGCATGGCGATGATCTGAACCCTGCCAGGCGGTGACGGAAAGCCATTGCCTTCGGGACGGACTGTGTTATTAGCGGCTCAGACTGACCGGGGGGCATGCGCCCGCCGGAGGCCTTGGCGAAAGCGGGGCATGAGCCGCTCGAACGAGCAAGGTATTGGCTGGGCACCTGCCCGCGATTATGAGGAACTGACATGAGCGACATCGCTGATCGCGTGAAGAAGATCGTTGTTGAGCATCTGGGCGTGGATGAGGACAAGGTAACCGAAACCGCCTCGTTCATCGACGATCTGGGCGCCGACAGCCTTGACACCGTGGAGCTGGTGATGGCCTTCGAAGAGGAATTCGGCATCGAGATCCCTGACGACGCCGCCGAAACCATCCAGACCTTCGGCGACGCCTGCAAGTTCATCACCGCCGCGGTCTGATCCGCACGGCAGCGTATGTAACGGCGCCCCTTGGGGGCGCCGTTTGCGTTTTGGGGTGGGGGGACGCGGGCAAGCCTGCCGAGGCATCAAACCGCTCGCCGATCCAGCCCTTCGCCTCCGGCGCGGGGGCCGCGGGCGAGAGCCATTCGGTCTGCTCGCCGAACGGTTTGTAGAACGCGCTCTCGACCTTGACCCCAGCGGCGTCGGTGATGGCGCGGACTGAACCCAGGGCATCGCGGTGCAGATAGCTCGCCTGCGCGGTGGTGGAGCCATTGACGAGCCGCACCGCAGGGTGCGGGTCGGTGATCACCTGCTCCTGCCCCGCGATCTGCCAGTTGCGGATCTCGACCGCGCCGAAATACACCGTCGCCGGGGCCGAAGCGGGGATCGCAGTGCAGTCCTGTGTCGGCGCGAGGTTCTCGACCAGCTTCAGCCGGGCACCATCGGCGCCGTAGACATAGCAGGTGCGCGCCCCGTTGAAGGTCACCCCCCGGATCCCTCCCATTCACCGGGTCGTTGAAGCTGTAACTATACCGGTTCCTTCCCACCCCCGGCTCGGTCACCTCGAACCAATCCGGCTGGATGAACATCCCCAGTTCCGGATCGTAATACCGCGCGTTGAGGTATTGCAAGCCCGCCGAGGCATCGTAGCGCTCGCCGATCCAACCCTTCGCCTCGGGCGCAGGCGCTGCGGGCGAGAGCCATTTGGTCTGCTCGCCGAAGGGCTTGTAGAAGGCGCTTTCGACCTTGACCCCGGCGGCGTCGGTGATGGCGCGCACCGAACCCAGGGCATCGCGGTGCAGATAGCTCGCCGCCGTGATGGTGAAGCCGTTGACGAGCCGCACGGCGGGGTGCGGATAGGTGATCACCTGCTCCTGCCCCGCAATCTGCCAGTTGCGAATCTCCACCGCCCCGAAATACACCGTCGCCGGGGCCGAAGCCGGGATCGTGGTGCAATCCTGCGTGGGCGAAAGGTTCTCGACCAGCTTCAGCCGGGCACCATCGGCGAACCGCCCCGCTACCCGCCGAGCCCGGTTTGCTGCAGCAGCCCCAGGCGTTTGGCCTCATAGTAATAGCCGCGCGCGTACCAGCCCACCGCACCGGCCTCGTCGCCGCCGGAAACCAGCCATGCGCCGCGCAGGTATTTCACCGCATATTTCAGGTTGGTTTCAGGGTCGAGCAGGTCGGCGTTCTGGCCGCGAAAACCCATCGAGCGCGCGGTGGCGGGCAGGATCTGCATCAGCCCGTAATAGGGCCCGGCGCGCGCATCGGCGCGGTAGCTGCTTTCGCGCTGGATGACGCGGTGCACCAGCGATTCCGGCAGCTCGTTACGCGCCGCGTATTTGCGGATCAGGGCGCGCAGTTCGGGTGTCTCGCCGGGGTATAGCGGCAGTGCGTCGGCGTCGTTGCGGCTGCTGGCGCAGGCGGCAAGCGAGCCAAGCAGCAGCGTCAGCGCATGGCGTCGGGTCAGGCGGGGCATGGCGGCTCCTTTCATGCCGCCCTCAATAGCGCCGGGGCGGCTGCGCGGGTAGCCCCTTGCGGCGGGTTCGGCGCCTCGCCGCCTGCGCCGCACGACGCCCCGGGCGGGGCGCGCGCGGCAGCGCCCTGTTGGTTGCGAACCCCCCGGCATGCTTGTATCAAAGCGCGAACCGATATCAGCCGGAGGGCCGCATGCGTCGTGTCGTTGTCACAGGGTTGGGAATGGTCACGCCGCTGGCGTGCGGGGTCGAGGAAACCTGGGCACGGCTGCTGGCCGGGCATTCGGGCGCCGGGCTGATCACCCGGTTCGACGCTTCGGCGCTGATCACGCAATACGCCTGCGAGATTCCGCTGGGCGACGGCAGCGACGGCACCTTCAACGCCGACGACTGGATGGAGCCGAAAGACCGCCGCAAGGTCGACGATTTCATCCTTTACGCGATGACCGCAGCGGTGCAGGCGGTGCGCGATTCCGGCTGGCAGCCACAGACCGAGGAAGACCGCTGCCGCACCGGGGTGATGATCGGCTCGGGCATCGGCGGGCTTTCCGCCATTGCCGATACCGCCGTGCTGATCAAGGAAAAGGGGCCGCGGCGGGTTTCGCCGTTCTTCATTCCCTCGTCGCTGATCAACCTCGCGCCGGGGCAGGTGTCGATCCGCTACGGGTTCAAGGGGCCGAACCACGCCGTGGTGACCGCCTGTTCCACCGGCGCGCATGCCATCGGCGATGCCGCCCGGCTGATCCAGTGGGGCGACGCCGACGTGATGCTGGCGGGCGGCGCGGAATCGCCGATTTCCGAAATCGGCATCGCCGGGTTCAACGCCTGCAAGGCGCTTTCGACCAAGCGCGGCGACGATCCGGCGCGCGCCAGCCGCCCCTATGACATCGACCGCGACGGTTTCGTGATGGGCGAAGGCGCCGGCGTCGTGGTGCTGGAAGAATACGAGCATGCCCTTGCGCGCGGCGCTAAAATTTATGCCGAAGTGCTGGGTTACGGCCTGTCCGGCGACGCCTACCACATTACCGCGCCCGCCGAAGATGGCGATGGCGGCTTTCGCGCCATGCAGATGGCGCTGCAGCGCGCCGGGCTGACCCCGGACAAGATCGATTACATCAACGCGCACGGCACCTCGACCATGGCCGACACGATCGAACTGGCCGCGGTGGAACGGCTGTTGGGCGAGCACGCCGCCGGTGCCACGATGTCCTCGACCAAATCCTCGACCGGGCACCTGCTGGGCGCTGCCGGGGCGATCGAGGCGATCTTCTGCGTGCTGGCGATCCGCGATCAGGTGGCGCCGCCGACCATCAACCTCGACAATCCGGCGGTGCAGACGCGGCTTGACCTGGCCCCGAACGCCGCAGTGCCGCGGCGCATCGAGGTGGCGCTGTCGAACAGCTTCGGGTTCGGCGGCACCAATGCCAGCCTGGTGTTTGGCCGGGTGCCCGGCTGATGTGGCGCCATATCGTTTCGAACTTCCTGTCGATCCTGATCGTGCTGCTGATCGCGGTCGGCGGCGCGGTGACATGGGCGCAACGGCAATACACCGGCCCCGGGCCGCTGGCGGCGGCCTACTGCCTGCGCGTGGCACCCGGCGCCAGCTTTTCTGCAGTGTCGGACGCGCTGACGGCTCAGGGGGCGATTTCCTCGGGCTACATCTTTCGCACCGGCGCCGATCTGGCGGGCAAGGCGGGGTCGCTGAAGTTCGGCTCGTACCTGCTGGGGCCGGGCGCCTCGATGCAGGAAATTGTCGCCACCGTCACCGCCGGCGGCCCTTCGACCTGCGGCTCCGAGGTCAATTTCCGCGTCGGCGTGAACGCCACCGATGTCATCTTGCGCGAGCTTGACCCCGCCACGGCGCGCTATGTCGAGCGGGTGAAGTTCGACCCCGCCGAAACGGCCGCCCCCGCCGAATATCTGGAAGCCGCGGGCAAAGCCGATGTGCGGCTGCGCGTCACGCTGGCCGAAGGCGCCACCGTCTGGCAGGTGGTCGAGGCGCTGAAGCGGGCGGATTTCCTGACCGGTGAGGTGACGGCGCTGCCCGACGAGGGCAGCCTTGCCCCCGACAGCTACGAGATGGCGCGCGGTTCGACGCGCGAGTCGCTGCTGGCGGAAATGATGCGCCGCCAGGATGCGATTCTGGCCGCCGCATGGTCGACACGGGCCGACGGGCTGCCCTATGCCAGCCCTGCCGAGGCGTTGGTAATGGCCTCGATCGTGGAAAAGGAAACCGGCGTCGCGGATGAACGCCGCACCGTCGCCAGCGTCTTCGTGAACCGTCTGCGCGAAGGCATGCGGCTGCAGACCGACCCGGCGGTGATCTATGGCGTCACTGGCGGCAAGGGCGTGCTGGGCCGCGGTCTGCGGCAAAGCGAGCTGCAACGCGAAACCCCTTACAACACTTATCTGATCGACGGCCTGCCGCCTGCACCCATCGCCAACCCCGGCCGCGCCAGCATCGAGGCGGCGCTGAACCCGGCAGCGACCGACTACCTGTTCTTCGTGGCGGACGGCAGCGGTGGCCATGCCTTTGCCGCGACGCTGGCCGAGCACAACCGCAACGTCGCGCGCTGGCGCGAGATCGAGGCGGCGCGGCCCCCCGCAGGAAACTGACACCCGGGTCTTGCTTGCCAAAAATATCCCCGCCGGAGGCTTCTTCGTCGCATGCAGCGCGCCTCCGGCGGGGGGTATTTGGGGCAATGAAGAAGCCGCATGGGCAGGGCTAGAGCGCGCGCCAGCCGATGTCGCGGCGAAAGAAGCCCTCGGGCCAGTCGATCGCATCGACCAGCGCATAGACGCGGTCGCGGGCCTCGGCCAGAGTCGCAGCGCGAGCGCTGACATTCAGCACGCGCCCGCCCATGGCGAGGACCCGGCCGTCGCGGGCGGCGGTTCCGGCGTGAAACACCATCCGATCCGAGCTTTGCGGCAGCGCTTCCAGACCGCGGATCTGCGATCCCTTGCTGTGGGCGCCGGGGTAGCCCTGCGCCGCCATCACCACGGTCAGCGCATGGTCGTCGGCCCAGTTCACCCGCATCTCGGCCAACCGGCCTTCGGCGGTGGCGAGCAGCAGATCGAGCACCTGTGCGCCAAGCCGCAGCATCAGCACCTGGCATTCGGGGTCGCCGAAGCGGCAATTGTATTCCACCAACCGGGCGCGACCCGCCTCGATCATCAGCCCGGCATAGAGCACGCCCCGGTAGGGGGCGCCGCGGCGCGCCATTTCCGCCAGGCAGGGGCGGATGATTTCCGCCATCGCCCGTTCGGTGATCGCGTCGGTCAATACCGGCGCGGGCGAATAGGCGCCCATGCCGCCGGTGTTGGGGCCGGTGTCGCCGTCGCCGACGCGTTTGTGGTCCTGTGCGGTGCCGATCGGCAGCACCGTCTGGCCGTCGCAGAGCACGAAGAAACTGGCCTCTTCACCGGTCATGAATTCTTCGATCACCACTTCGGCGCCTGCCGCGCCGAGGCTGCCGGCGAACATGTCGTCGATCGCCGCCAGCGCTTGCGGCAAGCTCATCGCCACCGCCACGCCCTTGCCGGCGGCAAGGCCATCGGCCTTGACCACGATCGGCGCGCCCTGCGCCAGCACATAGGCCCGTGCTGCGGCGGCATCGGTGAAGCGCGCCCAGGCGGCGGTGGGGGCGGCGCAGGCATTGCAGATCTCTTTGGTGAAGGCCTTTGATGCCTCAAGCCGCGCCGCTGCTGCCGAGGGGCCGAAGGCCAGGATGCCCGCCGCGGCCAGCGCGTCGGCCACACCTGCCGCCAACGGCGCCTCGGGGCCGATCACCACGAAGTCGATGGCGTTTTCCTCGCAGAAGGTGACGACGGTGGCGCCCGACAGAATGTCGATCTCGGCGCATTCCGCCAATGCGGCGATGCCCGCATTGCCCGGCGCCACGATCAGCCGGTCGCATTTGGGGTTCTGCTTGATCGCCCAGGCCAGCGCATGTTCGCGCCCGCCGCCACCCAGCACCAGAATGTTCATGCCCTGTCCCCTTGGCCTTCACTTCGCCGCGTTCTAAGGTCTGGGGGCAAGCGAGGCAAGGCATGGATCTGATCGACGACGAAGCCCCATCAGGCGGCGGCAATGCGCCCGAGTTCACCGTTTCGGAAATCTCCGGCGCAGTAAAGCGGGTGCTGGAGGGTGAATTTGCCCGCGTGCGGGTGCGCGGCGAGGTGGGGCGGGTGTCGCGGCCGGCCTCGGGGCATCTTTACTTTGACCTCAAGGACGACCGTTCCGTGCTGGCGGCGGTCAGCTGGAAGGGGCAGGTCGCGCGCATGGCGGTGCGCCCCGAGGAAGGCATGGAGGTGATCGCCACCGGGCGGCTGACGACCTTTCCCGGGCAATCGAAATACCAGTTGCTGGTCGATAACGTCGAACCCGCGGGGGCCGGCGCGCTGATGGCGATGCTTGAGGCACGGCGCAAGGCGCTGGCCGCCGAGGGGCTGTTCGATGCCGCGCGCAAGCAGCGCATTCCCTATCTGCCCGGGGTGATCGCGGTGGTCACCTCGCCCACCGGCGCGGTGATCCGTGACATCCTGCACCGCTTGCGCGACCGCTTTCCGCGCCGCGTGCTGATCTGGCCGGTGGCGGTGCAGGGGCAGGCCTGCGCGCCCGAGGTGGCGGCGGCGATCCGCGGGCTGAACGCGCTGCCTGCCGCGGGGGTGCCGCGGCCCGATCTGATCATCGTGGCGCGCGGCGGCGGCAGTCTGGAAGACCTCTGGGGCTTCAACGAGGAAATCGTGGTGCGCGCCGCGGCGGAAAGCCGGATCCCGCTGATTTCGGCGGTCGGGCACGAAACCGACACCACGCTGATCGACCTTGCCGCCGATTTGCGTGCCCCCACCCCGACGGCGGCGGCGGAAATGGCGGTGCCGGTGCGGCTGGAGCTGCTGGCCTGGGCGGGCGAGCAGGGGGCGCGGCTGGCGCGTGCCACCGCACAGCGCGGCGACGCGCGGCGCCAGCGGCTGGCCGATCTTGGCCGCGGCCTTGGGCGACCCGCGGCGCTGACCGGCCCGGCGCGGCAGCGTTTCGACCTTTGGGCCGAACGGCTGGGGCCCGCGCTGACCGGATTTGCGGCGCGCAAGCGCAATGCCTTCGGCCCGCTGGCGGCGCTGGTGCGGCCCGATCTGCTGCGCCGCTTCCTGCGCAAGGAGCGCGAGACGCTTGATGCCCGCGCGGCGCGGCTGGCCCCGGCATACGCGGCGCGTGCCGCGCGGCGACGGCAGCGGCTGGACGACTGGGCGGCGCGGCTTGCCCCGGCGATCAGGCGCAACCGCGCCGATGCGCAGCGGCTGGCCGCGCAGAACCGTGTGCGGCTTGGCCCCCTGGGCGAGCGGCTGGCGGCGGCGCCGCGCGCGCGGCTGGCGGCGCTGGCCGAGCGGCTGGTGCGGCTTGACCGGATGCGCCTGACGTTGGGCTATACCGAAACGCTGCGGCGCGGTTTTGCGGTGGTGCGCGCGGGTGATGAGCTGGTGACCTCGCAGATGCTGGCGGCGCGGGCAGCGGCGCTGGAGATCGAGTTTCACGACGGTCGGCTGGCGGTCACCACCGGCCCCGGCGATCCCGGCGCCCCGGCCGCCCCTGCAGCCACCGCGCCGACCCGCCCGCGCAAGCCGCGGCCCGGTGGCACGGGGCCTGACGATCAGGGCAGCCTGTTCTGAATCTGGCGCGTCACGATCAGGGTTGCCAGTGTTGCCGGGCGCGGCTTCAGACGCCGAGATCCGGGCCGCCGCAGGTCAGCGGCGCGGGGCTTTCTTGCAGCGAAACCAGCGGCGCCGCGATGCTGTCGCCCTGAAACCGGGCGATTAGTTTGCCGCCGTCGTCGTGGAAGGTCCAGCACTGCGGCTCGGGCAGGGTGTCGTAAAGAAAGCAGATCTGCGCGTCTTTCTGAAACCAGCGCCCCGCCTTGCATGCGCTGCCCGTAAAGGCCCAGAGCACGCGGTTGCCGGGCAGATACTGCTCGGATCCGTAGGCGTTGCCCTGATAGCTGTAGGTAATGGTGCGGCCAAGGGTGCGGGCCTCGAACGCCGCGGCGTCAAGTGCATCCTGCGCCAGCGCCGCTTGCGGCATGTGCAGCAGGGCAAGGCAGATCAGGACGCGGTGGCGGGGTTGCATGCGGCATCCTCCTGCGCCGAGACTGCCAGAGCAAGCGGATTCGGCAGCCCCGAAGGCCGTTGCCGCAAAGCAACAGCGTCTGCCGGGCCACAATGCCGTGAACGCATCAGCCCGCCGCCGCCTGCGCCTGTTGCAGCGCCCGAAGGCGCCGGTCCATGACGCGCCGCCAAAGCGGCGGGATCAGCGCCAGCGCCGCCATTGCGGGCAGCGAATGCGGCAGCATCGGGCGCCCCGGCACCGTGGTGTCGCCAAGCCGCAGGTTGGGGTAGCGGCGCCGCGGGTGGGCGTGGTGGTCGCTATGGCGCGGCGCATTCAGCATCCACAGCGACGAGGCGGGGTGCGGCGCGTCCCAGCTGTGTGCCGGGCCGATCGGAACTGGCCGGCCCTTCGGTCCGGCAAGCCGGCACAGACCGTAATGCTGCACGTAGTCCGACGCCAACAGTTGCAGCTGCGCAAAGCCCGCGAGCAGCAGATAGGCCAGCAGTCCGCGCCAGCCGGCGGCCCAGGCCACCAGCGCCAGGCAGCCCGCCGCCCCGGACAGATAGACCGCATAGGGATGCGGGCCGCGGCGCCTGCCCAGGTTGCGCAAGCGCTGCGCATATTGCTGCTCCATCTCATACCCGGCGCGAAATCCGTCCAGCCATGCCCGCCGCGCGAACTGCCAGAAGCCCTCGCCCTGCCGCGCCGTGGCCGGGTCGTCATCGGTGGCGGCAAAACGGTGGTGCACCAGCCGGTGCGCCGAGGTGTGATGCCCGATCAGCAGCGAGACATAGACCAAGAGGCCAAGCACGAAGCGCCCGCGTTCACTGCGGTGGATCAGCTCATGCGCATTGGCATTGGAAACCTGCCCGAGGAACAGCCCGAAGCCCACAAACACCGCGACGCGGCTGCCGGCGTCAAGCCCGCTGCCGCCGGAAACCGCCCATACCGCCAGCGCCAGCGCCGCAAAATGTGCCAGCCCCAGCGCCAGCGAAAGCCGGTCTGCGGTGGCGAAAACCGCGGCTTCGGCGGCATCGGCGGCGGGTGCGAGCAGTTTGTCAAGCGCAAGCAGCGCCAGCGTGATCACCGCCAGCGCGCCCCAGGCGACCCAGCCGCCCAGCAAAGCCCCCGGTACCAGCAGCGCCAGCGGCAACAGCGTCGCCAGAGCGAACATGCCGACCCCGGGGGCCTGCCGCGAACCTTTCCAGCCAAGCTTGCGCGCCATCGCGAACCCCTCGCGCTTGCCGGTCGCAGGGCCCGCGCCGGGCACCGGCTGGTGCCAGATTACCACGCCGCGGCGCTGCGGCACAGCCGGGCGGCGCCCGCCCGGCCCAAGCGCCTAATCCACGCCGATGCCGCGCAGGATGATTGCCCTGACGCTTTGCTTGGCGGCCTTCCATTGCCGGTCCGACAGCGGCTTGCCGTCGTTCAGCACCTCGATCTGGTGACCGAAATCGGCGTAATGCTGGGTGGTGGCCCAGAGCATGTAAAGCAGGTGCTCGGGTTCCACCGCCGCCATCTTGCCCTCGGCGATCCAGCGCCGGATGACCTTGACGCGCCCCGCGGTCCAGTCGCGCAGCGTGGTTTCCAGATAATCCTGAATCACCGGCGCACCGTGCATCACCTCGCTGGCCCAGACCTTGCTGCCAGCCGGGTGGCGGCGGCTGATTTCCATTTTCGCCTCGATATAGGCGCCGATGCCTTCGGCGGGGCCGGGGGCGGCGTCGAACACATCGGCGGCGTGCAACCAGATCTGGAAGATGTTTTCCACCACCCGGCGGTAAAGCGCCTCTTTGGTTGGGAAATAGTAGTGCAGGTTGGCTTTCGGCAGGCCCGCGACATCGGCGATTAGCTGCATTGTGGCACCGCCAAACCCCGCCTCGGCAAAGACTTTTTCGGCTGCCTGCAAAATCAGCTTTTCATTCTCGCGGCGGATGTCGGCGCGGCGCGACGCTTTGGCTGGCTGGTTCATGCGCCCCTCTGGACCGAAAATCTCATTGACCGCTTGGTCAGGTTGTGTAGCGTGATTTTGACCATACGGTCCAAGCAAGATTCGTCGCAAGGGGCTTCAAGACCCCGGCACACAGGGAGATCGGCAATGACAGCACCCGGGGAAAACCTGCGAATCGATGGCGCCCGGCTTTGGGACAGCCTGATGGATATGGCGAAGATCGGCCCCGGCGTCGCCGGCGGCAACAACCGCCAGACCCTGACCGATGCCGACGCCGAGGGCCGGGCGCTGTTTGCCCGCTGGTGCGAGGCGGCGGGGCTGTCGATGGGCGTTGACGAGATGGGCACGATGTTCGCGCGCCGCGAAGGCACCGACCCCGACGCGCTGCCGGTCTACATCGGCAGTCACCTCGACACCCAGCCGACCGGGGGCAAGTATGACGGTGTGCTTGGGGTGTTGGGCGGGCTGGAGGTGATCCGCACGCTGAATGACCTTGGGCTGAACACGCGCCGCCCGATCGTGGTGACCAACTGGACCAATGAAGAGGGCACCCGATTTGCCCCCGCCATGCTCGCCTCGGGCGTTTTCGCGGGCGTCATCGCGCAGGACTATGCCTATTCGCGCAAGGATGCGAAGGGGTTGAGCTTTGGCGATGAGTTGAAGCGCATCGGCTGGGTCGGCAGCGAAAAGGTCGGCGCGCGCAAGATGCACGCGATGTTTGAGCTGCATATCGAGCAGGGGCCGATTTTGGAGGCCGAGGGCAAGGAGATCGGCGTGGTCACGCACGGGCAGGGGCTGCGCTGGATCGAATGCACGGTCATTGGCAAGGGCCAGCACACCGGCTCGACCCCGATGCGGATGCGCCGCAACGCGGGGCGGGGATTGGCGCAGATCACCGAACTGGTGCACGAAATCGCCATGCAGCACCAGCCGAACGCGGTGGGCGCCATCGGCCATATCGACGTCTACCCCAACTCGCGCAACATCATCGCCGAAAAGGTGGTGTTCACCATCGACTTCCGTAGCCACGAATTGCCGGTGCTGGAAGGCATGGTGGCGGAATTGCAAGAGCGCGCCCCCGGCATTTGCGCAGCCCTTGGCCTGAGCTTTGAGAGCGAGATCGTCGGCCAATTCAACCCGCCGGCGTTCGACCCGGTGCTGGTGGGCAGCGTGCGCGCGGCGGCGGAGAAGCTGGGCTATTCGCACATGGACGTCATCTCGGGCGCGGGCCACGACGCCTGCTGGATCAACCGCGTTTACCCCACCACGATGATCATGTGCCCCTGCGTCGATGGGCTGAGCCACAACGAGGCGGAAGAGATCAGCCCGGATTGGGCGTCGAAAAGCGTCGACGTGCTGTTGCACGCGGTGCTGGAGACGGCGGAGGTTGTGGGGTGAGCAGGGCCGGGGGCGCTGCCCCCGGACCCCCGGGATATTTGGACAAGAAAGAAGCAGCAGGGGCTGCGACAGGGAGAGGCCGATGACCACCATCATCAAGAACGGAACCATCGTTACCGCTGATTTGACCTGCAAGGCCGATGTGCTGATCGAGGGCGGGCGGATTGTCGCGATCGGGCAGGGGCTGGTGGGCGACACGGTGCTCGACGCCACCGGCTGCTATGTGATGCCGGGCGGGATCGACCCGCATACGCACCTCGAAATGCCGTTCATGGGCACCTATTCGAGCGACGATTTCGAATCCGGCACCCGCGCGGCCTTGGCGGGCGGCACCACGATGGTGGTCGATTTCGCGCTGCCCTCGCCCGGTCAGGGGCTGATGGACGCGCTGAAGATGTGGGACAACAAGTCCACGCGGGCCAACTGCGACTATTCCTTCCACATGGCGGTGACATGGTGGGGGCAGCAGGTGTTCGACGAGATGGCCGAGGTGGTTGACCGCGGCATCACCACCTTCAAGCATTTCCTTGCCTACAAGGGCGCGCTGATGGTGAACGACGATGAGCTTTACGCCAGCTTCCGCCGCTGCGCCGCCCTGGGGGCGCTGCCGCTGGTGCATGCCGAAAACGGCGATGTGGTGGCGGAACTTTCGGCGCAGTTGCTGGCGGCGGGCAATACTGGCCCTGAAGCGCACGCCTATTCCCGCCCGCCGCAGGTGGAAGGCGAGGCCACCAACCGCGCGATCATGATCGCCGACATGGCCGGGGTGCCGCTTTACGTGGTGCATACCTCGTGCGAGGACAGCCACGAGGCGATCAGGCGGGCGCGGGCGCAGGGCAAGCGGGTCTGGGGCGAGCCGCTGATCCAGCACCTGACACTGGATGAAAGCGAATATTTCAACGCCGACTGGGACCATGCGGCGCGGCGCGTGATGTCGCCGCCGTTCCGATCAAAGCTGCATCAGGACAGCCTTTGGGCGGGCCTGCAATCGGGCAGCCTCTCGGTGGTGGCGACTGACCATTGCGCCTTTACCACCGAGCAGAAGCGCTTCGGGCGGGGCGATTTCACCAGGATCCCGAACGGCACCGGCGGGCTGGAGGACCGGCTGCCGATGCTTTGGACACACGGCGTGCGCACCGGGCGCATCACCATGAACGAATTCGTGGCCGTGACCTCGACCAACATTGCCAAGATCCTGAACTGTTACCCGCAGAAGGGCGCGATTCTGGTGGGATCGGATGCCGATATCGTGGTATGGGATCCCGCGGCGGGCAAGACGATCAGCGCCAGCACGCAACAATCCGCCATTGATTACAACGTGTTCGAGGGCAAAGAGGTGACCGGCCTGCCGCGCTATACGCTGACGCGGGGCAAGCTGGCGGTGAGCGAAGGCCGGGTGCAGACCGAAGAGGGCCACGGCCAGTTCGTGCCGCGCGCGCCGGGGCCGGCGGTGAACCGCGCGCTGTCCACCTGGAAGGATCTGACCGCACCGCGGCCGGTGCAGCGGGCGGGCATTCCCGCGAGTGGGGTGTGACTTGAAAGACCTGAGTGCAGAGCCGGTGATTGAGGCGAAAGGCGTCGGGCTGGCGTTTCAGACCGACGACGGGCCGGTGCAGGCGCTGAAAGACATCAGCCTGACCATCGGGCGCGGCGAGTTTGTCAGCTTCATCGGGCCTTCGGGCTGCGGCAAGACCACATTCCTGCGCACCATCGCGGCGCTGGAGCACCCGACCGAGGGCAGCCTGAGCGTGAACGGCATGTCGCCCGACAAGGCGCGCCAGAGCCGCGCCTATGGCTATGTGTTTCAGGCCGCCGGGCTTTATCCCTGGCGCACGATCGCAGGGAATGTGCAGCTGCCGCTGGAGATCATGGGGTTTTCACGCGCCGAACGCGCTGCGCGGGTGCGCAAGGTGCTGGATCTGGTGGACCTCAGCGGCTTTGGCAAGAAGTTTCCCTGGCAACTTTCGGGCGGCATGCAGCAGCGCGCCAGCATCGCCCGCGCGCTGGCATTCGACGCCGACATCCTGCTGATGGACGAACCCTTTGGCGCGCTGGATGAAATTGTGCGCGACCGGCTGAACGAGGAGCTTCTGAAGCTTTGGGCTGCGACCTCGAAGACCATCGGCTTTGTCACCCACTCGATCCCCGAGGCGGTGTATCTGAGCACCCGCATCGTGGTGATGTCGCCACGCCCCGGGCGCATTACCGATGTAATCGAAAGCACGCTGCCGCGCGAACGCCCGCTGGAGATCCGCGATTCCCCCGAGTTTCTGGCGATTGCGCATCGGGTGCGCGACGGCTTGCGCGCGGGGCATGCCTATGACTGAGCGCCACTGGCCAGCTGCGCTGGGGGGGGGGGGGGGGGGGGGGGCCCCGCCCCCCCCCCCGCGGGCGACAAAAAAAAGACCAGGGCGGGGGGGGGGGGGGGGGGGGGGGTGGGGGGGTGGGGTGGGGGGGGGGAGGG
>Ga0326597_10002656_pt1 | contig 26473 bp, 42 predicted proteins | sample RVTome_12_FD_203789 | JGI IMG/M metagenome (GOLD analysis project Ga0326597, IMG submission 203789) | Soil microbial communities from uranium-contaminated site in the Upper Colorado River Basin, Wyoming, United States - RVT100D185 | ecosystem: Environmental > Terrestrial > Soil > Contaminated >... | reverse complement strand
CATTACCAATGGTTCACAGGTTAATATTACAGTAACATATGATGATATTACTCCTGCTATAGATTACACAGTAAACACAGCAACCTCTGGAACTCTCGGAGTTGCATCATTCGATAGTAATGATTTCTCAATTGTTGCTGGGCATATATCATTACAAGATGGTGTTTCTGATCACGGTAGTCTATCTGGACTTACCGATGATGACCATTCACAATATCTTCATTTAAATTTACCGAGATCAATCACAACAACACATATATTTTCCATCACCGGTGGTTATCCAATATTTCTTGTCCATAATGATGCCAATAGAGTAACGATTGATAATCTTGATACAGACACGATAAGGGGTCATGCAGTTGATTTTGACACAGAACCAACAGCAACAAATAGAGCATTAAATGATGTTTGGTTTGATATTTCACCCTCTGCTACCGATGTTGATTTAAACATATGGTCACTAGGAGCATCTGGTATTCCAGTATGGGTAAATATTCTTGACGCTCAACATATAAAAGTTTTAGATGGTGCTGGTTATTTTACAGGAACAAATGTTGAAACCGTTCTTGCTGATTTATATGGGATTATTCCAACCGATGAGGATATTCAAGATATCATTGGGGGCATGGTTTCTGGTAACATAGAAACAGGAATCGATGTTGTTTATGATGATCCATCAGGAAAATTAAATCTTACAGTCAATACAGCAACAAGTGGTTCGCTCGGAGTTGCATCTTTTGACAGCGACTCATTCATTGTTAGTGCTGGTCATGTAAGTCTTAATCCAATTTCTCTTGACGAAGTTTCTCAAGATGCGGTTGGTGATCTCATTACCAATGGTTCACAGGTTAATATTACAGTAACATATGATGATATTACTCCTGCTATAGATTACACAGTAAACACAGCAACCTCTGGAACTCTCGGAGTTGCATCATTCGATAGTAATTTCTTTGCTGTTAGTGCTGGTCATGTAACGTTCACGGGAAGTACAAGTGCTACAGGTGAAACAGTAGCAATCGCCTCAGACATAACAGTGACAGTAGGGGCAGGTGGTGACTACAGCACTATCAACGACGCTCTTGCCTATCTTTCCACATCACGCCCCTTGTATGAAAATCTTGGTGTCACCGCAACAATCAACCTTCTGACCGGTTTTGTCATGGAAGAACAGGTTCTCGTCCGTGGGCTTAATTTGGGATGGGTAACGATAACGAGTGTTGATGCTATCGTCACAATAACCCACACTGCATTGACCACAGATTTCACTACCACCGACTATGGGTTTGCTTCATACCCTGCGTTTGGGGTAAGTAAAGGTGGGGTGTCTCCTCGAATTGGCGCTCTGTTTCAGTTTTCGGCCGCAGGGGTTGGCGGTGATAAACACGGAATAATGGCAATAGGTGCTGGGAGCAGCGCAGATGTTCTTGCCTATAAAGGCGTTATTGATGCGGGGGGACATGGAATATATGCAGCTTATGGTTCAACTATCAACGCCAATTCTGCCGACGCATCCGGTGCAGGGACATATGGAATATTTGCTGCTTATAGTTCAACTATCAACGCCTATGCTGCCAATGCATCCGGTGCGGGGGGGCATGGAATACATGCTGCTTATAGTTCAACTATCAACGCCTATGCTGCCAATGCATCCGGTGCGGGGGGGCATGGAATACATGCTTATCACGCATCAACTATCAACGCCTATACTGCCAATGCATCCGGTGCAGGGATATATGGAATACTGGCAGCTTATGCATCAACTATCAACGCCGATTCTGTCGACGCATCCGGTGCAGGGATCTTTTCATATACTTTGTCTTTTGGTAGCGTCGTGGGCGCGGCGAATCCTGTAGTTTCCGGCCCAGTAAACTTTGGACAAGCTGTTAACACATTAACAAATAACGGGATTATTTATCAATAAAAAAAAGGGGGGGTATTATGTTAATTTTGCATAATGGTAGATACACAGGAACGGAATATCCAGTTTTCACGGATGAAATAGCTGTATTTCACGAAAATCAGGGAGAAATATATATTGATTTGAATAAGGAAAATAAACAATGTCATTAACAAAAGTTAAAGGAAGTGTAATTGATCTAAGCAATGTTCAGACAGCTACCCAATTAGAAAATGGTCTCATGTCCGTTGCCGATAAGACCAAACTAGATGCTATTGAAGCGGGTGCAACAGCAGATCAGACAGCCAGTGAAATACATGACCTGTTGATTACTGTTGATGGGGTTGGAACCGGTGTTGATGGTGATCTACTTGATGGACAACAGGGATCATTTTATCAAAATGCTGATAATTTAGACTCTGGTACTATACCAGCGGCAAGGTTCAATGACACATCTCATGGAAATAGAGCGGGTGGTTCATTACATGCAGTGGCAACACAATCTGTTGATGGTTTCCTATTATCTTCTGATAAATCAAAACTAGATGCTATTGAAGCTGGTGCAACAGCAGATCAAACACCAAGTGAAATCTTAACAGCAATCAAAACAGTTGACGGTGCTGGAAGTGCTCTCGATGGTGATCTACTTGATGGACAGCAAGGATCATTTTACCAAAATGCGACAAATATAACCACAGGCACGTTACCAGCGGCCAGATTTAACAATACTTCCCATGGTAGTCGTGGTGGTGGGTCATTACATGCAGTGGCAACACAATCTATAGCTGGTTTCATGAGTGCCACCGATAAAGCAAAATTAGATAATTTAAGTGCCACTGGCTCTTTTACAGAAGTGTACTTAACCTCAACACAATGGTGGCAAGTACCTATCGGTGTTGAAAGGGTGTATTTAAGAATTTGGGGTGGTGGTGGTGGTGGTGCCGGTGCCGATGGTTATTATGGTTCCTCTGGTGGTGGTGGTGGGTGGTATTTTGACTTTACTCCCATAAACGTAACACCAGAAGAAAATATATATGTTGTTATTGGTGGTGGTGGTGCTGGAGGTGGTTATAATGTTAATGGTGGTTCTGGTGGTACATCAGCGTTTGGAAGCCCAGCAAAAACATCAATATTTGGAGATACTGTGAGCGTTGCCGGTGGTGGTGGTGGTATAATAGATACACAAGTAAATGCCTACGCAAAGGCAACAGGTGGTATTCCTGGTGGTTTTAATTTTAGACAATTTTCCCGTGGTGATAATTACCTAGGAGCACACGATAATTATGACTCAGCGGCTGGTTATAATGGTAATGGTGCAAGAAGTGGTTGTTGTAGTAGCCCTGCATATAATGCCCCTGCCAACTCTGGTGCTGGTGGTGGTGCATGTGTTTGGTGGTGTATAGGTGGTAATGGTGGTTCTGGTGGTTGTAAAATATACTATTAAGGATAAAAAATGGCAATAACAAAAGCAAAAGCCAGTGTTCTTGATATTCCAAGCATAGACACTGTAACACATTTATCCAATGGTCTCATGTCCGTTGCCGATAAGACCAAACTAGATGCTATTGAAGCGGGTGCAACAGCAGATCAGACAGCCAGTGAAATACATGACCTGTTGATTACTGTTGATGGGGTTGGAACCGGTGTTGATCTTGACTTGCTTGATGGACAGGATGGTTCATTTTACACAGATGTGGGTAATCTAAATGCTGGTACTGTTTTATCATCGATATTTATAAATTCTTCTCATGGTGACCGTGCCGGTGGTGCTTTACATGCAGACGCAACAGCAGGGGCACATGGGTTTTTAACATCAGGTGATAAAACAAAACTTGACACAGTAGAACCAAGTGCAACAGCAGATCAGACAGCCAGTGAAATACATGACCTGTTGATTACTGTTGATGGGGTTGGTTCTGGATTGGATTTAGATTTATTAGATGGCCATGAAGATTCATATTATAGAAACGCTTCAAATTTAAACGCCGGTACTTTACCAGATGGTATAGTTGATGATACTTCCCATGGTAGTCGTGGTGGTGGGTCATTACATGCAGTGGCAACACAATCTATAGCTGGTTTCATGAGTGCCACCGATAAAGCAAAATTAGATGGACTTATTTAAAGGAGTGGATATATGAGCAAAGAGTATAGATATTATATGATAAAGAACGGTATTATTGATAACTTAATAGTTACCACAACCCCCATGAACAAATATGACTTAGCGAAATCTGAGTGGGATGAATTTATAGAAGATACCGATGATATGATAAGTTTGGATATAGGCGTGGAATGGGATACAGTTTCAGAATACAATGCACCTATATATCCTTTAAGAACAGGACCATGTCCGGTTAAAGAATTTACAGACGATTACGTTCCATTTGGTATTACTATACCAGAAGCCGAATAATTTATATAAATACAAATAGGGTAATAAAATGATTATACAAAGAACACAAATAAATTTATTAGAGAAGATAGCATCAAAAGTTGATTGGTCTGGTGACATAAACTATATCGAGATTCTTCCATCTGATATGTCAGTTGATGATAACGAGTTGGGTGTTGCTGGTGGTAATGTCAATAATGTATTCGATTGTTTTGATTTCGAGTTTGAAGAAACTGGTTCAATATGGTTCAACTTCAAATATCCTTACAAATGGTTGATGGATCGAGATATTATATTTGATCTCTATTATGTGCTCGATGGCTATGACTACGGTAAACAGGTGATACTAAATTCCAGTTTATGGATTATGAATTTGGGTGTTTGTTCTGATGAACACAGACCAACCATAACAGGAAACGATCTTGTATTCAGTGGCCCGACCAATGTAAATAAATTAGCGAAACATAATGCTCTTGGTATGACAATACCTAAAAATACCATACCATCAACAGACTCTTTGATCGCTGTGAAGTTGACAAGGAATATAACCACCGATACATACAACGGTCATTTTAAATTGTTACGAATAATCGGAAGACAATTATAAATTAAAGGATTGAGCAATGGGAATAACAGTAGGTACAAGAAAAAGACAGGTTGATATATCATCATATTTCAAACCTTCAATATTATATCACGGCAAGGCATGGTTTGACTTATCAGATGATATCCTGAAATTTTGGGATGAAGCAGAGGATATATGGATAACAGAAGACGAATTAACGCTAGTTACATACAGTGCTGGCCTTGATGCACAAATGTAAGATAATAGGAGAGAATTAATGTCTATAAATTTCCCTGATAAAGCAAAGGGCGTACCGTATACAAATACAGAAACAACCTCTGCAAGTATCATTAACCCATATGACACCTTCGTTGACTTCGAAAACGATGTCGTTATTGTTGCATATGGTTCTGAATACAAGAGAAAGGTTTCCAGATCAATAATAACGTTTATGCAAGAGGTAGAGCCAGACCCAACTTCTGATGCTGTTGATTACGGTGATATATGGGTAAAACCATCAACCGGTGTTTTAAAAGTATTTAGATCAACAAATACATGGGAATTATGGCAGACTCATAACACTGACAATGCATTTTCACTAACACAAAACGATAACATTCAACCAACAATAGCTGGTGCGGATGCTTTATTTGAAGAAGATATAAACGGTGATCTCCAAGAAACGGGTGTGGTTGTCGATAATAATTTATTTGAAAGCGATGCAGGGGAAATAACTATAAAAATTTAATAATGTTTCATTTAGCTCTGAATGAAATGATAAATACATGATAGGAGCACACAAAGGAGAATTAAATGGCAACAAGGAACATAGTCCCAAGAGCAGACGGTGAAGGATCATTAGGAACAGCGGCAAAAGCATGGGCAGAGATTTACACAAAAATCTTGCACGTTACAACAAGTTTTTTCACCACAGGTGATATAACAACTACAGGCACAATTAGTGCTGGTAATTTTGTTGGTGATGGCTCTAACCTTGACGGTGTACATAGAAAAAATATTCTTACTGACAGTAACTTTGACATTTGGCAAAGAGGTCCATCTTTCGTAGGGGTTAGTGATGCAGATTACACGGCTGATAGATGGCAGTTTAATTATGATGGTGTTGGTGGTGTATTTGACATCACAAGACAGGACTTCTTGCTCGGACAGAGTGATGTTCCTAACAATCCAAAGTATTATTTAAGATTTGTTCAGAGTGTAGCTGGTTCAGTTGCTACACATACAGATATCAGACAGCGAATTAAAAATGTTAGTCGATACGCTGGAAGGACATTAACATTATCATTTTGGGTAAAGGCCGCTGTGAATACAACATTAGAGTTTTTACAGTTCGGTCAGCATTTTGGTACAGGTGGAAGCCCATCGGTAGATGTTTTCACGGCATTTGATGTTGCTATCCCTGTTTCAACAGTATGGACAAAAGTTGAAAAAACAGTAACAGTTCCATCTGTTTTGGGAAAAACTCTCGGAACAAATGGTGACGATCATATCCAATTACTTCTTGGATATAAAAATAACGCTACACAAACAATAGACATAGCACAGGTTCAGCTTGAAGATGGTGCTGTTGCTACAGATTATGAAAAGGTTTCGGCTGATGTTGAGTTGGAAGAATGTGAAAAATATTACGAGAAATCACTTTCTCTCACTTCATTGTTAACAGACACCTTCCCGATCAATACAGGAAGTATGTTGTTACAGGCCAACAGCAATGGCGAATGGTATCAAACCGTGAGTTTCAGACAAAAGAAAGTAAAAACACCCACCGTATATGTTCATAACACAGAAGATGGTACAGTTGATACAGTTTATAACGGAACAGCGGTATTACCAACATTGACAGCCAATGCAAATGAAAATCTCTTCCATATCATGTGGAACGGTGTCATTGCCGCTGGTAACGATGATTGGGTTCGTTTTCATTACATCGCAGATTCAGAGATATACTAAGTTTATAAAGGAGAATTAAATTGAAATTTCACGGAATTGATGCAATAGGTAAGATACTCGTTCAACGGGTATCAACATTACCAACATGGACATCAGCGGATGAGGGTAGAGTATTATATGACCTCACATCTAAGGGTCTTTATTATGGTAGTGATTCCCAATGGGAGTCCAGCCTTGTATTGACAGATACCGATGATAATAAACTTTATAGATTGTATGTTTATAAGGGAAACCTTCAAATACAAGAAATTGTGATATAAAACAAGGGATGAAAATATGAAATGGTGGAATCCAGATATATGGGGTACAAAATCAATAACGGAAGAGATTAAAGCTTTCCGTAACAAGGGTGATAACAGTTTTACTGATAAAGCCCTTGATAAAAGAGCAGGTGAAGGTGTTGATGATATCAGTGTTATAACTGGTTATGGCAGGGAGTCCATGTCATCTTTCAACACATTCTACAAGAACTCGATCAATATCTCATTTGAAAGCGAAGTTCAGCGCGTGTTGTATTATAGAAGCATGTCAGAGATGCCTGAAATTGCTGACGTTGTTGAAGATGCCATTATAGAATCAACCCAGAGCGATGAGAAAGGTAACGTCCTCTCTCTTGAAATTACTGACCCTGAAATGGAAAAGAACGAAAACATTGTCATGAATATTACAGATGCTTTCAATGACCTGTTTTTCAGAAACCTGAATATCAATGATATTATATGGGATTTGATGAGAACATTTTTTATCGATGGAAAAGTTTTCTTTGAGCAGATAATTCACGAAGGTAGAGCGGGAAACGGTGTTGTTTCCATAAAGAAATTACCCACCGAAACGATGGACAGGTTATATGACCCGAAGACCGGTAAAACGTTAGCATATTATCAATACCTTACCCAAAATCCAAAACGCCCAGCCACTATCGAAGAGGCCCGACAAGACACAAAGATTATTGTATTTGATCCAAATCAGATCGGATACCTTGATTATGGTATTTATGGTAAGACAAAATCAGAAGTTTTAGGTTACTTAGAAAAAACAAAACAACCATTTAACTCGTTGAAGCTACTGGAAACATCAGTAATAATTTATCGTATAGTTAGAGCACCGGAAAGACTTGTTTTCAAGATCGACACAGGTTCTATGCCTAAAGATAAGTCAATGGCCTTTGTAGAGAAGATTAAAAATAAATTCACGAAGAAAATTGGTTATGATGGACAGACAGGACAGTTAACCAACAGCCCTGAAATATTCTCCATGCTTGAAAATTTCTTCCTTCCTCAGTCATCTGATGGTAATGGTTCTGATATTACATCAATCGGCGGAAACCCATCAGGGTTCGCAGAGTTGGACGATATTTACTATTTCGCTCGTAAACTTTACAGAGCAATGAAATACCCCATGTCAAGAGTCACAGCACAGCAAGAAAAGCGTGAGAGTGATAACGTATTTGGTGGAACAAGCACTGGTGAGATAACAAGAGATGAGATTAAATGGGCCAAGTTCCTAGAAAGACAACAAGGTAAATTTACTAATGTTTTCATGGAATTGTTCTTGATTCATCTGAACTTCACTGGTTTGAAGAAAGAGTATGGTATTGATAGAAGTAAAATACGTATCAAGATGACTCCACCTAACCAATACAAGCAACAGATGCAACAGCAATTACTGGAAACACAGACCAGTAATTACTCAACACTGTCCAATAACGCTGAATTCTCAAAGTATTTCCTCATGAAAGAGTACCTTCATTGGGATGATGCTATGATCAAAGCTAATTCAGATGGGTTTAAAAAGGACAAGGAATTGGGTTTTGATGAAGAAGATGGTGGATTTTAATTAATATTTTAAATAAATAATATAAATACTTAATAGATGTAGTGTTTAACTAAACTGTAAGGAGATAAAAATGGACACTGAGAAGATTAAAGATGCGTTTACAGATTTCGAGAATGATGATTTTATTGCGGCAGGGGAAAAGATTAAAGCAGAGGTTCACACAGCTGTAAATACTTATATTGAAACAAAGGCTGGTTTAGAAAAGGGAATCGATCCCAAACCAGAACCAGATAAGGAACCGGAACCCGAAGATGGTGAAGTTAAACTGCCCCAAAAGAAAAAGACGAAAAGTAATCGTCTATAGAGACTAAGGAGAAACCCAATGGGTAGAAAACTAATAACAGAAGAAATGTTCGCTGATATTCTTGTAGAAGAGAAAGGTCAAGACCTTTACATCTATGGTATTTTCTCATCAGCAGAACTCAAGAACGGCAATGGTAGAGTTTATGGTCGTAATTTACTTGAAAGAGAAATCAAGAAAATAAATGAAAAGATTGATAGAAGCCTGTGGGGTGAGTTAGGTCATCCACCTTGTATTTTTGGTGATAATGAAATATTAACAAAAGATGGATGGAAAGAGATTCAGAATATCGCAAATGATGAGGTTGTTGCAACACTTAATCCAGACTCCAGAGAAATTGAATATCATCAAATAGACGAACGTATAGAAGCACCTTTTGTAGGTGATATGTTTAGATATAAAAATAGACAAGTTGATATGTCTTTCACACCCACCCATAGACATTTTCTGATAGATAGATATAACAAACATTTGTTTGCGACCTCAGAAGAGGTTGATCAATCAACTACAAGAAGATTTAAAAAATGTTATATCCCCAAGACAGGCACATGGATAGGTAATGATATAGATGTCTTTACCTTGAAAGGATTTTCAGTTGACGAATGTAAAAATAGAAAATTTAAAAAAGACTATACTGAAAATGTTGAAATAGATATGAATGTATTTATATCATTTCTCGGTATCTATCTTGCAGAAGGTAATTTATCAAAAGGTGGGGATGGTACATATACATGTGTTCATATTTCTCATATTAAGGAAGAAAGTTCTTTAATGATTGAAAAATTATTAGATATGTTCCCTGAGGGTATGAAATGGGAAAGAAAAGATAGAGAATTTATATTGACGGATAGAAGATTATCAAAATTTCTTGAGGGATTGGGTAATTGTTATAGTAAATATATACCAGATGAATTCAAACAGTTATCACCTCAATACTTAGAACAGTTACTTTATTGGTTTGGTGTCGGTGATGATAGGCATAGTGTTGATGATAATGGATACGAAAGAAGGGGCATATTTTCAACATCTAAAAGAATGATTGATGATTTTCATGAAATTGCATTGAAGTGTGATATTTCTGCAATGAAGACAGTGGAAATATGTGATACCGATTATGTTTTTGGAGGTAGAGTTATCAAAGCGTGTAATAAACAACCTCTATATTTTCTAAAGTTATATACTTCAAAAGGTATATGGATGTTTGATGATCATACCAATGTTAGTAAAGAATCTTACAATGGTAATGTTTATTGCGTTAGGGTAAAAAATCAAAATTTCTATGTTAGAAATAAAGATAGTGTTTCGTTCTGGACAGGTAATTGTCCTGAAATCAACCCTGATAAGATCGCTATCAAGATCGAATCACTTGATTGGAAGGGTAACGACATCATAGGTAAAGCCAAGGTACTTGACACACCAATGGGAAACATCGCCAAGACTCTCGTAAAAGAGGGTGGTATTGGTATCAGTAGTCGTGGCCTCGGAACAGTTGGAAGTGATGGTCGTGTTAATGATGATTTCAATTTGCTGACATGGGACTTAGTAACCGAGCCTTCAAATTCACCAAGCTGGGTGAGGGGTATTTATGAGGGTAAGGAATGGGACTCTATTGTAGCACAGCCTGAGTTGTCTGTTGAAGAAGCACAGGAAATATTTGCAAAACACCAAATGGAACTCATTAAGAAACTTCTAAAGAACATTTAATAACGTCTTTCAATTTTCACATATAGTATAGGGGAAATCTACAAATGGTGGATTTCCTTTTTCTATGTATAAATATATATAGAAATCAATGGTTTATTAAATCACAATAGGAGGATTATAGTATGGATTTAAAAAAAGTTTTAACACTGTTAGGTGTTGATTCGCTGAATGAGGAACAACAAGAAGAATTGAAAGTTGGTCTTCAAACGCTTATCGATGCAAAATCTGACGAAAAATCAGCAAAGATTGTAGAAGAGAAGATTACAGAAGCAAAAGCGGCGTTGGCAGAACAGATGGAAGCAAAATTTGAAGAATATAAAGATGATGTAACATCAAAATTCTCAAACTTCGTTGACAAAATTCTCGAAGCCGAAATGGTCATTCCTGAGAAAGTATTGAAGTTTGCAAAACAGGGTGAGTTGTATGAAGACCTTATTGAGCAGTTCAAAACCAGACTCGGTATTGATGAAGGACTTGTAAACAGGGAAACCCAAGAACTCCTTAGAGAAGCGAAAGATGAAATCGTATCTCTTAAAGGTAGCGTTAACTCTCTCATGGGCGATAAACTTGAAATTGAGAAAGATGCTCAAGAGATGGCCGCTAAACTTTATCTTGGAAAGAAATGTGATGGTCTTACAGAATCACAGAGAAATCAGGTAGTTAAATTGCTTGATGGTGTTTTAGTTAAAGAAGAAATTGACAAGAAATATGCTATCATCGTTGAAACTCTTAATCTTAAAGAAGAGGAAGAGCCAGAGGAAGAGCCAGAGGAAGAGAAAAAAACAGAAAAGAAAAAAGACGTTGTCACGATGGCATATGAGTGTCCTGAGTGTGGTGCAAAAGCCAGTATTAAAGAGGGCGATGATTCAAAATGTGCTGAATGTGGTGCAGCCATGAAGAAAGTGGAAGAAAAAGAAGAAGATAAGAAGAAAGATGGCAAGGGAAAAGGCGAACTTGATGAAGCTTTAAAAGAGGATGCCAAAAACATCTTGGCAGAAAATAAGACAGATGAGTTAACCCCTTGGCAGAAGATGCAAAAGGAATGGATTAGTAAGTTATAATCCATAAACAATTATTAGTACAATAAACACATAAGAAATAACAAGGAGAGTAAAAATGGATATTAAACAAATTACCGAAAACTGGAAAGAAGTTCTCGATGCAGGTGGAACTTTTAAATCAGAGAAAGTAAGAACCGCTACAGCAGTTATGTTACACAATGAGCATGTTTATCTTACAGGTGGACGTGAAATGAATGAAACCACAGCATATGGTTCAGGTTCAGTTGACCCTAATGCCGCTGGATACGCAGGAAATGGCGAGTTCCATAAAATCGCTATCCCTATGGTTCGTAGAACATTCCCTGAGTTGATCGCTCATGAAATCGTTGGTGTACAGCCAATGACCGGTCCTGTTGGATTAGCGTTTGCCCTTCGTTTCACAGCAGATCAGACTTATAATAGTGTGGCTGGAACGGAAGTTGGACATAACAGCATTGATTCAACATACACTGGTTCTATGAATACCACAGCTGGTGAGGAACTTGGTTCTGATACAACAACCAACCGTGGTCTTGGTATCGGTTCCGATGTACAGATCAAAGAACTCAGCATGACTGTTGAGAAAGCGCAAGTTGAAGCAAAAACTCGTAAGTTGAGAAGCAGATGGTCAGTTGAAGTTGCTCAGGACTTAAAAGCTATGCACGGCCTGAATTTAGAAGAAGAAATGGCTGACGTTTTGGCATACGAAATCACAGCGGAAATTGACCGTGAGTTGATGGCCAAAATCAGAACAGTTGCCGCTGGTAATAGCGCATCTACAACTCTGAACTGGGCATCTTCTACCGATTTCGATGGTCGTTGGGAATCAGAGAAGTATCGTAACCTTTACAACCATATCATCAAAAAAGCAAATCAGATTGCTATCGACACTCGTAGGGGTGCTGGTAACTTCGTTGTTACTGCTCCTCAACCATGCGCTGCTCTTGAAGCAACCGCCGCTTTCACCACTGCACCTGTAAATGCTGACGTAAATACAGCAGTTGTTGGTGTTGCAAAAGTTGGTTCTCTTGAAGGTCGTATGAGTGTATATCGTGACACATTCGCTACTTCTGATGACCTTGTAATTGGTTATAAAGGTCCAAGCGAGTATGATACAGGGGTCGTATATTTGCCATATATTCAGTTGATGGCAAGTAAAGCGGTTTTTGAAGATTCATTCAATAGTACAATTGGTTTGATGAGCAGATATGCTATACATGACAATATCTTCGGTTCATCTAACTATTATATTCGTCTGATACTTTCAAATTTTGTATAAGTTTTTAAAGTAAAAGACTGATAAGTAAAAGTACACAATCCCCCCACTGGTTAATTCTGGTGGGGGTTTTTTATTGAGTAAAAACCACCAAGTTCCTTCCTAAAAATACACAACCCTTAAATAAAATCACATATTTACTCACTTTTTACTTGACATTTTATCCCAGTATGGTATAATGCCAATATGAAGATAAGTTATGAGAATTGTAAAAATTTAAGATTTGATCCAAAATATAATCATTGGACTATTGGTGATACAGATAATAATAGAAAAAAATATATTTTAAACTATTGCTACGGGTGTGGTAGATTATATCTTGCTAATAAAAAGAAATTTAAAAAAGGAATGAATATATTTTGTTCAAAATCATGCGCATCATCTGGTGAAAATAATCCTAATCATGGAAAAAAACATAGTGAAGAAACAAGAAAAAAAATGTCTAAGAACCATTATGATGTATCTGGTAAAAACAACCCAAATTATGGTGGAAAATGGTCTGATGATAAAAAGAAAAAATTATCAAGACACCATAAAATCACTAAGAATTCTGTTGGTTCAAAAAACCCAGCATGGAAAGGTGGATATGCTAAAAACAATATTCCAATGTATTATACATATATACTACAACTATCACCATACGGTGTTGAGTGTAGAAGATCACCAGATGACAAGAATATTTTGGAAGTAAAATGTACATATTGTGATAAATGGTATATCCCAACAAAAGTTAATGTTGATACAAGAATACAGGTTATAAAAGGTTATAATAAAATCAGTGGTGAGAGAAGATTTTATTGTTCGGATCAATGCAAAAGAGATTGTCCCGTATTTAACCAAATAAAATACCGAAAGGGCGAAAAACCATATACATCAAGACCAGATCAATCAGCATTAAGAGCTATAGTTCTTGAAAGAGATGATTACAAATGTCAGATATGTGGTAGCACAAAAAACCTTAGATGTCACCACTACGATGGTATTGAAATAAACCCAATAGAAAGTGCCGACCCCGATATGTGTGTTACACTTTGCAAGAAATGTCATATAGAAAAAGCACATAAAGATATAGGCTGTAGACCAGTTGATATGGCCTGCAACAAAAATAAAATAATCCCTTGACCACCCCTGAAAATATGGTATAATACATTATAAGATAAATCAATTAAGAGGAGGTTGATCATGGAAGCATTATTAGTCATAATAATTGGATACTTTTTGTTTGTTTTTGCCATTCACCATACGGTAAAGACACCGGCTCCGACAAACTTGGTTGACTTCCTCTACCAGACATTGCTGTTCCCTTTATGGTGTCTCGAAGAAAGATGGAACGACAATTACGATAAAAAAGAAAAACAAGAACATCTCGATAACGGTTACTATTGGGGTGATGATGAAGATGAAGATTCTTAATAACATTTTTCAAAGAGGTTTATCGTGAGAAAAATCATAGAAATTATCCCAGATAAAGAGTTGATGAAAGAAGTAAAAGATAAAGTTGAAGATTGTATTCTTACAATGGTTTCTAAAGGCTTTTTTGTACCATATCCGACCATTGACTATTCATTGACAGGAAAATGTGCCGGTCAAGCCATAACGAGTTACCTTGAACCTCATTGGATTATTAGGATAAATGTAGACATATTGAGAGCCAATAGAGAAACATACTTAAAAGAAACAATTCCCCATGAAATGGCACATTTGTCAGTTGTTTATGATCACGGCAAGGTACGTCGTTCTCATGGTGAAGAATGGCGAACAGTTATGTATATGTTGGGCTTCTCAAACCCTCAAAGATGCCATCGGTACGATACAAGTTCGGTGAAAGTATCATTAACAACCAGAAAATTCAAATATGATTGTGGGTGTAGAATTCATCGGGTTGGACTTATAAGACACAAAAGAATAAACAGAGGTGGGACATATTACTGTGTTAAATGTAATGGATTGCTCGATGAGGAAGCATTTATAGGAGAAGTGGAGTATGAATAAAATAGAGATGTTATACAATATACAGCAACAGGCTGTGGATGATTTGAAGGTATTCAGAGGTGGTGATTTGACCCCAAAGATTAAAAGAGCTATAGGAAACACCAAGAATATAATCAAATACACCGGCCTATTAATTCACCTTTTAAGGATAAGGGGATAGTGCTGGTTTACATACCAGTGATAATATGGTATAATTAGATAAAAAGAGGATAATAAATGGAAAGCCTATATAACCTTTGGGACATTTTTGTAAGGTGGTATTCTGAGAACACCAGCTTCAATAACGATCCTGAACTAAAATACGATTATAATAAGATATTCTTTTCTAAGACATTCGATGAGTGGAATTCTCTCAAAAATTCATTTGAGATATCGATGGATTTGTATTTCAACCTGAAAGAACTTACAATGTTGACGTATAGATACAATTTTCAGCGTCACCATTACATTAAAATATATTTCTTCCATGTAGTGCCCTTTAAAATCGAAGGACAAGCCGTTAGCTATAGGAAAATAGCAGATGATGAGCATTTAATGGCGAAAATGGTAGAGAAAATGAGGGAAATATCAGATGAGCAATGGTAAAATTTATTTAAGTGGTGGTATGCAATACGCAAAAAACTTGGGTGGTGGATGGCGCACGAAGTGTTCAACCAGACTCAGGAAGATGGATTTCTTGCCGCTGGATATTACAGCACTCGATCTCTCATACTCAAAAGAGCATGGTGAACTTTATTCTGTCTGTGATACCAAAGATGATATACAGAGGAAATCGGATATTAGAAAGCATTTTGTTTATTCCGATCTTGAGTTAATTCGCACCCAAACAGATGCTCTTATAACATACTACGATAGAAGCGCAAGGATGGGTGCCGGTACGATCAGCGAATGTCAATTTGCCTACCTACACGATATCCCTAATTTCATAGTGAGCTCCTATAAGGATTGGCGCAATGAAATTCCAGGATGGCTGTATGCTCTTAGCACAAAACTGTTCACCAGTTTTAAAGAATTATATGTGTATCTTGACACACTTCCACATGGGATATTAAAGCGTGATATCTACGGGAACAGACACTCAGGTAATAAATATCTGTGTAGCCTTTGTGGCGAGCCGTTTACAAAAAGAAAACACCAGTTTGTTTCAAAAGTGATACCGCTCTATTGTCATAAATGTGTTGATGTGGTGGTGCACACAAATGAGAATACATATGATAGATATGCGTTCTTTTTGAAATGTTTGAAGGAGTAGGATCATGCCATATATTAAACAAGAACGAAGAATTGAAGTATCACCAATAATTGATCTAATGATGGATTTAAATGTAAAGGCTGATGGTGATCTGAATTATATTTTGTTTGCATTTTGTAAATTTGCTGTTCCACCAAGCTATAATAATTATAAAAACTTCCTCGGAGAATTACGACAGTGTGTCGTTGAGATTGAACGAAGGATGTTGGTCCCATATGAGGAAGAAAAGATAGCAGAAAATGGGGAGGTGTAATGAAAACTAAAATTGATGTAAACGAAATGATAAGAAAGATCAAGAAACTTGACTGCAAGGAAATCACTGTTGAAGAGTTTCTTAAATTGGGTGACTGTGATCTTTCAGAGATGGCTGAGGTTATCTTTGGATATCACTGTGATACTTTAAACCCAAAAAAGAGAGGTCGAAAGAAGAAAAAATGATGGATATCTATAAGAATATTGAAGATGATTTTTATGGGGGTTTCGTGCAGTTACGCTAAACTTATAAAAAATTAATAAAAAGTATAAAAAATTTGCACTTTATTTAAAGATAAGTGTTATATAAGGTGTAGATAACGTATAAGTCAGAAGACCAATAAAAAATACAATAATACACAATAATTAAAAAGAGGATATTGATATGAAAATAATGGTAACAGGAAGTATGGGGTATATTGGAAGTATTTTATGTCAGTATCTTGTGGCTGATGGCGGGGATGTTGTCCAGATTGATAGACGAATTAACAAAGATATCAACCACATGAATGCGTATGATAACACAGACTGTGGTTTTATCATACACTTAGCGGCCCTTCCTGGGATTCAGGCATGTGAAGATCATAAAAACAGGGCATTTAGGGATAATGTTCTTGCCACGGTAAACATATCCAACTTCGCACGGGAAAATGATATACCGATATTGTTCGCATCCTCACAGGCTTCCAAGACACCAAAGGAATCTACCTATGCCATGCATAAGCATATATGTGAAGGTATTGTCCTGACAAGGAATGATTGTGTGGTGATGAACTTCTCAAATATATATGGTGGCGGGGGATACCTTGAAAAGAAAGGCTCGATCATGAGCGTTTTCACAAAACAGTTATATAATTGCCATGCCCTGACAGTTGATGGTGATGGAACACAGGTACGAGACTTTATATACATAGAAGATGTGATTAGTGGTATCGTTTCCTGTATGGAGAACTTTGAAAAACTAAACGGATTAACTGTTGATATAGGCACTGGTGTTGGAACAAGTATAAACCAACTTGCCAATATGTTTGCAGAAAACAGAGAAAACTCAACCGTTACATACAATAATGACAGAGGTATTGGTGTTCAGGGTAATGTGGCTGATATAAGCACAATGATAGAACTCACCGATTGGCAACCACAAGTCAGCATCGAAGATGGTGTTAAAAAAATGATAAAGGATGGTTATTAATATGAGAATGAGAAATAATGAAAATGAACATGAATTCGGTACAGATATGTATTGGATGGCTTGGGATATAGATGATCTGATAGAAGATTTGAGCCAATATATCCAAGGTAATTTATGATAGAATACGAAACCAACAATCAAGAGAAATCCTGTAGTGAATGTATTTTCCGTAATTTTGACACTTTCCACGATGAAATATGGTGTTCCCATAACCCATTACCGGAATATGTATGGAATAGATCAACCATTGAATCAAATGGGGTATGTGGATACTGGGAAGAATTTGTTCCAACACCGGCCAAAAATCTCATCACAATTTGCTGTGTTTGTAAGTATATAAGAATAGGTGATGAATGGCACAAAACCAAGGAGATTTCTAAGGATATTACAATATCACATGGTTATTGTCCAGAGTGTGCCGCCAAACTGGAAGAAACAATTAAAGCAAAATTTACAAAGTAAGCATTGACATCTGATCTCTATGTGTTATAATACAGTATAAGATTAAATCTTTACTTAACAATGAGGTATAAACCATGAGCGATGATTTCAAAAAGAAAGATTATTCATTTAAGGTGAGACTTGGATATACCAAGAAAGAACTGTATGGTTCAAGAGAGCCAGTGTTTCTTGAGGGTTTCAAGTGGACCTGTGAATGGTATTGGGGTGGTGGTTATATTGGCAACAAGCATTTCCATGCCCATTTCGATGGTGCGTTTCTTGAAACGCCAGATATCAGAGGCCATAGCCTTGGTAATTTTATAACCCCTTGGTCAGAAAAGAAAAGGGGTGCTGTTGTTATCAGCAATGGATGCTCTGTATGGGAAAAACTCGAAACATTTCTCGATGAGGTTCCAGCACGTATCTCCAAAAACTGGTGGCGTATTAAGGATTTGTATAAACAATTCTACACATTAAAGGATGCCGCCCAAGTATTCCAATATGGTGGGCATTGTACATCAGATGGTAGGAACCCAGCTGAGATCAACAAAGAGATGGCTGATATGATAAATAAACAAATAGCCGATATAATTATTCCAGAAATCATTAAAGTGGTGGTGAAATAATAGGGAAAAGATATCAAATGAGGGTATTGAGTAAACATGAACATAAATTTTTACTGGTCTGGGAACGATTTCCAATTTCTTAACAATCTCGTAATAAAATCCCATATCATAGTCGGTCATAAACCAGTTATCTGGTTACAGGGGAATACTCCTGAATCACCATATTGGATCGGTGGTCTTCCAGAGGTTGAAATCCGTAATGCTGATGATATATGGGAGAGTGTGGGGTATCTTAAAGAGGGTGTTGACGTTCGCACAACATCTGATCTATGGTCATACCACATGATGAAGCAGACAGGTGAATACTATAGCGACACCGATGCTTTTGCTCTCCTACCGTGGCCAGATCAAGAAATCCTCTTAGCAACATATGACCCACAAGTTATAAATGTCGGGGTGATGCGATTACCTAAAAATCATCCTGTTCTGGACTGTTGCATCAAAACACACAAGAAATCATGGGGTAATGTGTGGTTATTCACCAAATGCGTTAGAGATCACGGGCTAGATTATAATGTACCCATCGAAGCGTTTTACCCTGTTCACTGTGGTAACAACTCATCTAAGGTTATGGGGTGTCGTGGAAAACTATTTGATAATTATAATGAAATAAAAGAGAAGTTTTTTAAAAATACTATTATACACTCCTACCATTACTGGTCTAATAAAGTGTCAATCGAGGGTTGTGATCATACATGGCTTGATAAACCAGAGTTACAGGGTTCATTGTTTGTATGGTTAAATAATTGGATCAACGATAATTATTAACATAGAACATATAATGATATTATCAACAGAGGATTTTATAAAAAGAGCATATTGTGTTCATGGTGATAGATATAACTACAAACTTGTTGATTATAAGAACATAAAAAGTAAAAGAATTTATAAAAATAATATAAATACTTATATAAAATGGGCTAAAGAGGATAATATAATGGGAAAAATAACAGATTTTTTAAATGAGATGAGGGGGGGTAAGGTTACTGTTACAGTATCCATTAATCAACTTATTGTTGCCGAGATCACAGGCAAACTCATCCATAAGGGTGTTATGTCCGATTTTATTGTCAAGAATAATAACGGGTTCATCAGTATGCCATATGCTGAGCCTATAAATATAGGGCATGTCACATCAAACAACAAAAAGGGTATAACATTTAGTATAAAAGATGGTTTAACCTATACCATAATAGGATAAAGGAGAATTGAAATGAATGTAGAAGACAAGTATTTACTGACAGAAGCAACTAACACCGAGGTAATTGATATGTTTATAAATGATACATTTCCTAAAAATAAAAAACCTACTTGGGGAACACCAAATCTTAAAATATCAAAAGAAAAAAATGGTTGGAGTCTTATGAATTACACAACACCTATTGTATTCAGAAGTGACAGTGGAAAGATTCTTTTCAACACTGATAAATATAGTGTCACCACAAGCAAAATCCAGAATTACATTAAAATGAATATTGGTGACCATACAAAAGTGGATGAGGATGGTATCAGAAAGGCAATAAAATAGTGGCTGATGAGAATTTAAAAAACGAGAAAGAGGCCATCGAGTATTGGAATAAACGGTTTAAGAAAGATGATTGTGTTGGTTGGGGATCGCATCCAAAGGATCAGTGGTATCGAGCCAAGAAAGAGGCCGTTCAAAAAGTTATAAGAGAGAATCCAGACGTGAAAACTGTTCTGGATATCTGCTGTGGTGACATGAAGTTCATGATGGAAATTCCTGAACTGAAAAACAACACAGTGAAATATACCGGCATCGAACCAGCAAAATCAATATATGATAAGATTACCAAGGAATACCCTGACAAAGAAATCCTTAATATATCACCATCTGAATTAATAAAAACAACAATGAATCGTGACGTTGATATGATTATCGCATATGATTTTCTTTTTCATATCATTGAAGACGAACTGTACGAGAATTTCCTGAAATGGGTGTTCCATAGGAATGTCAAGTTTGTTGTTATCTCATACGATGACGTGCAATCGAAAGAACAGAGAAGCGAGAACGGACACTATGTGCCGAGGAACTTCAAGGAATATTGTAAATCTCTCACTTACGGGTTTCTTCCGATACAAGAGGTTAAGAGCACCAGAAAATCGTCACTGAAATTAAATGTCTTTAAAACCAAAAATCAGACCGATAGGTGATATGGATATACATGGAGTGGTATAAAGACCGTCTTTAAGTGTGGGTATTTAGGATTATTTATATAAATAATAATAGAGGAAATAATATGAGATTAAAAGAATACTTAAATATTGACAACAATACACTTCATATATTGACAGCCCCGATACATGCTATAGATGCTTTAACAGGTTGGCATATTTGGGCTAATGTTAAGAGCGATATTATGGATTTAACTGTGAAAGTCAAGATCAAAGAATACATCGAGAGCATTAAAAGGATATTCAACATAAACGCCTTATCATAACGATTTTTCCATTCTGACATTGCTTTATAAAAAAAGATCATTGTCAATATAATGAGGTGTATTCTTGGTCATTACCATAAATCCTCGCTAAATAATTCTGTCTGATGATCAGGAGATTTACACTTACCGGTTAAAAGAGCAAGAGTTCTTGCTTCCTCTCTACTAGGGAACGTACCGTCATCGAGGTAGAAACCCTGCTCCTGATGTCCAACAGGTGGGATGATATCAACTACGTAAACCATATATCGTATAACGTCATGATACCTATACGGTCTTGGTAGGCATCATGACAATGTCTTGGTGTTATAATTAAACACCTATAATCAAGGAATGGGTGGGGGTTATCGATAGTTGGTATCAAAATAGATTTAGAACATACACACACCGGCATTTTGTATGGGTAATTTCTTTCATCATCTTCTTTGAAATAGTGACAAACAACATTATAATATTTATCTTCCTCTACTTTGACAAACTCCAATACCCACTCATCAACATATCCTGTTTCCCAATCGGTACCCATATGAACAACCGTAAGTTGTTCATATGGGTCCATTTCTTTCTGTGATTTTATATTTGTAACTCACTCGTCAAAATCTTCAAATGTACCAGATATGTTTCCGTTGATATCATGAATGATACCGAAATCACGACCACTTTCAACCTTTTCCACGACCTCTTTCAACATACGAACCAACTCACCCCGTGGATCATCTTCAAATGCCGATCCTTCACTAATTTTAGTTTCCAACTTAAATGTTCCTTTCATTTTGCTCTCCTTATATGTTTTTATCTTATAATGTATTGTACCACATCCAAGGGAGATATCAAGAGTTTTGTTATAATTATTTATATCTACCCAATAGCTCCTTCAAAGCCTTGGCTATTCTTTCCATGGGTTCGGCTGGAAGATGAGCCTTTATAATTTTAAATACAACAGATTTTGGCTTATCCATGTTGGTTCTAACAACTTTGAATACTTCTGCTTTTACTTTGATATCACCCATCGTCTTCCCCAAACAGGTTTTGATCATCATCAGGTGGTATTACCGGGTTTTCTTCTATCCAATATCCAACATATCCATCTATGTGGTTCTTTTTATTAAACTTTCTAAGAGGAATATGCTGACCCTCTGTTACCGCCATAATACCGTTAGATATATCAAATATCTTAACGTAATACATTTTTGGTTTTATAGGTGGTGGATCATCGAAATAAACCTGCTCCATTTGACCCATATAAGGGTCACCATAGAACCAATAATTACCTGTTTTAGTTGGTACTTTCTAAGACCACGTTCTTCTCATATATTATACCTCTTCAATTGTTACACCTTGGTCACCATAGGGTTCTTTTTCACCCTTATCATAGAGAATTCTATTCACTGTGAAGTCACAACCTCTACCATTATTGAACGACACACTATAATACTCTGAGTAGTTGTCAAACTCAACAATATATGGGAAACATGAAACATCAATCCCAATATCAGCAAAGCGTTGAAGCCCATACTTGCTTAAAACTTTTACGGTCTTTTGAGCGATTTTCCCATCGACATTGACAAGATGGACATGTATTTTGCCTACCATGTCAGTGTGTATTTTCTGTGTTACAACATTTTGACTTACGTTCATAACATTAATATTTTTCCTTATATTTTATATGTTTTTTCTCGTCATCTTTTGATATTCCAATATATGACAAGATGTAATATCGTATTGGATTAAATCTTGCAATTTTTTCATACGCTATTCTTGCCATAGTTATATCTACTCGTTTATCTAGTTTTACTTCTACAGATTCAAAAATTTTGCCGTTTTTTACAATTTCAATATCGCCAGAGCTTTTTGAGGTTCTATCAGAGGCGGTATGACTGCCTAGTGGTAGTAATTCACAACCTTTGTATCTTCCTAATTCAGTAATCAAAATTTTATACATCGCATAAAATGCCAAAACGGGAAGTTTTGATCCGCCGTGTGTTTTGTAATTTTCGGTAAAATGCTCCTCTAATAACGAAACAATAGTAGAAATTGATAATTCATCGCCATTTGAAATCTTTTTTATTGCGATATGATTTTTATCCTTAAATGAAATTGCCCCATTAAGAATAAACCTAAGAAAATTTTCAGTTAATGAAGATTTATTTTGAAATGAGTCAACAATTTTCAAAAACGATTTTTTCATATCTTTCCCAGATATTTCACCCTCGTATTTTAGTGTGTAGGGATATGGTTGATCAAGACTTCTCGTTAGCCAGCCACTTTCTGCCATTGACGGAAGACCTAACTCTTTTAATGTCGGAGTGATATATTTTGTATCAATAGTTCTTGCTGAAAATCCTTTTTTCATTTTATTTTGAAAAAATCTTATATCTTGTTTTGAATCTATCAACTTATGTACTAACAAAGTAATCAGTACTGTGTATACTCATTTATTTTTATCAATATTTAAAATTATGTTTTCTAAATATTGTTTATCTTCTTTGGAAATATTTTCGATATCTGATATATCAAATGATTTTTTGTATATTTCCAATAATTTTTCTTTATGATTTATGTTTGTCATAGTAATTGATTTATTATTTCCTTAGTTACTTCTTTTATCATTGGTACAGCAACTGCATTGCCAATTTGATTATACAAAGCTCCATTCGTACTGATTTTTTTAAAGTTATCAGGAAACCCTTGTAATCGAAAACATTCATTAATGGTTAATTTTCGGACTTTTTTCCCGTCATAGATCCAAAATCGTCCAGATGATTCTTGTGATGGTATCGTAGGATGAGTACCCCCAATAAAATATATCCTATTTGGCTGCTTGTGAACACGCGAAAGGTGTTCGGTATTTGGTCTTGTGCCGTTTGTTCTAATTGACTTATTTCTGTATCCACAAAAAATTAAACCTGAATCTTGTTTTTTCCATTTATCTTTTGGCAAAATTGTGTATTCTTCTTTTTTTAAATATTCAAACTCAACATCTTTCTCCATGATATCTTTAATTGTTTTTGAATTATCTTTTTTGATTTTGCCAAAATCAAACCTTTTATCTTTGTGTCCGATGATGATTATTCTTTCTCTGTTTTGAGCTAGCCCAAAGTCTTTAGCATTCAAGATTTTCCACTCTGTTTTATATCCTATATTTTCCAAATTCTCTATTATGACAGATAAAGTCTTTTTATTATCGTGATATTTCAAATTCTTAACATTTTCCAAAAAAACAACTTTTGGTTTTTTTGCTTTTATAATTTCTAAAACATTAAAAAATAATGTTCCTCGTGTATCCTGAAAACCTTTCTGTTTTCCCGATATACTAAATGGCTGGCAAGGAAACCCTCCACATAAAATATCAAAATCTGGAATCTTTTTAGGATTAACCTTTGTAATATCACCTGCAAATAATTCTTGTCCTTCTTTTGCAAATAATCCCTTTTCAAAAAGAGAGGGTTGAATTTTTTGAAAATTTTTTTCGTATGTTTGTCTGGCTAAGTCATCCCACTCTGAAGCAAAAACACATTTAGCACCTAAATCATGCAAAGCTAAGTGGAAGCCACCAATTCCAGCAAATAAATCAATAAACTTTAAATTGTCGTTTTTAGTTTTTGCCATAATACTATTTTATTAAATCCTCAATGGAAACGCCAAGAGCTTTGGCAATTTGATCCATAACCATAACAGACGGTTTTTTTATTACACTACTTTCAATTTTTGTCAGCGTTGTATATTTCACACCAGATTTTTGAGCAAAATCCTCTTGTGATAATCCTAGCTTATTGCGTAGTTTTTCCTGTACAGCACCACTATAACAAATATATGCCTGAATACCATCATCTTTCTGAACTTCACTTGCCTGTCTTACCAACTTCTTGTATTTCATTTTCCTTACCTATTTGCGAACCATCCAATTATACAGATAGCTGTTGTCATCCAACAACTAATTAAGAATAACAATATAACCCATGCCTGAAACTCACTTGGATCATCCACCATCTTCTTAAAATATGTTTTGATTGTTTTCATTTTGCTCCCCTTTTCTTTATCTTATTTCCTTTGAATATATCACTAAACCAATTATCATCATACATGGGTGCTTTCTCAAACATCTTCTTAGCCATATCCCCCGCCATTCTTTTTGTCTCACATGCGGCACATAACATAACAGCACCGGTCTTGATTGAACTACCCTTCACCATCACGGCCACCTTAATACGGCACCCTGCACAATATATTACCATTTCAATCTCCATCCTCATTTGATATTAATGTTAATAAATATCTGAACCTTTCTTCACTATTCATTGACCGCTAGAATACCTTTTCCTTATCACCTTTACAGGTTGGACATGTTTCATATATAGATGACCCATGATAAGATACATGAAAGACATCTCTCTATAACTTTTGGAAAGTCTTTGAGATCAATATGAATATGACCATCCATAAATTCTATTACCATCATCGCTCTACCTCAATCCTTACAAGAGTTCAACCAATAAACATCAACCATAACATATGAAAGAAAGTTATCTTGATCCATTCACTCTTCATATAATTGTACCCATAGAATATCATAATCAATTACTCCTTGTCAATGTTCAGTACACTCTCAATATAATCACGAGAACTCCAAGTTATTACTGGAAAGGTGGCTACTGTCTCTGATGGGGGTGACATCGATATAATCAAACAATGAAGTCTCTTGCTGTTTAATCATCTTCTTCACCGTTCGGCACCGCAACCATGATGCTGTCGTCATCTCCAAGATCGTCATACATTTTCTGTATTTCTTCTTCTGTCATTTTTGCTTTTTTTACATAGAACTCTTCGATTGCATTCATTTCTTGCCCCCATATTTTTTCTTTGTCTTATACTCCATTATACCACACTGAGATAGGATGTCAAGTATTATATAACACTCATTCTTCAACCTCTATGCACCTAACTTGTATACCCCAAAAAACACACTCACCATCCAACCTGCAATCATCACAGCACAGTAAATCTTCTTTAGTGTGTGGTTCACAATGCTCACATCCCTCACATCCCGGTCTTCCATTCTCACATATAAGTATTGTCATCCATAATCTCCTCTAATCTTTAAGTGTTCAAGAGCTGTAATTCATCTCCACTTACAATAAAGTCTAGTGTGTCGCTATTATGGCCATTGGCATGGATTATAATATGCACCCCATCCTCGGTAATGCTTTGTACTGCCACTCTAAATTCTGGGGTCACATCAACTTCACAAGACAAGCCTTGCTCTTTAAGCAC
>Ga0326597_10002655_pt1 | contig 26474 bp, 22 predicted proteins | sample RVTome_12_FD_203789 | JGI IMG/M metagenome (GOLD analysis project Ga0326597, IMG submission 203789) | Soil microbial communities from uranium-contaminated site in the Upper Colorado River Basin, Wyoming, United States - RVT100D185 | ecosystem: Environmental > Terrestrial > Soil > Contaminated >... | reverse complement strand
GATCCTGCCCGGCCTTGACGGCATCGTCGAACGCTGCTTGCACCTGTTCCGGCGGCTGGGCGTTCTGCATGGTCACCTTGCTGATGCTGATGCCGGTGCCGTAGCGATCGAGGATCTCCTGCATCAGTTTGTGGGCGCGGGCCGCGACCTCCGCCCGCCCTTCGAAGATCACGAAGTCCATGCTGCTCTTGCCGACGATCTCCCGTATCGCGGACTCCGCCGCCTGCAGCACGGAATCGTCGGGCAGGCGGTGGTTGAACAGGTAGTCGGTCGGGCTCTTCAGGATGTACTGGACCGCGAACTGGACGTCGACGATGTTTTCGTCGTCCGTCAGCATCAGCGATTCCTTGAGGACCTTGCTCTTGACGTTGTTGCGGTAGCCCACTTCGACGCTGCGCACGCCCTTCACGTTGACGACTTCCGCCGTCTCGATCGGATAGGGCAGGTGCCAGCGCGGGCCTGGCTCGGTGAGCTGAATGAATTTCCCGAAACGCAGAACGACGCCGTTCTGGCCTTCGTACACGATGTAGAAGCCGCTTGCCAGCCACACCGCCACGATCAGGCCGACCAGCAGACCCGCCCCGCCGCCGACTTTCTTGGCGTCGGGCCCGCCCGGGTCGTCGCCACCGCCGCCGCGGCGCCCGAACAGGCCGCTCAGCTTGCGGTTGAAATCGCGCCAGATCTCGTCGAGGTCCGGCGGGCCCTGGTTGGGCCGCCTGCCCCATTGCGGGTCGTTCAGCGACATCAGCACGCCGAGCAGCCGCAGCGAGCGGGCTCTCACATAGTCGCGGAAAGACCTCAAATAAGCTGCCATGATGGTAAAACCGGATTCGTCTTACGCCGCGGCGGGACTTTCAGCTTCCGAAACGGCCGGCGCAGCAGCGGCGCATTCCTCGAGTGCGAGCCGGATGCAATCCATACCCTGGCCCGATTGCGCGCTCGCCCAGATGCGGGAAATTCTACCATACTCGTCCCGCTCGACCCGCGGCGGCAACGGTGTGAGGTCGATCTTGTTGAGCACCAGAACCTGAGGCGTCCCATTCGCGCCGATCTCCGCGAGAACCTGATTGACCGCCCCGATCTGCGCATCGCGATCCTCGCTGCTCGCGTCCACGACATGCAGCAGCAGGTCGGCGTAGACCGTCTCCTCCAGCGTGGCGCGGAACGCCGCGACCAGCGTGTGAGGCAGGCGCCGGATGAATCCGACCGTGTCCGAAAGCACGACGCGCGCGCCGCTGTCCATGTGCACGCGCCGCGTCGTCGTGTCGAGCGTCGCGAACAGCTGGTTCGCTGCGTACGCGCCCGCGCGGGTCAGCCGGTTGAACAGCGTGGACTTGCCGGCGTTCGTGTAGCCCACCAGGGACACCGAGATCAGGTGCGAGCGGCTCCGTGCCCGCCGCTGCACGGCGCGCTGCGAGCGGACCCGGGCGAGCTTCTCCTTGAGCACCTTGACGCGCTTGCCGAGCAGCCGCCGGTCGGTCTCGAGCTGCGTTTCCCCCGGCCCCCGCAGGCCGATGCCGCCCTTCTGGCGCTCGAGGTGGGTCCATCCCCGCACCAGCCGGGTCGACAGGTGCTCGAGCTGGGCCAGCTCGACCTGGAGCTTGCCTTCGTGGCTCTGCGCGCGCTGGGCGAAGATATCCAGTATCAGGCTCGTGCGATCCACGACGCGACAGTCGAACTCGCGCTCCAGGTTGCGCTCCTGGACCGGAGAGAGGTTGTGATTGAAGATAACGACCCGCGCCCCGGTGTCGGCCAGGGTCCGCGCCACCTCCTCCACCTTGCCCTTGCCGGCAAACAGCGCCGGGTCGGGCCGCGCACGCCGGCCCTTCACGAGCGCGCGCGTGGTCACGCCGGCGCTCGCCGCAAGCAACTGGATCTCGTCCACGTCCTCCCGATAGCCGGGCTCGCCGAAATCGAGGCTGACGACAACCGCGTCCGTGCCGCTGCCGGGACGCTCAAACATCAATCGGGAACGGATTGCCGCTCAACTGTCGGAACTTTGGTCGAGCGAGAGATTGACGGGGCGCGCCGGGACCACGGTGGAGATGGCGTGCTTGTAAACCATCTGGGTGACCGTGTTCTTCAGCAGGACCACGTACTGGTCGAAGGAGTCGATCTGGCCTTGCAGCTTGATTCCGTTCACCAGGTAAATCGACACCGGGATGTGTTCCTTGCGCAGCGTGTTCAGAAACGGGTCTTGTAGCAGCTGCCCTTTGTTGCTCATGTTGGCCTCGGCCTTGTGTTATTTAGGAAGGACTCTACTCGCTTTTTCCCCTTTATGCCATACAGTTACCGGCGGGTGCCGGACTTCCGGTCATAAGGATTGGGCCCGGAGCGGAAATCCACCCGCAACGGGGTCCCATGCAATTGGAAAGCGTCCCGGAAAAATCGTTCCAGGTAACGACGGTAGGCCTCCGGGACATGGTCCAGGGCGCTGCCGTGGACCACGATCCGGGGCGGGTTGCTCCCCCCCTGGTGGGCGTATCGGGGCTTGGGGCGGATCGCGCCGGACCGCGGCGGAGCCTGCCGCGCGACGGCCGCGGCGAGCGCGCGGCTGAGGCGCGGCGTCGGAAGGCGCGCCATGGCCGCCGCGTACGCCTCGTCGACCGATTTCATCAACGCCGCGAGCCCGTGCCCCGTGAGCGCCGATATGAAATGCAGGCGCGCGAATCCCAGGAAGTCGAGCTTGCGCAGGAGCGCGCGCTTCACGAGGTCCCGGTCCTCGGCCGGCAACCCGTCCCACTTGTTGACCGCCAGCACCAGCGCGCGCCCCGCTTCGAGAATGAACCCGCCGACATGCGCGTCCTGCTCCGAGATGTCCTGGCGCGCATCGAGCACCAGCACCGCGACGTTCGCGCTATCGATGGCCTGGAGCGCCTTCATGACCGAAAATCTTTCCGGCGCCTCCGTCACGCGCCCGCGCCTGCGCAGTCCCGCCGTGTCGATCAGCGTGTAACGACGGCCGCCGCGATCGAACTCCACCTCGATCGAATCGCGCGTGGTGCCCGGCTCGTCGAGCGCAATCATGCGCTCCTCCCCGAGCAGCGCGTTCACGAGGGTGGACTTGCCGACGTTCGGGCGGCCGACGATGGCGATTCGCGGATGGCGGTCGCGGGCGCCGTCCGGCGCCCGCGACGCCGGCACATTGGCCAGCACGTACTCCATCAGATCGGATACCCGGTCGCCATGCTCCGCTGAAACGGCCAGCGGCTCGCCCAGCCCAAGCGCGTGGAACTCGGCACCGGCCATTTCCTGCTTCATGCCTTCCGTCTTGTTGACGACGAGATAGATGGGGCGGCCGCATCTGCGCAATTCCTCCGCGATCGCGCGGTCCCCCGACTGAAGCCCGGCCCGCGCGTCAACCACGAACAACACCGCGTCGGCCTCGTCCACCGCCTGCCGCGCCTGGCACGCCATGGCATGGCGCATGCCATCTGTCGCAACGGGCTCGAAGCCGCCGGTATCGACCGCGAGAAACGGCTTTTCACCCACGCGCCCCCGCCCGTAGTGCCGATCGCGCGTCAGGCCCGAGACGTCGGCAACGATCGCGTCCCGGCTGCGCGTCAGGCGGTTGAACAGGGTCGACTTTCCGACGTTCGGGCGGCCGACGATGGCGATGATGGGCAACATCCGTGCTGAGTGCTGAGTGCTGAGTATCGAGTTCTGCGTTGAATTCTAAGTCAAGCGCTCCAGGCGTCAGTGCCCATTTGACAGAACATTCAGAACTCAGCACTCAGAACTCAGAACTCAGAACTCAGAACTTTACGCGATCACTGAATTGTGATCGCGTAGACGCCGCCGTTGCGGGTCTGGACCAGGAAAGTGGACGAATCGAGGGCCATCGGCGCCGCCGAGATCGCGCTGCCGTCCGTGGCAATGCGCGCCGCGAATGCGCCGTCTTCCCGGGACAGCAGGTGCACGTAGCCCTCGATGTCGCCGACGGCAACATGACGGCCGATCGCAAGCGGCCCGGTCACGTTCCGTCCCGACAGCTTGTCCTGGCGCCAGATGCTGGCGCCCGTGGACTTGTCCAGCGCGACGACGGCGTTGCGATCGTCGGTCAGGTACAGGTAGCTGCGATCCACGCCGACGCCGGCGAGGCTGGAGATATCGCGCGCCCAAATCAGAGCGCCGCGCACCGTGTCGACGCAGGCGACACGTCCCTGGAAGGCCGCCGCGCAGACCCGCGGCCCGTCCACCACCGGAAGGCTGGCGACGTCGGCCACGCGTTCCAGTTCCGTCGCACCGCGCGGCAACGCCACCACGGCATCCCATCCGACCTTGCCGTCCGCCAGCGTCAGCGCCACCAGGCGCCCGCCGGGAAATCCAGCGAACACCGCGCCCCGTTGGACGACCAGGCCGGTGTGCGCGCGCACGGACAGCGCCGGCGTCGCGCGCTGGTAGGTCCAGCGTTGCCTGCCGGTGGCTGCATCGAGCCCGTAGATCCGTCCCTGGCCCGCCCGCGCCACAACGATGCCGTCCAGGATTTGGGGCGGGGCCAGCACTTCGCCCGAGAGCTGCGCTTTCCAGAGCGGCTTGCCGCTGCTTTCGAACGCGAGCACCTCGCCCTTGCCCGTCCCGAGCAGCACCAGGCCGCTGCCGGCGCCCACACCTCCGGCAATGCGCTGTCCGGCCTCGAATCGCGAGATTTCGCCGCCGCCGGCCACATCGAACCCGGCGACGCCGCCCGCCGCGCCCGCCGCATAGACGGTGTTTCCCGAACGGGCCGGGAAAAAGACGCTCTTCTCCGACGCGCCGACGCTCCCCTGCCACTGGATCCGCATCACCGCGGTGGGCTTGATCTCGATCAGCGCGGCGGGCTTCTGCGTCGGGCCGCTTCCGAACATGCGATCGTAGGAGCGCGCCACGGTTTCGCATCCCGCCAGCGTCACGGACGCGGCCAGGAGACACAAGGCGCGCGCCAGGACGACGGCACCGCGCCTGCGGCCGGACCGGCGCATGTGAGCGGGTCCTTTCATTCTCATCGGCACATTTTTCCTAGGGTTTCGCGCGGCCCAGCGAATCGAGCTTGAGCTGGATCGTGGCGCGGTACGGACTCCCCGCCTCGCTGCGGTCCAGCGCCTGCTGATACGCCGCGCGCGCGTCCGTCATTTTGCCCTGCGCAACCAGGATATCGCCCTTCATGTCGGCGTAGAGGCCGACAAGCGGCTCGACGGGCTTCGTTCCGACCAGATTCAGCGCGCCGGCCGCATCCTTTGCATCGAGCAGGACGCCCGCCAGGCGCAGTCGCGCAGTGTCCCGCACCTCCGGCTCCTTCGCGTTGTCGATTGCCCACTGCAGGTGCGCCTTGGCTCCCTCCAGGTCGCCGGTTTCGAAACTCGCCCGCGCCGCGCTGAGGGCGGCGAAAACCGCATAGCTCGTCGAGCCGTACTGGGCGGTGATCCGGGACGCGATGTCGCGCACCTTCTTGTGATCGCTGGCGCGCTCCGCCTGGTCGAGCTGCGCGTAAAGGGTTACGGCGGCGGCGGCCTGGCTCTGACGGTAAACCCGCCAGCCCTGAACGCCGGAGACGGCGAGCACGAAGCTGACCGCGGCGATGATCACCAGGGTCCCGTACTCCCGCCACCACGCCTTCAGCGCGGCAATCTGTTCCTGCTCTTCAAGGTCGTATGCCATTTGTTTCTCTTAACTGCGTGAATGGTGAATAGTGAACGGTGAATCGAACACAACTTCCATCAGGCTTGTGTCAAATTCCATTCACTGTTCACCGTTCACGGTTCACGCCTTTCCTTTGATCAGATCGATTGCCTCCGCGACCGACACTCTAACCTGCTGCGCCGCCTCGCGCAGCGGCTTCACGCTGACCTGCTGCGCCTTCGCCTCGTCGTCGCCCACGATCACCGCAAAGCGCGCGCCGCTGGCATCGGCTCTTTTCATCTGGGACTTGAAGCTGGCGCCGCCGCTGACGTCGAGGCACACCGACACGCCACCGTCGCGCATCTGCTCCGCCGCGACGAACGCGAAGCGCCGCGCGTCGCGCCCCTGGTGGACCAGGTAGATGTCGACGCCCCGGGACACCGGATGCCCTGATGATCTCATGAGCTCCAGCAGGCGCTCGATACCCATCGCGAATCCGCACGCCGGCGTCGGCTTGCCGCCGACCTGCTCGACCAGCCCGTCGTAGCGCCCTCCGGCGCACACCGCATTTTGCGCGCCGAGCCGGTCGCTCACCCACTCGTACACCGCGCCATTGTAGTAGTCGAGCCCGCGCACCAGTCTCGGGTTGATCCGGAAGCCGACCCCCGCGTCGCGCAGGAGCTGCTGCAGCGTCTCGAAATCCCGCATCGAAGTCTCGTCCAGGTCGTCGATGAGCTTCGGCGCGCCTTCGATCACCTCCCGCATCGCCGGGTTCTTGCTGTCGAGCACCCGCAGCGGGTTGGACTGGAGCCGCCGATTCGAGTCCTCGTCGAGCACGCTTTCATGGCTCTCGAGGTACTTCACCAGCCGCGAGCGATACCGCACCCGCGTGTCCGCGTCCCCCAGGGTATTGAGATCCAGCTCGATGCCGTCGATACTCAGCCGGCGCCATAGCCGGGCGCACATCACCAGCTGCTCGGCATCCACTTCCGGCCCCGGATAGCCCAGCGCCTCGACCCCGACCTGGTGAAACTGCCGGTAGCGCCCCTTCTGCGGCCGCTCATGGCGGAACATCGGCCCCCAGTACCACAGTCGCTGGGCGCCGCCGTAGAGCAGATTGTGCTCGATCACGGCCCGCACGCAGGCCGCCGTGCCCTCGGGACGCAGCGCAAGATGCTCGCCGTTGAGCTCGTCGACGAAGGTATACATCTCCTTCTCCACGATATCCGTGGCCGCCCCGATCGAGCGGATGAAGAGCTCCGTCTGCTCGAGAACCGGCGTGCGGATATTCCGGTAGCCATAGGCATGCAGCCACTCCCGAACCGCATCCTCGAACGACTCCCAGAGGAGCGCCTCGTCGGGGAGAACGTCATTCATACCGCGGATGGACCGTATCTGCTTCGAAGCCATCGTGACTCGTGGAAAAGTTGACAGTTGGCGATGGGCAGTGGGCGGTTAACTGCAAACTGACAGCTGCGAACTGCAACCTTGTCAGGCGTGCGCCCGGTCCTTCGACGGCCGCGATTGCTCCGGCGCGGTCCCGCTGGAATAGGTATCGGCCACGTATTGCTCGACGATCTTCTGGAATTCCTCGGCGATGTTGTCGCCTTTCAAGGTCACGGTCTTGACGCCGTCGACATACACCGGCGCGACGGGGTTCTCTCCCGAGCCCGGCAGGCTGATGCCCACGTTCGCGTGCTTGCTCTCACCGGGGCCGTTCACGACGCAGCCCATGACCGCGACGTGCAGGTTTTCGACGCCCGGATAGCGGCCCCGCCACTGCGGCATCTGCGCGCGCAGCCATCCCTGGATGCGGTCCCCGAGCGCCTGGAAAACCGTGCTGGTGGTGCGGCCGCAGCCCGGGCACGCGATCACCAGCGGCGCGAACGAGCGCAACCCCATCGTCTGCAGCATTTCCTGCGCCACCACGACCTCGCGGGTGCGGTCGCCGCCCGGCTCGGGCGTCAGCGAAACGCGGATCGTGTCGCCGATGCCTTCCTGAAGCAGCACCGCCATCGCCGCGGTCGACGCGACAATGCCCTTGGATCCCATGCCCGCCTCGGTCAGGCCCAGGTGCAGCGCGTAGTCGCATTGCGCGGCGAGCTCCCGGTACACCGCGATGAGGTCCTGCACGCCGCTTACCTTGCAGGACAGGATGATGTGGTCGCGGGGCAGGCCCAGCTGCTCGGCCTGCTGCGCGCTGCCGAGCGCGGACGCCACCAGCGCCCTGCGCGTGACCTGCGTGGCATCCTCCGGCTGCGGCAGCCGCGCGTTCGCATCCATCATGCGCGCGAGCAACTCGGGATCGAGGCTGCCCCAATTCACGCCGATGCGCACCGGCTTGCCGTGGCGGCACGCAAACTCGATCAGGGTCGCGAACTGCTCGTCGCGCCGGGCGCCGCGCCCGACGTTGCCCGGGTTGATGCGCAGCTTGGCGAGCGCTTCCGCGCACGCCGGGTGCTGCGTTAGCAGGCGATGCCCGTTGTAGTGAAAATCGCCGACGAGCGGGACGCTGGCACCCATGGCGTCCAAGCGCTCCCGGATCCGGGGCACCGCCGCAGCGGCCTCGACGTTGTTCACCGTGACGCGAACCAGCTCCGAGCCGGCGCGCGCGAGTTCCGCAACCTGCCGGACCGTGGCTGCAACGTCCGCCGTATCCGTATTGGTCATCGATTGCACCACGATCGGCGCGTTGCCGCCGATCGCGACCTGGCCCACGCGAACCTGGCGGGTCACGCGTCTCGTCGACGGGCCGTAGGCGGGGTAGCAGTTCATTCGAGCGTCAGCCGCGCCACGTCGATGTTCGTGTGGGGCGCAAGGTCGACCGGCCGATTGTCATAGCGCATCCGGACGCCATGCGCATTCCCCACCACGACGGTGAGCGGCGGCAGTCCGCTGACTTCCCGGACGGTGCCCGGGGGATTCAGCTTGAAAAGTATCGCGGTACCGGTACGGTCCCGAATCTCGACCCACGATTCCTTCTCGAACACGAGCCTGACCACCCGTTCGCCTTGCCGCGGCGCCCGCTCAGCGTCGATCGCGGCGGCCGGTTCGTCCACCGGCGGCACGTCGCGCGCCGTGGCCGCCGCCGCGGCAACCGTGATGCCCGGCGGCTCCTGCACGACGCTCTCCCCGGCCGATGACCCCGCGAAAATCGCGGCCGGCGCTGGCGTCGCACTGCCGGTTTGCGCCGTGCTCGATTCCGGGACCGGGGCAACCGCCATCTTGCTGACGACAACCGTGGATTCGTCGCCGACCCAATAAAATTCGTAAAACACCAGGAACGCCACGATCGCCACGGCAATCGCCGCATAGCCCTGCCACTGCGACCGCTTGCCGCCCGGAAAGGGAATCTCCGGGGAAGGCGGCGTCTCGGGCCGCGGCGCCGGATGGGGTAGCGTCTCGGCGGCGTTGCGCAGCAGCTCCTCCGGGTCCTGCTTGACGAGCCGGGCGTAGTTCCGGATGAAGCCCCGTACGAATATCGGGCCGGGCAACTGCTCGTACCGGCCCGCCTCCAGCGCCTCGACCTGCGAGACGGACAGCTTCAGCTGGCGCGCCACGTCGGCCGCGGTCAGGCCCTGGGCCTCCCTGGCCGCCGCAAGGCGCCCGCCCGGCGCGCCGGCGCGGCATTCGCCGTCCGCGGGCGTTTGCACGATATCCGGATCGTTCATTCGTAGCGCCCCGCGTTCAACGCGCTCGCCTCCCTCGATTTCGGAAACTTGTTCCTGAGCTGCCGGGCATAGCTCGCTTCCACGTTGCGTTCGCCAAGCCGACGCGAAACGCGCACCCCCAGCCACAGGACCTCCGGCGCGTCCGCGCCCACCTGCGCCAGGCGATTGAGATAGGACTTCGCGCCCGCCGGGTCCCCGCGCTCGAAGGAGAGATCGGCCATCTGGTAAAGCGCCTGGACCTGCCTGGGATTGAGCTTGAGCGCGGTGTTGAAAAAGCCCTCGGCAGCGGCCGCGTCTCCGCCGCGCCGCGCGCACACGCCGGCGTTGGCGTAGGAGCGGTCGGGAAAGCGGTAGAGCGGGTTGCGAACCGAGGACAGGAAATGCTTGATCGCTTCCTGCTCCCGCTTGCGCTCGCACAGGAACAAACCGTAGTTGTTGTGCGAATCGTAGTCGCTCGGGTTGATCCGCAGCGCGCGCTGAAAGCTTTCCTCGGCCAGGCGGTCCTCCTTGAGACGCCCATACACCAGGCCGGCCACGTTGTACGCCGGCCCGTAATTGGCATCGGCGCTCAATGCCACCTTGACCTCTTCCAGCGCCACCGACAGGTTGCCGAGCTCGTAGTAGCCGGCGGCAAGCTCGGTGTGAATGCGCGCGCGCACCTGCTCCTGGCTTTCATCGCCCCGGGTCGTCGTCGGCTTGAGCGCCGAATCGTCCGAAGGCTGGGTCGCGCAGCCTGCGGCCAGCCCGACCACCGCAAGCAGGATCACCACATGTCTCATCGGGTCGCTCCCGTTTCCACCGCGCGCTGGCGGCGCAGGACGCGGCGGGTACGGTCCTGCACCTGCCCCGCCAGCTGCCCGCACGCGGCATCGATGTCGTCGCCGCGCGTCTTGCGCACCGTCGCCGTATAACCCGCCTGCATCAGCACGTCCTGGAATCGCGCAACCGCATCCGGCCCCGAGCGGCGGTATCCGCTGCCCGAAAAGGGATTGAACGGTATCAGGTTGATCTTGCACGGCACGTCGCGGAGCAGTGTCGCCAGCGCGCGCGCCTGCCCGACGCTGTCATTGACGCCCGCCAGCATCACGTACTCGAACATGACGAATTCCCGCGGCGCCTTCTCGACGTAGCGCCGGCAGGCGGCGAGCAGCTCGCGGATCGGGTATTTCCGGTTGATCGGCACCAGCTCGTCGCGCAGCGCGTCGTCCGGCGCATGGAGGGAAACGGCGAGCGCAACGGGACACGCCTCGCGCAGCCGGTCCATCGCGGGTACCAGCCCGGACGTGGACAGCGTCACGCGGCGGCGCGACAGGCCGTAGGCGGAATCGTCCAGCATGAGCTGCATCGCCGCGACGACGTTGTCGAAATTCGCAAGCGGCTCGCCCATGCCCATCATTACGACGTTGCTGATCGGTCTCTCGACCGCGCCATCGTTTCCAGGGGCGCCCACGGCGCTTTGCGCCGTCCGTAAACCTGCCCGCCCCTGGGCGGCGCGCGCTCGGAGAGCGCGTGACGCCCACCACAGCTGCCCGATGATCTCTGCCGCCGTGAGATTGCGGTTGAATCCCTGGCGGCCGGTGGCGCAGAAGGTGCACTCGAGCGCGCAGCCCGCCTGCGACGAGATGCACAGCGTGCCCCTGCTGGCTTCCGGAATGAATACGGCTTCGATTGCATTTCCCGTGCCGACATCGAGAAGCCACTTGCGGGTTCCGTCGACCGCGGTGCTGTCCCGCAGGACGCGCGGGGCAGCGATGACCGCGGTTTCCTGAAGCTTCTCCCGAAAGCGCTTGGACACATCGGTCATCGCCCCGCACTCCTCCACGCCGGCCTGATGGATCCAGCGCAGCAACTGGCTCGCGCGGTACGGCTTCTCCCCCAGCGTCGCGCAATGCGCCCGCAGCGCCTCAGGAGTCATGCCGAGCAGGTTGACCGTCATGTCAGCGTGAAAAAATCTCGTCCACCGCGAAAAAGTAGGCGATTTCGGTTGACGCAGCCTGCGGCGAGTCCGAGCCGTGCACCGCGTTGGCATCTATGCTTTGAGCAAAATCGGCGCGAATGGTGCCCTTGGCCGCCTTGCGCGGATCGGTGGCTCCCATGAGATCGCGGTTCTTCTGGATCGCCCCCTCGCCTTCGAGCACCTGGATCATCACGGGGCCGGAGGTCATGAATTCCACCAGATCCTTGAAGAACGGCCGCTCCTTGTGCACCGCGTAAAACCCTTCTGCCTGCTGCCGCGACAGCCACATCATGCGCGCGGCGACGATTTTCAGCCCGGCGTCCTCGAAACGCGCGAGTATCCGGCCCGTCACGTTCTTGGCGACGGCGTCCGGTTTGATGATGGATAACGTGCTTTCGACTGCCATGAAGCATCCCCAGCGTTTGAATTTTTAGGTTAATTTATAAGAATAACACGGTAAGGCTTTGAAAAAAAGAGACTTCAAGGATAGCGCCGCCTGTGCCGCGCGCTTTTCCGCAGCGCAATAAAGTCACGCGCTTCCGGAACCTGCCGGGCGGGTGTTTCGAGCCCGCATAGTGCGCGGCACTCATGCCACCCACTCCCCGTCAGGCCGGCAAGTCTCCTGCAAGGGTGATACGGTGCATGACCCGCCGGTAACCTTGGTAGTCGTTGACCGGGTTATGCTGGGTGCAGCGATTGTCCCAGAAGGCCAGCGCGCCGGCGGACCACCGGAAGCGACAGGTGAACTCCGGTCGGACCTGATGCGCGAACAGGGTTTCCAGCAGCGGGCGGCTTTCCGCCTCCGTCCATCCCTTGAAGCACGCCGTATGCCCGACGTTCACGTACAGCGCCTTGCGTCCCGTTTCCGGATGAGTCCGGACGACGGGGTGCTCGCCGACCAGCACCTTGACCTGCTCGCCCGCGCTTCGAAGACGGTCCTCCCGCGTCCGCGATGCCTCCGCTTTCATTGACGAGTTGACGCCGACGAGGCCCTCCAGCGTGCGCTTCAGGCCGTCCGACAGCGACTCGAACGCCAGGTACTGGTTCGCGAACAGCGTGTCGCCGCCATAGGGCGGGATCTCCACCGCGTACAGCATGCTCGCCATGGGCGGGCGCCCGAGATAGGTAGTGTCCGAATGCCATATGCCGCCGAAATTGACCTCCTCGTGTTCGAGCTTGACGACCGGCGTGATCAGCGGGCACTCCGTCAGGCCTTTCAGCTGCGGGTATTCGACCGGCTCGCCGAAGCGTCTGGCGAAGGCAAGCTGCGCCTGGGGGGAAAGCGCCTGGCCGGTGAAGAAAATCACCAGATGGTCGAGGAATGCCCGCCGGATCTCCGCCACGACCACTTCGTCGAGCGGCCGCGCGAGGTCGGCCCCGTGCACCTCCGCGCCAAGCGCGCCGGAAATCGGACTGACACTGATATGACGGTAACCGCCCGCCACGACTGGAAACCTCGTTCCCCGCGCCGCGAAATCGCGTCCGGCGGAGAAACCGCGTTGGAAAAAGCCTATTCTACCGTCCGCCGCACGCGGGCGCGCGCGACAGCATCACTTGAAAACGTCCGTGATCAGCATGCCGGGCAGCCACGTCGCCAGCGCCGGGAAGAAGATCACCAGCAGCAGCACAATCGCATCCGTGGCGAAGAAGGGCATGGCGCCCTTCGTGACCTGCGTTATCGGTATCTTCGAGGTGCTGCTCACCGCGAAAAGGTTCAGGCCGACAGGCGGCGTGACGACACTCATCTCGACGGCGATCGTGAGCATGATGCCGAGGTGTATCGGATTGATCTTGAGCGCCTCCGCCACCGGGAACACGACCGGCATCGTCAGGAGCACGATCGCCACGCCGTCGAGAAACATGCCGAGCAGCAGCGCGACCGCCATGAACGCGAAAATGAAGCCGAGCGGCGAGAGCCCGATCTCCACCACCGCCTTCGTGATCGTCTGCGGCCAGTAGAGGTTCGCCGCGAGGAACTGGAACACGCCGACGCTTCCCACCAGGAACAGGACGACGGCCGACAGGTTGAGCGCACGGCAAGTGGTCGGGAGCAGTTCCTTGAGGAACTGGCCCCTGCCCGTGATGAGGCCGTACAGCATCGCGTATCCGCAGGCGGCGGCCGCGGCCTCCGTCGGCGTGAAGAGTCCGCCATAGAGCCCACCCAGAATGACGAAGGGCATGCCAAGCGCTGGCAGGGCGACTTTGCCCGCGCGCGCCGCTTCGCGCAGGTTCAGCTGGCCTTTCGGCAACTTCAGCCACCACGCCAGCACCAGCATGGCTACGATATTGCTGAACGCCAGGCACAGGCCCGGCACGACCCCGGCGAAAAAGAGCGCGACGATCGAGGTCTCGGTCACGATGCCGTAGAGAATCAGGATGATGCTGGGCGGTATCAGCATGGCGATGCCGCCGCTCGCGGCGACCACGCCGGACGCCAGCCACGGGGGATACCCGCGCCGGGTCATTTCAGGAATGGCGATGATGCTCATGGCGGCCGCCATCGCGACGCTCGAACCCGAGATCGCCGCGAACATGACGCAGGCCAGCACGGTCGCGATCCCGAAGCCCCCCGGCATCCACCCGACCAGCGCGTCGGCAAAGCGGAACAGCTGCCCGATCAGCCCGGTGCGCTCCATCAGGAAACCCGCGAAGATGAACAGCGGGATCGCCATCAGCGAGTAGCGCCCGATGAAATTGAAAAAGGCGCGGAAGATGACCGTGGGCTCGAGCAGCGGATCGATGTAAATATAGACGGCGCTGGCCGCGCTGAGCGCGATGCCGATCGGCACGCTCAGCACCAGCAGCACCAGGGCGATGATCCCGACGATATACATCCGACGGCCTTTCCCGGTTCAGCGCGTCAGTGGAGCCTGACGTCGCCGTCGGGCGGTTCCACGAGCACCGTTCGCCCGCGCAGCTTCTGGATTTCCCGGTAGATCTGGAAAAACAGGGAGATCGCCATGAACGCGAACCCCACCAGCAGCACCGACAGGAACGGCGCCATCGGAAACGCCAGGCTCTCCGTGCGGGTGCCGTAATGGTGGCTCTCCAGCACTTCCGGCACGCCCCACCACACCACGGCGAGAAGAAACAGCATCGAGAAGATGAGAACGACGATCCGGATGGCCTCGGCGGTCTGGCGGACCCGGGGCCCGAACCGGTCCATCAGCTCGAGGAACAGCGTGACGGTGAGGTGCGCCTCGCGCCGCTGCGAAATGCCGAAATAGAGAAAGACGCCGCTCAGGATGAAGAACGTGACGGCGTCCTGCTGCCACTCATAGGACACGCCGAACACGTAGCGCCGCACGACCTCCAGCAGCGCAAGGAGCGTGCAGCCCAGCAGCAGCAACCCGGCGACGTACGCCAGGAACCGGTCCTGGAACGTCCGCCAGATCGCGTACGCCTTCTCCACGCCCCAGCCGCCTGTCAACCCCAGGACATCGACAGGCGACTGACAGCAAAACCGCCCGCAAACGCTGAATTCAGCCCGAGGGAAACCAACTGACCTGCCGACGCACACCCGTAGGCCGCATGACAGGTGTTCACATCCTCGCCCCTCCGGCTTTGTGCGGGCGGTTTTGCATCAGGAGTTCGTCCGGCATGAATCGGATGAACTCCTCGCTACTTGACTACGATTCTCGAGGCGTGCTTCGAACAGTCAACCTTCTCGATCCAGGACGAGCCCGGCGGGTTCTGCTTGGACAGCTCACGCCCTTCCTTGACGAAGGTGTCGACCCAGGGATTGGCCGCGGCCGGCGTCTTGCTCTTGACGTAGCGGGTCGGCGCGTCGCCCATGGCGCTCACCATCGCGGAAACTTCGTCCGGCGTCAGCCAGTACACGCCCGGCTTCGAGGGATCCTTGGTGCCGTATTTCTCGTAGGCCGTCTTGTCGAAGCACCAGTTGTATTCCTTCTGGACCTTGATGGTCTCCTTGATCAGGCCCTCCAGCGCGGCCTGCGTCGCCGGGCTCAACTTGTCCCACCAGCGGCGGCTCGCGCTGATCATGTAGTAGTCGCCGACAAACGCGCCCGCGCCGCCCATCGTGTAGAACGGCGCCTGCTGGCGCACGCTGTTCCAGCCGCCCAGGCTCGTCATCAGCCCGTCGATCACGCCGGACTCGAGCGCGCTCGGCACTTCGCCGAAGCCCATGACGACCGGGCTCGCCTTCCACGAAGACAGCGACGCGTTCTCGACCGGCCCCATGCTGCGCAGCTTGCGCCCGACGAAGTCTTCCGGCTTGGCATAGCGCTTCTTGCCTCCGATCCCCATGCCGAAGCTCATGTGGCCGGCTCCGAACACCTTGATGCGCTGCTGGGTCTCCAGCCGCTTGGCGAGCATCTGGTAGGTCTTTGTCTTCTCCAGAGAATCCACCGCGCCGACCGTGGTCAGGACGCCCGGACCCACCACCGACATCATCCAGGGATCGACCGGCGCCGCCTTGCCGATCTGCATCCAGGTCATCTCCAGGTTGCCCTGGCGCATCGCCTCGAACGCCTCGGGCACCGTGTAGAGCGCGCCGGAGTAATACAGGCGGGCTTGGCTGCCGGGGAGCACCTGCGGCAGGCGCTCCTCGAAATATTTCATCGCCAGCGCGGCCGGATGCGGCGGCGGCGGGAAGTCCGCCACGAAGCGCAGCACGACCTTTTGCGGCTTACCCTGCGCGTGGACGGCCTGAGGCACGCCCCAGGCAAGCGCGAGCGCGGCCACGAGGGATGCGGCAACAGTACCCACACTGGAAAGATGGAACGGATTGCGGTTCATAGCCTCCTCCTTCTATATCTATATGCGTTGGGGCCGCCGGTCAGGCGACGCCGGTTCGTTTGCTGGGCACCGTATATGAACAGGCTGGCATCGTCAAGGCTTCCACGGCGCGCGCCATGCGCCGCCACTTTTTGGAGGGTGCGGGGCACTGTCGCAGTGCGACAAGTTGCGTCGGGTTCGCCGGCTTCGAGGGGGGCCTGCGTCCCGATCGCCGCCGCGGCAAGCCTAGCTCGCGTGCTGGATCTGCGACCCGGCGCGCGGCGGGGCGATGCGCCGGTGGCGCCAAACTCCGTATAGGGTTGCCGCCAGCACGAGCGTCGCCACGGCCGCAGAAACGCTATCGTCCGGGTGGAACAACGCAATGAACGCCACGAGCATCAGCGCGGCTCGAAGCAGGATGTCTCCGGCCGGTTTCTCAAGCAATCGCCCGAACATGGCGAGAGCGGTGCCGCAGGTACCGATTGCCACGACCAGGGCACTGCCGATCTGATTCCAGCCTGGATGCACCACGATTTCGGAGCGGGAGAATATGGCGAAGGTCATCAGCGTGATGGGCAGGCAGATTCTCAGCGCCTCCCACATGGTGCGCATGAAGGAGGCCTCGGCGATACGCGCCGAGATGGCGGCGGTGAGGGAGGTCGGCGGCGACAGCTCGCCCCAAACCGACAGCAGAAAAACGAAGAAATGGGCGACCCAGGGATTGACGCCGAGCTTCGTCATGGGCCCGACGATGACGACCGCGCCGATGATGTAGGTGGCCGTCGGCGGCAGCCCCATGCCGACCAGCCATCCGAAAATAAAGGACATGCCGATCATGGCTATGATGTTCCACGAGCCCAGGTCGAGCAGCATGCCGCCCATGCGGTTGATGAAGCCGGTCACGGTGAACAGCCCGATCATGATGCCCAGGGTTGCGAGCAGCAGCGTCAGGTAGGAGGTCATGTCGGCGTGGGTCTCGATGGAGAGGCGCACATTGCCGAGGAACGTCTCCTGTGCGATTACCGGATCCTTCAGCGCGTACTTGAAATACAGGAAATTGACGAGCAGAAGCACGAACAGGAAGGATGCGGTGTAGAGCGCTGCGCGCAGCTCTCCCATGCCGATCCCGCCCATCATGGCGAGGAGAAACAACACCGCGAGAAAGAATATCGAGGTCTTGATCTGCTCATAAGCCGACACGGTGGGCGCCGCGATCGGTTCGCGCGGCAACAGGCGGACACAAATGAGATAGACGGCAAAGGCGAGCGAAACATAATAGATGAACGCGAGGGCGAAGCCGCGCGTCACCACGTCCCAGTACGGCACGCCGAGGAATTCCGACATCAGGAACGCGCCCACCCCCATCATGGGCGGCATGAGAAGGCCGCCCATCGAAGCCGCGGTCTCCGTCGCGGCGGCGAAATAGCCCGGCACGCCGTAACGCTTCATCAATGGGATGGTGATGCTGCCGACCACCACCGCATTGGCCGATCCGCTGCCGCTTACCATGCCGATCGAGAGCGACCCCAGCACCGCCGCCTGCGGCACCATTTGCCGGGATCTGCCGGCTAGCCGCTGCATGACCCGGATCATCGCGCTCTGCGCCCCGAACCCGTTGGCGACGGCGGCAAGCAGCAGGAAGGCCGCGATCAGGGTCAATGCAATCTGGCCGTAGATCCCGTAGATCCCGTTGGACATTTCAACCGTGCTGGAAGTGACGACACGATAGAAACTCGTGCCCGGATGCCAGAAGAAGTCGACCGGGCTCAGATAGCCGAACATCGTGTAGAGCACCAGGACGAAATTGACCCAGAACAGCGTGGCATGGGCCAGTCGCGACAGTTCCATCACCAGCAGGAACATGAGCAGGCCGACGACGAAGTCCTGCGTCGTGTAGGAACCCTGCCGGTAGATCGCGATGTCTTCGTATTCATACAGGAAGTACACGAAGGCATAGACGCAGATGCCGAGGTAGACCGCCACCAATACGTGGTTTGCGATCGGCGGAAGCCACTTGTACAGAAGATCCTTCTGGTACATGAACAGGATCTGCAGCATCAGCGCGATCGGCAACAGCCGGGACACCAGCTCCTGCGCGCCGCCGAATCCGGTATAGCAATACCAGATCACCCAGACGAACATGACCAGCGACAAGGCAAAGATCAGGTTCCCGAGATTGGCGTGCCGCTTCAGCCAGTCAATCGGCATGAATGGTCCCCCGTTGGTGTCCAGCGGATTTTGCCATGCGGGCAGGCGCGGCGGATGGCGCGGCGGCGGGTCGCTTGCGGCCCCGGCGACCGCATCGCCAGGCGCTGCCTCCCGCGGTCGCTTCATACGGATCTGCGTACGCGCCGAAGCGAGAAACTGCGCCGTCGCGGCACAGGCTCCTCGCTCCCAGCGGTCCGATTACGCGGTCACTTCGCGATTTTCCACTTCCCGTTCCAGGCCTGGTGCTCCTTCAGGAACTTCGCCATCCCGGCGTGCACCGGGATGTGCGGATTGGCGTTGATCCCCTGCACCTGCATGCCGATGAAATCGCGGGCCATGGGCGTGAAGCCGGGATCCGCCTTGGCGAGGCTTTCGCGGCTCTTGTAGAACGCGCTCAGCAGCTTGTAGACGATGTCTTCCGGCATGTCGGCGCGCACGTTGTACGCGAACAGGATCGGCACGCCCTGGATCGTCTTGACGCCGACATCCTTGCTGAACGCAATCTTCGGATCCACGTCCACGACGGCCAGGCCGGCGGCTTTCAGCTTGGCGACCTCCGCGGGGCATGGATTGATCACTTTCACGTCCATGCGCACATCGGTCTCCTTCCAGTAGCTCGCGAGCGAGCGGCCGGCGGTGGTGTAGGCAACCGAGCCGGCGATCGTGCCGCTCTGCAGCGCATCGCTATTGGTCTTGGCGTCGATCTGGAGGTGCTTGAACTGGTAGCCGAGCGCCTTGTAGATGCGCTGGAAATTCAGCCAGTTCATGAAGCCGGCCGTGGTAAAGAACACCGGCTTGCCGCTGAAGTCGCCCCAGCACTTGTATTTGCCGGCTTCCTTGGCCGATGTCGCCATGAACGACTCCATCGGGTAGGAGTACCACGTGTGCACCAGCCTCCCCTTCGCGGGTTTGTAGTTCTTGAATCCGCCCTGGCCGTTATAAACCTGCGTCATGCCGACATCGGCGGTGTAGCCGATCTCCCCGTTGCCATCCATCGTCGCCTTCATGGCGCCGGTGGTCGAAGGATAGGGATTGACGGTGATGGTGTACTGCCCACCGAGCGCGTCCTCGGCGATCTTCACCATCGCGGCGGCGACTTTGTATCCATAGGAATCCACGCTGGACGTTGCCCAGCGGATCGATTTTCGCTCTTGCGCGTCGGCGGGCCCGCTCGCCGAAAACGCAAAAACCGTAGCGACGGCAATGCTGGCTGCGGCCATGTGCCGCCCGAGTCCATTCAATTTGCCTTGACCGGAATTCATACAACAGCCCTCCTAACAGAAGATGATTTCGTCTCTCCGACCAAGCGCCACAACAGCGAAACCCGCTGTCGCGCGCCGAGCTGGAACTCGAGGTTGCGCACTCGCCGCTAGAGCTGCCGAGACGATCCCGCGCACGCAATGGGTGAACGCTAACAAGGCAGCCAGGCATTGCGGTTGATCTAGATCAAGGCAAGTACCCGCCACCCGTCACGACGGGCCTATATCCCGCCAATGCGCCAGACGGGCAGGACCGCCCGTTCACCCCCCGCCGCCTGGTACCGGCAGTCTACGCCGACGCCAGCGCACCAGACCAGTTCCGTTCCGCAGAAAATCAGGGGCGACCGCCCGCGCAGCCATGGCGGGAGCCGCCCTTCCTGCAGCAGCTTCTTGAGGCTGCGGCGGGGGCGGGAGCAGTCCGGCTGCAGGCGCTCGCCGCCGCGGCGCACGCGGATCGTGACGGACTGTTCGCGCAGCCGTTCGAGGCTAACGCCCTCCCCGCGCGACGGTGTCATGGAAAGAATTCCGCCCAGTTCCGGCAGCGCGAGCGTTCGTTCGCCGCGCCAGCGCCGCGAGGTTTCCCGGCGGATCGCCCGAAGGCGCGGCACCACGTGCAACCGGTCGCGATAGCGGTGCAGCGCGAACTCGCCCAGATCGACACGCACCCGGGCGTCCTGTTTCGCGCCCAGCACCTGGCGGAGCATTTCCTGGAGCCGCGCCGTGCCAGGCAGGCTGACGCCGTGGCCGGCGAGAAAATGGCGCAATAGATTTCTCGCGCGTGCCGGCGGCAGCGCGCGCAGTCCCTCGACCGCCAGCGTCCCACCCTCGACCCAGCCCTCGCCGTCGCGCGAGGCGAGCTCACTCAGCACGTCGGCGGCCTCGGCGAGATGCTGCGCCGTCCGCGCCAGGGTATCGCGATAGGCGGGAAAGTGTCGCTCGATGACCGGGAGGACCTCGTGACGCAGGGCGTTGCGCCGATACCGGGTATCCTGGTTGCTCTCGTCCTCGACCCATTCGAGCGCGCGCGTCTTCGCATACTCGAGGATTTCCTTGCGCGTCGCGTCCAACAAAGGTCGCAGGATGCGAGGCGGGAGGCGGGAGGCGGGAGGCGAAGACCTTCGAGCCGCCCCGATGCGCAGTTGCGCCTCCCTCCTCTCGCCTCTCTCCTCTCCGCGAAACGCCGGCATGGCCGAGAGCCCTTTCACCCCCGCGCCCCGGAGCAGTTGCAGCAGCACCGTTTCCACCTGATCGTCGCGGTGATGGGCAAGCGCCACACAGTCGCAACCCTGGCCCGCAAAAACCGCATAGCGCGCCGCGCGCGCACCCGCTTCGATGCTGTTATTGCGCCGGACGGCCACGCGAACGACTTTGAGCGGGACGCCGCGCGCGGCGCACAGGCGCCGGCAGAACGCCGACCACCGCCGCGCGTTAGGGCTCAGCTGGTGATCGATGTGCAACGCCGAGACGCGATAACGGTCGCGGCGCGCCGCGCGCAGCAGGCTGTCGAGCAGCACGACGGAATCGACGCCGCCGGAAAGGCCGACGACGATGCGGCCAGAGGGCCTGACGAACTTCCTGAGTTGCGCGGCAACGCGGGCAGCGAGGCCTCGGGAACCGGGCCTGCTACTTCTGCTCGACTTCCTTGAACTTGCCATATCCGATGAGCTTCTCGAAACGGCTTTCGAGCAGCCGGTCGAGCGGCACGTCCCTGAGCTGGCGCCAGCTATCCTGCAGCGCCTTTTTCAGCGTCTGCATCATCGCATCGTGATCCCGGTGCGCGCCGCCCAGCGGCTCGCTCACGACACGGTCCACCAGCCCCAGCGCCTTGAGCCGCACCGCCGTGATGCCGAGCGTTTCCGCCGCCTCGGCCGCGTAGTCCGCGCTCTTCCAGAGAATCGAGGCGCAGCCCTCGGGTGAAATCACGGAGTAGGTCGAATACTGCAGCATCAGCACGGCATCCCCCACGGCAATCGCCAGGGCGCCGCCGGACCCGCCCTCTCCGATGATCGTGCAGATGACCGGCGCTCTCAGGTCGGCCATCGCGTAGAGACTGCGGCCAATGGCCTCCGATTGCCCGCGTTCCTCGGCGCCCACGCCGGGATAGGCGCCGGGCGTATCGATGAAAGTGAAGACCGGCACGCCGAACTTTTCCGCCAGTTTCGCCAGCCGCAGCGCCTTGCGGTAGCCCTCCGGCTTGGGCATGCCGAAATTGCGATGGATCTTTTCCTTCGTGTCGCGCCCCTTCTGGTGGCCGATCACCACGCAGGTCTCGCCGTTGAAGCGCGCCAGGCCGCCGACGATCGCGGGATCGTCCGCGAACGACCGGTCGCCGTGCAGCTCTTCGAAGCCGGTGAACAGATTGCCGACGTAATCGAGCGTATAGGGCCGCTGCGGATGGCGCGCGACCTGCGCGATCTGCCACGCGGAAAGCTTGCCGTAGATGTCCCGTGTCAGCGCCTGGCTTTTCTTCTGCAGGCGCGCGATTTCCGCGGAGATGTCGAGCGCGGAGTCGTCCTGCACGTATCGCAGCTCGTCGATCTTCGCCTCGAGCTCCGCGATCGGCTGCTCGAAATCCAGGAAAGTCGTCTTCATGACGGCGACAATAATACCGTAGAACCTCGATCAGCCACAGAGAACACAGAGAACACAGAGAGCACAGAGAGCACAGAGAAAAAAATAAGGGCAGCTCACACCGCTCCGATTTATTTGGCGATTCGATATTATTCCTGTTTCTCTCCCCATCTCTGCGGTTCAAAATTTTCGTTTGTGGTTTTCTCTGTGTTCTCCGTGTTCTCCGTGGCTGATGTTTTTCACTCCGCGCCGCGCGGATCGCTCGCGGCCGTCGCGGCGCCGCGCTTTGGCCGGAACACCGCCTGCATGTTGCCCCAGCGACGCGTCCCGATCTGGACGCGGTGCCCCTTCGCCTCGAGCGCGAGCCGCCATTCGGGCGGGAACGCGCCCGGCTCGATCTCCACGCGGTCCGGCCACCACTGATGGTGATAGCGCGGCGCGCCCACAATGGCCGGCAGGTCGGCGTCGGATGCGCGCAGGTAATCGAGCACCGCGAGCAGCACCTGGCTGACGATCCGCGAGCCGCCCGGCGCGCCCAGCGCCAAAACGCCCTTCGCGTCCTCGACGAAGGTCGGCGTCATGCTGGACAGCGGCCGCTTGCCCGGCGCGATCGCGTTCGCGTCGCTGCCGCGCAGGCGGAACGCGTTCGGCACGTCGCGGTGCAACGAGAAGTCGTCCATCTCGTTGTTGAGCAGCACGCCGGTGCCGTCGGCAACGATGGCAGACCCGAACAGCAGATTGATGGTCAGCGTCGCCGCGACGCGATTGCCGGCCCGGTCGATCACCGAAAGATGCGTCGTGTGAGTGCTGCCCGAGGCAGCCGCGGGTGCCGGCGCCAGCGCGTCGCTCGGCGTGGCGGCGCGGGGATCGATCGTCGACGCCCGCCGATCCGCGTAGCGCTTGCTGACCAGGCGCGCGACCGGGACGTCGACGAAATCGCTGTCGCCCAGGTAGCGCGCGCGATCGTGGAAAGTCCGGCGCAGCGCCTCGATCACGAGGTGCGCCGCTGCCGGCGTGCTGCGGTCGCCGAGGTCGAAACGCTCCAGCATCTGGAGCGTCTGCACGAGCGCGATCCCCCCTGCGGACGGCAACGGCGCCGTTGTAATGCTTGCGCCGCGGATCCGGACGCGAAGCGGCGCACGCTCGACCACGCGGTAACCCGTCAGGTCCGAGAGCGTCCAGACGCCGCCTTCCCGATTCACCGTCGCGACCAGTGCGTGAGCGACCGGTCCGGCATAGAAGCCGTCGCGCCCGGCCCTCGCCAATCGCTCGAGGGTGTCGGCGAGCTCGGGCTGCCGCAACATCCAGCCTTGCGTCGGCGCCCGGTCGCCGTCGAGGTAGATGCGCGCCGTGCCGACGCCTTTGCGCAGCCTGCGCTCCCGCAATGCGGCGATCCGCGCGTAGCGCGCGTCGACCCCGAATCCCTCGCGGGCCCGCCGGATCGCCGGCGCCAGGGAAATTGCGAGAGGCAGCGTCCCGTATCGCCCGGCGACGTGAACCAGCGCGGCGGGCGCGCCGGGAATCGCCGCGGCGGACCCGCCCTCCCGCGTGGCCCGGCCGACGGGCCGGCCCACTTCGTCCACATACATCGACCGCGTGACGCGGGCCGGCGCGGTCTCGCGCGCGTCCACCATCACCTGGCCGGCGTCGCGCGCGCGATGCAGCAACCAGAACCCGCCGCCGCCGAGTCCCGACGAAAACGGCTCCACCACGGCCAGCATGGCGGCAACGGCAACTGCCGCATCGAACGCGTTGCCGCCCCGCTCGAGCATCTCGTGCCCGGCCGCAGTCGCCAGGGGATGCGCGGAAGCAATGGCCGCATGCGCGTTGCCTTCCCGATCGGCGGCGCCGGCAGGACCCCCGGCCCCGCCAGCCAGCGCGACGATGAACGCAACGAGCACGGCGCAGGCCGCGGGCCATTCCCGACGCCCTCGGGTCGCGAAACACCCGCCACGGATTGCGGCATCCATTACGTCTTTTCCCGTTGGCGCGGGCGCGCGGTTATCGCGACGGCCCGGTCCGGCCTCCACACTCGGTCGTCCCGCACATGCGACCTGCACGCGCGCTTGATTGATCTTAGCACCCGTTTATTGAACCGCCGACGAGCCGCCGGTCACGAGTCACGATTCACGGAATTTAGGGTAAGCTACGCGCTCGATTTTCACTCCCAAACACGGAAACGACGATGAACGCCAAGCAGAATCCTTCGGCCGCGATCCTTCACGACTCGCCGGTCCGCTCGCGCGAAAGCGACCAGTTCTGGGGCAGCGACGCCTTCGCCGCGATGCTGCGCGAACTCGACATGCCCTACATCGCGCTCAACCCCGGCGCGAGCTACCGCGGCCTTCACGACAGCATCGTCAACCACCTCGGCAACCGCGCGCCGCAAATGCTGCTGTCGATCCACGACGAGAACGCGGTCAGCATCGCGCAGGGCTACTGGAAGGCGTCCGACCGCATGATGGCGGCGGCGCTGCATTCCAACGTCGGGCTGATGCACGCGACGATGTCGGTATTCGATGCCTGGTGCGATCGCGCGCCGGTGCTGATCCTCGGCGCCACCGGGCCGTGGGATGCCGCCAAGCGCCGCCCCTGGATCGACTGGATCCATACCTGCTCCGACCAGGCGGCCCTCATCCGCGGCTACACCAAGTGGGACAACCAGCCCGGATCGGTGGAGGCGGGCCTGGAGGCGATGCTGCGCGCGTCGCAGATCGCGCAGACCGCGCCGCGCGGCCCGGTCTACGTCAACCTCGACGCCGCGCTGCAAGAGCAGAAGATCGGACCGATGCCCGCGCTGCCCGACGTCAAGCGCTATGCCGCGCCCGAGGCGGTGATGCCCTCGGCCGAGCTCGTCGCCCGGGCGGCGAAACTGCTGTCGGGCGCGAAGAATCCGGTGATGCTCGCGGGCCGCTGCCTGCGCAGCCTCGAGGGCTGGAAGCAGCGCGTGGCGCTCGCCGAGAAGCTCAACATGCGCGTGTTTACCGGCATGAAGCTGGGGGCCGCCTTCCCCACCGACCACCGCCTGCATGTCTCCCCGCCCGCCAACCGCTTCGCGCCCGAAGCGCTGAAGATCCTCGCCGAGGCTGACGTAATCCTGTCGCTCGATTGGCTCGACCTCGCGGGGATGCTCAAGCAGATCTACGGTGTCAAGCCGGTGACGGCCAAGATCATCCAGGTCTCGTGCGACCAGCACAATCATCGCGGCTGGAGCATGGACTACCAGGCGCTGCCGCCGATCGACCTCTATCTCATGTGCGAGCCCGAAGCCGCAGTGCCGATGCTGCTCGAGGCCTGCCAGGCGCGCACGGCGCCCGCGCCCGATAAGCCCACCTTCAAGGTGCCGCCGGTATCCGCCGACGAGTTGTCGATGAGTGGCGTCGCGCACGCGCTCACTGCCGCCACGAAAGGCATGGCCGTCTGCTACACCCACCTGCCGATCGGCTGGAGCGGGGCCTACAGCCGCTTCAACCACCCGCTCGACTACCTCGGCGCCGAGGGCGGCGGCGGCGTGGGAGCCGGTCCCGGCATCACGGTCGGAGCAGCCCTGGCGCTGAATGGCAGCGGCCGCCTTCCCGTCGGCGTGCTCGGCGACGGCGACTTCCTGATGGGAAACACCGCGGTGTGGACCGCCACGCACTACAAGATCCCCTGCCTCGTGGTGGTGTGCAACAACCGCTCGTTCTTCAACGACGAGCGGCATCAGGAGCGCGTCGCCCAGGAGCGCAGCCGCCCGCCCGAGAACCGCTGGATCGGCATGCGCATCGGCGACCCCGACATCGACATCGCCGCCATGGCCCGCTCGATGGGCGCGACCGGCGTCGGCCCCGTCACGAAGGCGAGCGAGCTGCGGAAGTCGATCGACCAGGCCGTCGAGACCGTCGCCAAGGGCGGCGTGTGCGTGGTGGACGCGCGGGTGTTGCCGGGCTATGACGCTGATGGCTGAGAAGCGTGAGTCGTGATGCGATCCGCGCACGGCTCGCGTTTCACGCTCTCCTAGGCCGCCCCGCGCTCAGGGCTGCGGCCGCCCGCGCTGCAGCTTCAGCTCCAGGTCCATGATCATGCCGGCAGCGTTGTCGGTCTGCCGCATTTTTTCCTCGGATTCCTTCGCGGCGTCCAGCGGCTGCCTGATGATGTAAGGCGTAATGATCACCACCGTTTCCGCGGTGCCCGTAATCTCCAACGAATGCGAAAACAGGTTGCCGATCACCGGCACGTCGCGCAGGATGGGCACGCCGTCTCTTTCGGTATTGCTGCTTGCCCGCATCAGGCCGCCGATGAAAATGGACTGGCCGTCCTCGCAGATGAGCTCGGTCGTGACCTGCGTGCTCCGTTTCGAAGGTATGCCCGCCACCACGTTTGCCGTGCTCACTTCCGGCTGCACCTTGAGCTGCACCCGGCCCGCGGTCGCCAGCGCGTCGAGATACACGGTCAGGTTCTCGCTCCCGCTCAGGAGGCTGAAGAAAAATC
>Ga0326597_10002654_pt1 | contig 26476 bp, 19 predicted proteins | sample RVTome_12_FD_203789 | JGI IMG/M metagenome (GOLD analysis project Ga0326597, IMG submission 203789) | Soil microbial communities from uranium-contaminated site in the Upper Colorado River Basin, Wyoming, United States - RVT100D185 | ecosystem: Environmental > Terrestrial > Soil > Contaminated >... | reverse complement strand
CCGAAGTACGCGGAGCCCTTCTTCCTGAGCTTCGAGAGCGAGGTCGAGTTCCATCCCGTCATGACGCCGGAGGATCTGGGACGGGCCGGGCTCGAAGAGCTCGGCAAGAAGTGGGGATAGTCGAGGAACCCCGCTTCGCGTGCAGCGCCACCCGGGTCTCTATTCCGGGAGCTCGGGTGCGCTCCTTCCCTCGGTGGACGCGGCGGTGCTCGCTTCCGCGGTCACCGCCCGCCGGGTGCGCCACGAGCCGACGACGAACGTGAGCAGCCCGAGCATCAGCTCGTCGACGAAGGGGATGGGGTCCGGGACGAGAAGGTCCCCGAGGAAGAGGACCACCAACAGGGCGAACACCCAGGGGTACTTGAGCCGTCCGACGAGGACCCCGACCAGGCCCTGAACCGGGCCGCGAGCCGCTGCGTTCGTGGTCACGTTCTTCATATCCACATGTTATACGTCGATCGGGGGCCTTCGGCGCGGCGCCCCTGCGCGGACCGAGGCTCCGCGCTGTGGCATGATGCCCCGACGGGTCGGACCCGCTCATTCGCCGAGGCCCGAACGGGCCGTCGGCCACTCCGTGAGGATCCTGCGCCATGACCCATCGTCTCTTCCTTGCTCGCGTCCTCCCTGCGTCGGCGGCCGTGCTGCTGCTCGCGACGACGCTCGGATCCGCCGCCGAATCCGGCCCTGCCACCCTGAACCTCAACGAGCTCGAGTACCTCGAGATGCCGGGCCTCAACGTGATGCTCGCCCACGACTTCTACCCCGAGGGGCATCAGGGCGGGGTCGGCATCATCCAGAACGGCCTGCGCGTCGCGACGAACGGCGACATCCGTCTCGACCGCACCCCCGGCCAGTGGCAGCCGGTGCCGAAGGTCGGCCCGCGGGTGGTCGACCGGGCCACGCAGGAGATCAGCGTCCGCATGGAATACCCGGACCCGGAAAAGGACCGGAAGGGCTTCAACCCGGTCCTCTATCCCGACCTCCACTTCGCCTACACCCTGCGCGTGCGCCCGGAGGGACGGTCGGTCCGGATCCTCGTCGACCTCGAGACACCGCTGCCCGAAGAGTGGGTCGGCAAGGTCGGCTTCAACTTCGAGCTGTTCCCCGGGATCCTGTTCGGGAAGACGTGGGCCCTGGACGGCGACACCGGGATCTTCCCCCGCCAGCCCAACGGACCCGGCGTCCTCGACGAGGACGGCGAGTACGAGATCGCCGCGATGGGAAGGGGAATGCGCCTCGTCGTCGCCCCGGAGTCGGACGGGCAGCGGATGACGATCGAGAGCCGAACCGGTGACGTGCTCGAGCTCGTCGACGGGCGCGGCCAGCACACCAACGGCTGGTTCGTGGTCCGCTCGCTCGTCGCTCGCGGGAAGACGACGGGCGCGGTCGACTGGCTGGTCACCCCCCACGCGATCCCGGGCTGGATGGCGGAGCCGGTCGTCCAGGTCTCGCAGGTCGGCTACCACCCGAAGCAGGCGAAGCAGGCGGTGATCGAGCTCGACGCTCGTGACACACGGCGGCCGCCCGCCGTCGTGTCACGGATCGCCCCCAGCGGCGCCCTCGAGACGGTGCTGGAGACGGTGCCGCCGGAGTGGGGCCGCTTCCTCCGCTCCCACTACCTGCGTCTGGACTTCACGTCGATCGAGGCGCCCGGAACGTACGTCGTGTCCTACGGCGACGCGCGCTCCGACCCGTTCCGGATCGCCGGGGACGTCTTCTCGCGCGGGGTGTGGCAGCCGACGCTCGAGTACTTCCTGCCGATCCAGATGTGCCACGTGCGCGTCAACGAGCGCTACCGCGTGTGGCACGACGCCTGCCACCTCGACGACGCGCGCATGGCGCCGGTCGACCACAACCACTTCGACGGATACCGGCAGGGGCCGTCCACGCTCACCCGCTTCGAGCCGGGACAGCCCGTCCCCGCCCTCTCCCGGGGCGGCTGGCACGACGCGGGCGACGACGACCTGCGGGTCGAGTCGCAAGCCGACACCGTCTACGGCCTCTCCCTCGCCTGGGAGGAGTTCCGGCCCGAGCACGACGACACCTCGATCGACCAGGCCCGGCGCGTGGTCGAGATCCACCAGCCCGACGGCAAGCCGGACGTCCTGCAGCAGATCGAGCACGGCGTCCTGACCGTCGCCGGGGGACACCGGTCCCTGGGCCGGTTCTACCGCGGCATCATCAGCCCAACCCTGCGCCAGTACACCCTGATGGACGACATCGACGCCCAGACCGACGGGATCGTGTTCGACCCGAAGACCGCTCCAAAGAGCCCACCCCCGATCGGCACCGGCGTCCCCGGCTCCCCCGACGACCGCTGGGTGTTCACCGAGGAGAACCCGCGCCGCGCCATAGGCGCCGCGGCCGGCCTCGCCGCCGCCGCCCGCGCCCTCCGCGGATACGACGACGCGCTCGCCAGAGACTGCCTGACGATCGCGGAGGAGACCTGGAGCACGATCGACGAAGCGAAGGCGGAGGTGCCGGAGTGGCAGCAGAAGTGGCCGAGCCCCCGCATCGGCCTCGCCGTCGAGCTGCTCCTGACCACGAAGGAGCGGCGCTACGCCGACTACCTCCTCGGCCAGCGCGACTCGATCGTCGCCCACGTCTCGCGCGTCGGCTGGCAGGTGGGGCGCGCCCTTCCCCTCGTTGGCGACTCCGCCTTCACCGAGGCGGTCACCTCCGCGGTGAAGGGCTACCGGCAAGAAGTCGACGCGCTCGAGAAGAAGACGCCCTACGGTGTTCCCTACGAGCCCAACATCTGGGGCGCGGGCTGGAACATCCAGAGCTTCGGGATGGAGCAGTATTTCCTGCACACCGCCTTTCCCGACGTCTTCCCGAAGGACCTCATGCTCCACGCCCTCGACTTCGTCCTCGGCTGCCACCCGGGACCCAACACGTCGTCGTTCGTCTCGGGCGTCGGCTCGCGGTCGGTGCTCGTCGGCTACGGCCTCAACCGCGCGGACTGGAGCTACGAGCCGGGGGGCAGCGTGTCGGGAACCGCGCTCATCCGGCCCGACTACCCGGAGCTGCTCGAGTGGCCCTTCCTCTGGCAGCAGACCGAGTACGTCCTCGGCGGCGGCACGACCGACTACCTGATCCTCGCCCTCGCCGCCGACCATCTCTTCAGGGTGGACTGAGCAAGGAACGCTTCGGGCCAGCGATTCCCGGGGGACGACCTTGCCGGCGAACGGAGGATAGTGAGCGGGGATCGACCGAAGAGGGAGCTGGCCGCGGCCGCGGCCGCGCTGCTCGCGCTGGCCGCGGCCTGCTTCGCCACCGTCCGCGCCACCAACTTCGCCGGATCCGACGAGTGGATCATCCTGTCGCTCCTGTCGCGGGGCATCCTCGGCTTCCCGTGGGCCAACCGCCCGTTGAACCTGATCTGGGCGGAGCCCGCGTGGCTCGTGATGCCCGACCGGCTCACGGGCTTCCTCGTGCTCCACGTTCTCTGGATCGGCCTCGGGGGAGTGCTCGTCTTCCTGATCGTCCGGCGGCTCCTCCCCGGATCCGCTCCCCTGGCCTTCCTCGCCGGGGCCTTCGCCATCGTCTGGGCGCCCGCCGACGGCTCGCGCCTGTGCGCGGTGCAGATGATCCTGTACAGCGGCTGCACCTTCGGCGTGCTTCTGGCGACGTGGCTGGCGCTCGTGGCCTGGTCCCGACGACGGCACCTGCCGGCCGCCCTGGCCCTCGTGGCTGCGACGGTGACCGTCCTCAGCATCGAGGTGGCCCTTGTCCCCCTCGCCCTCCTCCCCCTCCTCTTCCTCGTGGCCGGAGGCACACGCGAGCCCCGCCGTCTGGCGATCTGGACTCTCGCCGTCGCCTTGTTTCTGGCCGCTGCCGCGGCGCGCGCCGCGCTTCCGCTGTGGACGGACCCGCACGGCCTGGCCTATCAGGCGGGCTTTCTCGAGCGGGGCCTCCACCCGGCCCGGCTCGTCGCGGGAAGCTTCCGTCAGCTGCGCCTCCACGTCGCTCCCCTTCTCGAGCCGCCCACCGGCGACGCGGCGTGGCCGGTGGTCGCGGTCGCGGTGGCCCTGTTTCTCGCGGGCCTCGGCGCGGCATCGTGGCGTGCTTTGAGGGGGGCAACGGAGGCCGAGGAGATCTCGCGTCGCCGCCTGCTCCTCGCCGCGGGCGGGGGCTGCCTCTATGCCCTCGTCTCCTACCTGCCGTTCGCCACCACGACCCGGCGTGCCTTCCGCACGGAGTTCCTCTCGACTCCGGGGGTGGCGCTGATGCTGGCCGCGGGGGCGGTGGCGCTCGCCTCTCTCCTGCCGAAGCGGACACGCCTCGCGGCCGCGGGGCTCCTCGGGGCGTGGGTCGTCGTGCTGGGTGTCGAGCGCACCGCCTCCTTCCAGGCCCGCTGGGACGAGTGGAGCCCCTACCACGGCCAGCGCCGCACTCTCCTCGAGCTCACCGCCATCGCACCCGACCTCTCGGCGGGGACGCTCGTCGTGCTCGTGGCGCCCCACGGCGCGTGGTCCTTCGACATGACCTTCCGTCACGCGCTCCTGTACCTCTACGAGGGTCGCGCGGCCGGGCACGTCGTGGGGTCCGATCCTCTGCTCTACGAAACGCGGTTCGAGGCCACCGGCATCCGCTCGATTCCCGATCCCGCGATCCGCGAGCCCTGGGGGGAGACGGTGAGAGTGTTCCCCTACGACTCGGTGGTGGCGGTGCGCGAGGACGCCAGGGGACGCCTGCGGCTTTGCGAGACCTGGCCGGCGGACCTCTGTCCGCTGCCTCCCGGCGCCGTCTACGCTCCCCGCTCGCGCCTGGTCATGGGGCCGCGCCCCCGCCGCCTGCACGTCCTCGGACCCTGACCCACTCGAAGAAGGGCACCTCCTTCACCGCGTATCTCGCGTTTAGCCTGAGGTCTTCCCGAGAGAGGATGGCTGGTTTCGTGTGTCGTGACCGGGCTCGATGAGCGATGATCCACCGATCTCGACCCGGAGGGTTCCATGCGGACGAGAACCAGCGGCCAGGCGCCGTTCGTGTTTTCGCTGTGCGACGACCTGTACTCTCTGCCGGAGAAGGCCCGCGCCCACGAGGTCGACCTCCACGGCGGCTTCGCCGTGGACACGAAGGGCGGCGGCCACATCTACTACGGGATGCCGGGCTGCGGTCTGATGCGCATCAGTCCCGATCTGACCCGCCAGGAGATCATCGAGCTGCCAAAGGACCTGACCCCGATCAACTTCCACAGCACCAGGATCGTCGAGTTCGACGGGAAGCAGCGTCTGGTGCTGCCCGCCAACGACGACGCCATGGTGGCGGTGGTGGGCCTGGACGGCCACCTCGACTTCACGCTCTCCCGACCCGAGTTCGATGAGTACCAGCACGAGGAGACAAGATACAAGCCCACCGACACGGCCTTCGCCCGCGACACGCTGTACGTGGCCGACGGGTACGGCGCCAACCACATCTCGACGGTGGATCTCTCCACGAGGAAGTGGAAGGGCATCTTCGGCGGCAAGACCGACGACCCGACGGCGGAAGGATTGTTCGGGACCGCACACGGGCTCAATCCCACCCCCGACGGACATCATCTGTCGATCGCCGATCGCCCGCATGCCCGCTTCCAGCATTTCGGCTTCGACGGACGCTTTCACTCCTCCCACGGCATTCCCCACGGATCCAAGCCGTGCGGCATCGACTTCCGCGAGGATGACGGAGGCTCGTACGCCGTCGTCGGCAGCTTGAGAGACCCCACCGAGGGAAGGGCGGCACCGATCTACATCCTCGATGCCGAGTCGTACGAGGTGGTTTCGACGGTGCGCCCGAAGGAGGAGCTGGGCGTCGGCCTGGCCGACCACATCCACAATGTGATCTGGTACGAGCACTCTGGACAGCTGTACCTGATCTGCCAGGCCTGGAACCCCGGGCACTACTTCGTACTCGCCCGGCGAGCCTAGGGGGAGGGAAGCACTGGGCGCGGTGCTCGCAGAATCGGGCGCACCAGGCAGCCGACCAGTACGCGGCGACCGTGACCCGCTCCCGGAGGGCGGCGAGGTGAGGACACGGGAGGCCCCCCTCAGCGTCGCGAAGCTGACTCCGGTGTGGCTCGGCTACTCGAAGAAGGGTACATCCTTCACCGCGTACTTCCGCATCGCGTCCTCGTTGATCTCGACGCCGATTCCGGGGGTGTCGCGCAACGGGATGTGGCCGTCGCCGGTCAGCATCGGGCCGTCGTAGGTCACGATCTCGCGGAACATCTCGTTCGTGTGGAAGTAGATCTGCCACTCGAGGATCAGGAAGTTCGGGACGGAAGCGCACACGTGGGCGGAGGACATGGCCCCGAGGTACGACGCGACCATGTGGGGCGCGAAGGGCACGTTGTAGGTGTTGGCGAGGTTGGCGATCCGCTGGCCTTCGCCCAGCCCCCCGCACTTCTGGAGGTCGGGCATGATCACGTCGCAGGCCCCGATCTCGAGCGGATGGCGGAAGCCATAGGCGAGGTACCAGTTCTCGCCCCCGCAGATCGGCGTCGTCGTCTCCTGGCGGATCCGCGCGTACGCCTCGGGGAACTCGGCGGGCACCGGCTCCTCGAGCCACATGAGGTTGAAGGGCTCCATGGCCCGGGCGATCTTGTGTCCCGACTGCTCGTCGAAGCGGCCGTGGCAGTCGACGCAGATGTCGATGTCGGGGCCCACCGCCTCGCGCACGGCGGCGATCTGGGCTCTCATCCGCTCGAGCTCGGGGAGGCTCACGCTCCAGTTGTACGGGTCGAGCTTGCGGGGGTCGGCGGCGTCGTCGATGTCGAACTTCACCGCGGTGAACCCGTACTTCTCGACGTCCTCCCGCGCCTGGCGGCCCATCTCCGCGGGCTCGAGCCGGCTCCCCGCGGTGTCGCAGTAGACGCGGATCGTGTCGCGGAACTTCCCGCCGAGGAGCTGGTAGACCGGTAGCCCCAGGGCCTTGCCCACGAGGTCCCACAGCGCCGTCTCGAGCGCCGACATCACGCAGACGTACATCCCGCCCTGGGCTCCCTTGAACAGCCCGCCCCGGCGCATGTCCTCCTGGAGGCGGTGGACGTCGAGGGGGCTCTTCCCGATGAGGTGGAGGCGGGCGAGGTGCTTCATCACGTAGTACGAGCCGTAGACGCCGTCCACCGCCTGCCCGTGGCCCACGATCCCCTGGTTCGTGTAGATCTTCACGAACAGGCTGTGCTCGCCGCGGATGAGGCCGCCCTTGACGTCGGTGATGCGCAGCTCCGACGGGCTCGAGGACCGCGGTGTGCGCTCCACCGCGCTCGCGAGGCCGTCGTACGTGCTCGCGAGCGCCGCCCCGGTGACGGCGCCGAGAGAGCCCTTCTTCAGGAAGGAACGGCGCGAGTTCTCCTTCGTCATCTGGACCTCCACGACCCCCCGCCGGAGGGGCCACCCTCTTCTCGCCTTGCCCCGGACCGGTCATTCCGAGAAGCGCGGCGTTGGACGGGCGACGAGGAATCCGCTGAGGGTGGATTCCTCGGGCCCCGGCCCGGAGGAATGGCCCTCGGAATGACCCTCCTCGGTGCCATTGGACTGCGGGGAGGACGCGTGCCGACGCCGGCTACCAGGTCCGCTCCTTGAGCAGCTCCTGGATCTGCTCGCGCGGCACGGGCAGGGAGTCGATGTGGTCGTTCAGCCACTTCGAGAAGTCCTTCTCCATGTCGTCGCTCCAGCGCTGGTCGATCTGGCCCGGGGTGTAGACGCCCTCCTTGAGCCTCTGGAAGCCGAACATGTCGCGCAGCTGCACGAGCTCGCCCGTCTTGCACACCGTCTCCGCGAGCTGGGGCGGGATGCACATGACACCCTCGCGCTTGGCGAGGACCACGTCGCCGGGGAGGCAGGTCATCACGCCGATGCGGGCGGGCCGGTTGATGGCGACGAGCATGTTGTCGTAGTTGTAGGAGGGGTGCCAGTCGCGCACCCACGCCTTGAAGCCCTCGATCGTCTCCATCTGGGCGATGTCGCGCACCGAGCCGTCGAAGACCACCCCGTTCTTCGAGTGGGCGAAGATGGCGGTGGCCAGGTTCCCGCCGATGATCGGCCCACCCTCGACGGAGCCGAAGGCGTTCGCCACGTAGACGTCTCTCTCCTGGAGCATGTCGATCGGCCACGAGTTGCGGCCTCCGATGTGGCCGTCGTCATGGCCCTTCTTCGTGAGGGCCTCGTCGAGGTCGGGGCGCTTCGGGACGAAGGTCGCGGTGAGGGCGCGGCCCACCATCACCCCGGTCTCGTCCAGATGGACGTGCCGGAAGCCCCCTTCGAACTGCCACTCGAACTTGTCGTTGCGGAGAACGGCCCACGCCTCCTCGAGGTTCACGTTCGCCATGCGGTCGAGAATCGAGTCGGGCACCCGGGGCCGCCCGTCCGGGAAGCGCTCGCCCTCCCACGCGGAGGTGAGGGCGATCACCTCCTCGCGCGACGGCGTGATGCTCTGGGCGACGGACGCTGTCGGCCCGAGGACGGCCAAGCCGAGCACGACGGTCAGGATGCGGGTCATGGGCTCCTCCCTCCAAAGGCGGTGATGCCGGGGATTCTATTCCATCGCGGCGGCAGCGGGTCGCGCGGCGCTTGCCGGGAGCGCGGGAAGGGCCGGGCGCCTGTAGAATGCCGCGAACCGACCGTTTGCCGCCCGCCTAAGAGGAGGACTCATGCCCCGACACGAAGACGTCCATCTCTCCCGACGTGGCTTCCTGGGGGCGGCGAGCGGGGCGCTCCTCGCGACGAGCGCGCGTCCCCTCGCCGCCCAAGTGCCCGAGTTTCCCCTCCCCGAGCCGCCGGGGAAGCAGCTGGGATGGGCGGTGGTGGGCCTCGGCCGCCTGGCGGTGAACCAGATCCTCCCCGCGATCCACGGCTGTCGCCGATCGAAGGTCACCGCTCTCGTGAGCGGACGCCCGGAGAAGGCGCAACGGCTCGCCGCCGTCCACGGCGTCGACCCCCGGAAGATCTACTCCTACGAGAACTACGACGAGATCGCCCACGATCCCGCGATCGACATCGTCTACGTGGTCCTCCCGAACAGCATGCACGCCGAGTACACCGTCCGGGCGCTGAAGGCGGGCAAGCACGTGCTGTGCGAGAAGCCGATGGCCAACACGCCCCGGGAGTGCGAGGCCATGATCGCGGCGGCGAAGGAGGCCTCTCGCAAGCTGATGGTCGCCTATCGGCTGCGCTACGAGCCCCACAACCGCGAGCTCATCCGCATCGCGCAGGACCCCGCGGAGATGGGCCCCCTCCGGCTCGTCCACGCCGAGGCCGGCTTCAGCATCGGCGATCCCGGACAGTGGCGCCTGCGCCGGGAGATGGCGGGCGGGGGCTCGCTCATGGACATCGGCATCTACGCGCTCCAGGCCGCCCGCTACCTCACCGGCGAGGAGCCGGTGGAGGTCGACGCCATGATCGAGTCGACGCCCGGCGATCCGCGCTTCGTCGAGGTCGAGGAGAACGTGACCTTCCAGCTGCGCTTCCAAAGCGGGGTCCTCGCCAACTGCGCCTCGAGCTACGGGGCGGGGATGAACCGGTTCCGCGTCTTCAAGCCCGAGGGCTCGGCCGAGCTGGAGCCGGCGCTCATCTACAGCGGGCTGCGCATGCGTGTCTTCCGCGGCAGCTCGATCGAGGAGCGGCGGCTGCCGGTGATCGACCACTTCGAGGCGGAGATGGATCACTTCTCGGAGTGCATCGAGAGCGGCACGGAGCCGCTCACCCCGGGCGAAGAGGGACTGCGCGACCTGCGGATCATGATGGCGATCTACGAGGCCGCAGCCAGCGGGAAGACGGTCAAGCTCGGGGCCTGAGAGGCCGGCCCTCCGAACGAGGTCGCGCCCCGGCGGCCCCCCGGGACGACCCGGGGTCGAGGCTCACCGCATCCCGTCGAGGATCTCGAGGCACTCGAGCACGGCGCGCCCGTTGTGGTAGGGCGACTTCCACGGTCCCGCCTTCTGGGAGGGCGGACGGTCGCCGACGAAGTCGTGCCAGTCGCCGTGCTCCCAGTCGGCCTGCTTCTCCATGATCCAGCCGAGCGTTTTGTCGAAGACGTCGTAGTAGCGCTCGTCGCCGGTGAGGCGGTACACGTGCAGGGCCGAGGCGAGGCCCTCGGCCTGGACCCACCACGTCTTCCCCCGCTGGTCGGCGTCCTGCCGGAAGGGGCCCGAGTCGTAGAAGCCGCCATGCTCGGCGTCCCAGCCGTGCTCGAGGGAGTAGCGGAAGAGGGTCCGGTAGAGATCGGTGAGGGGCCCGTTGGAGATCCGGGCGGCGTCGCAGGCCCGGATGAGCAGCCACACGTTCTCGATATCGTGGCCGTACGAGACGTGGTCGTTCGTGCCCCCGGACAGCGGCGTCCAGTCGCGCTCGTAGCGGTCGGTGCACGCGCCGAGGTCCTTGCGGACGACGGCGTTGCTCTCCACGAAGATGAGCTCCAGGAGTCGCTCGCGGACGATCTCGTCCCCGCTGACTTCGTAGTAGGTGGTCAAGGGCTCCATGAGGTGCAGGTGGGTGTTCATGAGCTTGCGCCCGAACGTGGGCGCGGGCCCGGCGAGGCCCCCCCCACCGGGGGGCAGGTCCTCGGGCCTCCGGCTCCAGTTGCGGGGAAACAGCTCGAGGTAGCCCCCGAACTGCTCGTCGTGGGCCTTCGTCTCCATCAGGGTGAAGAGATCCTTCGCCAGCTGCACGGCCTCGGGGTCCTTCGAGGCGCGGATGTACTCGGACAGGGCGTAGAGCCCGAATCCCTGCCCGTACATGTGCTTCACCGCGCTCACCGGAGAGGAGCCGTCGTGGTCGACCGACCAGAAGAAGCCCCCGTGCTCGTGGTCCCACATCTTCGACTTGAGGAACGCGAAGCCGTGGCGCGCCGCCTCGAGGTGCTCGGGCCGGCCGTACTTCGTCCCGGCGAGCCGGGAGAAGAACCAGGCCGTGCGGGCCTGGGTCACGATCGCCTTGTCGGCCGGCCCGAGCCAGCGACCGTCGGCGGCGTGGTTGAGCCGGTATCCGCCCTCCGCTTCGTCGATGACGCCCGGGTACCAGAAGGGCACGATGTTCTCGAGCAGCAGCTTCTCGAGAGCGGCCCGTGCCTTCTCCGGAGGATAGGTTCGCTCGGCGGTGGCGGGCGGCGCGAGCGCCAGTCCCGCGATCAGGCCTAGAGGAATCAGCGCTGCGTGCTTCATCGGTCTGGCGCCTCCGCGCTCCGTGTTGTCCGGAGTGATCGGATCAGAGAAGACGTCGTGAGCGCCGACTGTCAGTCTCGGGCTCTACTTCTCCACCAGCGTCTTGCGGGTCGAGTACGTCTGGAACACATCAGGTGGCCTCACCCGGAGAGCGCGGCCTGGAGCATCGCCTTCGTGTAGGCGACGTTGTAGACGAGGCCCGCGTAGCCGCCGCCGCCGGGATAGTAGGGGTCGAAACCCGGAGCCTCGCGGTCGGCGTCGAGGGCGCGGGGGTGCTCGGGGTACAGCGCCCGGGAGTACCGCAGTCGCACCAGCTCCTTCATCACCGCGAACATGTCGACCTCCCCCTCGTCGGGGAAGACCTCGACATAGTCCACGGAAGCTCGCCGCACCCGGACGTTGCGGTAGTGCACGTGGTTGATCCGGTCGCGCTCGCCGAAGTAGCGGCACACCGCGACCGGATCCTCGTCGAGCTCGCGGGTCACCCCGCAGTCGAAGGTGATGCCGTTGGCGGGGCTGTCGACGATCTCGACGAGCCGCTTCCAGCCGTCGAGGGTGGCCATGATCTGCGCCGAGCCCCGGCTCAGGGGCACCGGCGGGTCGTTCGGGTGCAGCGCCAGCCGGACGCCCGCCTCTTCCGCCACCGGCACCACCGCCTTCAGGAAGTAGGTGATGTTCGCCCACATCTCCTCGAGGGAGTGGGTGCCCACGTCGGGCAGGGGCGGCAGGTCCTTCGAGCGATCGTAGTCGTAGGCGGTCATCCCCGCCCCGCCGCGACCGAGCTCCTCGACGTAGCCCTCGGTCAGCCGGTGGGCGTAGAAGTTATACTCGACGACCGGCACCCCGGCCCGGCCCGCGGCGCGGATCGAAGCCGCCACCTTGTCGATCTCCTCGTCGCGTCCGGGGCGGGCGTAGAGGGTGTTGGGAAAGCCGTAGATCATCAGGTTCGCGACGCTGAGGCCGCCTTCGCGGAAACGCTCGACGAGCGCGCGCAGGTCCGCCTCCGCCCAGGGGACCGGTGGCCCTCCCATCAGGACGTGGTCGACCCCGATCTGCCGGAGCCTCCTCATCTGCTTCGCGTCGGCGGTGGCGCCGGTGCCGAGGCACAGCTTCGGGGCGTGCTCGCCTTCGGCGGGTGGCCAGCCGCGAGGGGAGGACCTCGCGATCGCCGCCGGAGCGACGGCCAGCGCCGCCGCCGACTGCACGAAGTCGCGTCGGGACAGCCTGGAGCTCATGGTGCGGCTCCTTTCTCGTCAGCGGCTCTTCAGGGCCCGGCGTCCTCCGCGGGGACGAGCCGGGCGACCCGGCCGGGCTCGAGGGAGACGTAGACGTAGCCGTCGGGCCCGCTCACCACGTCGCGGACGCGGCCGATGCCCTTGAAAAGGACCTCCTGCTTCGTCACCCGCCCGCCCTCGACGACGACGCGCCGCAGCTCCTCGGCGGCCAGCGACGAGACGAGGAGGTCGTTCTTCCAGCGCGGAAAGCGGTCGCCGCGGTAGAAGTCGATGGCGCACACCGCGATCGACGGCGTCCAGTGGAGGACGGGCTGCTCGAGCCCCTCCTTCGCGGTGAGGTCGGTGATGGGCGTTCCGTCGTAGTTCATCCCGTAGGTGATGACGGGCCAGCCGTAGTTGCGCCCCCTGACGACGATGTTCAGCTCGTCGCCACCGCGCGGCCCGTGCTCGGCGTCCCACAGGTCGCCGCTCACGGGGTCCTCGGCGAGACCCTGGGGGTTGCGGTGGCCGTAGCTCCAGATGGAGGGGATGGCCCCGGGCCGGTCGGCGAAGGGATTGTCCTTCGGGATGCGTCCGTCGTCGTGGATGCGGTGGACCTTGCCGTTGGGGCGGGTGAGGTCCTGGGCGTCGTCCTGGTGGCCGCGCTCGCCAATGGTGAAGAAGAGGTGCCCCTTCCCGTCGAAGACGAAGCGCGAGCCGAAGTGGACCCGTGCCCGCCGGTACAGGGCGACCGGCGCCCGAAACAGCGTCTCCTCGTCGACCCAGTGCCCATCGCGGATCCGGCCGCGGACGACGGCGGTCATCGCCGTCCCGTCGGGACCGGGGTCGCTGTAGGAGAGGTAGACCCAGCCGTTCGTCGCGTAGTCGGGGTGGACGGTGACGTCGAGGAGCCCGCCCTGACCCTCCGACCACACGACGGGAATGCCCGCCACCGGCTCGGGGACGAGCTTCCCGTGCTCGACGATCCGCAGGCGGCCCGGCTTCTCGGTCACGAGGAGGCCTCCGTCGGGGAGGAACGCGATCGACCAGGGGATGTCGAGCCCGTCGACCAGGGTCTCGACGCGGAAACCGTGCTCCTCGCTGCGGACGACGCTGTCGCCGCGGGGCGCCGCGAACGTCGTGCCTTCGCGTTCGTGCTCGGCGCGGCGCTCGCGGATGTAAATGACGAGCGCGCGGACGTCCTTGTCGTCGAGGAGCTCGCCAAAGGCGGGCATCCCGGCGTCGACGTTGCCCTCGCGAACGCTGCGGGCGAGGCTCGCGTCGTCCCCGCCGAAGCTCCACTCGTCGTCGAGGAGCGTCGGGGCCTGTCCCCCCTGGAGCTGCTCTCCGTGGCAGCTCGCGCACGTCTCCTTCCAGATCGCGGCGACGTCTCGCGGCGCGTCGCCGCCAAACGCCGGCCGCCCGGCCCCCGGGCCGAGGACGGCGACGACACCCCCGAGGACCATGGCGACCCCGACCGCGCTCGAACTCATGCTGGGACTCATCCGCTCGTCACCTCGTCTCCTCGACCCCAGGGCCTCCGGGCAGCGCCTCTGCCGCGGACCGGCCGGTCGGGGAGAGAAGTCTACCGCAGGCGCGTGGGAGTCCTCGCCTTCAGCGAAAGACCACCGTCTTGTTCCCGTTGACGAGGACCCGGTCCTCGATCACGTAGCGTAGGGCGCGCGCGAGAACGGTCTTCTCGACGTCGCGGCCGAGCCGCACCATGTCCTCGACGGTGTCGCCGTGGTCCACCCGGACCACGTCCTGCTCGACGATCGGCCCGGCGTCGAGATCGGACGTGACGAAGTGGCTGGTGGCGCCGATCAGCTTGACCCCGCGCTCGTGCGCCTGCTGGTAGGGCTTGCCTCCCGAGAAGGACGGAAGAAAGCTGTGGTGGATGTTCAGGATCCTCCCCGCGTAGCGCTCGCACAGGGCCTCGGGGAGCACCTGCATGTACCGCGCGAGGACGACGAGGTCCACCCCCTCGTCGTCGAGGAGCTCCTCGAGCCGGCCAAAGCCCTCCGCCCGCTGCGCGGGGTCGATCGGGACGTGGTGGAAGGCGACCTGATGGTGCTCGACGTCGACGCGTGTCGTCTCGTGATTGGAGATGACCCCCCGGAGGTCGAAGCGGAGCTCGCTGGTGCGCCAACGGTGGAGCAGGTCCACCAGGCAATGGTCCTCGCGGCTGACGAGGATCATCACCCGCTTCAAGACGGCGGAGTCCCGGACGGCAAAGTCCATCTGGTGTCGTCGCGCGAGCGGGAGAAACCCCTGGCGGAACTCGTCGATGCCGAAGGGAAGCGACTCGACGCGGATCTCGTTCCGCATGAAGAAGCGGCCGGTGTCGGGGTCGGAGTGGTTGCTGACCTCGGTGAGCCAGCCGCCCCACGAAGCGACGAGACCGCTCACCGCGGCGACGAGACCGACGCCGTCGGGGCACGACACGGTGAGGACGTAGTGACGATCGGGGCCAGGCACGCCGTCCAGTCTAGCCGCGCCCGCGGGGCGAGGGCCACGCGGCCGCGCGCTCGCGCGCCCGGGGGCCTATTTCAGCGAATCGCCGCGGGGCAGCCACAGCTTCATCATGGGGTGCATCGTGTACAGCCGCAGGCGCTTCCCGTCGTCGACGAGGATCCCGCTCGAGTCGTCCGAGCGGATGATCGGGTTCTCCGGATACTTCTCCCAGTGCACGAGGTCGTCGGAGGCGGCGAGGCAGGTCGTCCACGGGCCCTTCCATTCCGGGTCGGCGTTGGCGTGGTAGACGCCGTAGTAGCGTCCCCCGAGGCGCACGACCTGGTTCAGGGCAACGGCGTGGAGGTCGTAGGCCTGGGGGCCGAGCGCGATCACGGGCTCGTCCTGCACGTTCCGCCAGACCTCGCGGTCGGTCGAGGTGGCGAGCCAGATCCCCTTGTCGTCCCGCTCGTAGAAGAGGTACCAGGTCCCGTTCTCCACCCAGACCGTTGGGGTGCCGTAGGGGCCGAGAGACAGCGGCTCCCCCGAACGGGTCCGGATGTCGAGGCTGCCCTGGTCCTCCCAGCGCACGCCGTCCGAAGACGTGAGGAGGTGGGCGATGTCGCCGCGCCCCTCGGCGAACATCAGGTAGAGGCCCTCGCGCCTCAGGACACACACGTCCTCGGTCCAGGTGCCGTCGTAGACGGGGTTCTCCGGGTGGCGCGTCCACGCGATCCCGTCCGGCGACGTGGCGTACCCGAGCGACTTGGTGTCCGCCTTCGTGGTGTCGTAGCCGGTGTACCAGAGCTTCCAGACGTCTCCCTCGCGGAGGATGAAGCCGCGCTCCCGGATCTCACGGTCCCAGGTGTCGCCGCCGGTTCCCGCGAACAGCGGGTTGCCCTCGTAGGGCACCCAGTCGACCAGCTCCTTCGGAAACGTGGAGACGACCGCAGCGGGAGGCGGGCTCGTGCAGGCGGGCACGGCCGCGAGCGCCAGGGCCACCCACGCCAGGGCACCCACGGGGTTCGAGAAGCTCGTCGCGCGCACGACTCGAAGATACGCCCGCCGTCAAGCCGTCGTGCCCCGGCGCGAGGAGGCTTCGCCGGAGAAGGCTCCCCGTGGACGGGCGGGGACTGGATCCAATGATCCGGGCGCCGCTGCCGCCCCTCTGGTGTAATGCGCGTGGATCGCACGGGAAAGGAGCCCCCATGACCGGTGCCCTCTTCGCCTCTGGCCTCCTCGTTGCCACCGTCGTCGCCGCCTCCCCCGCCCCGGTTCCAAAGGACGCGGAGGCGGGATGGGTGTCGATCTTCGACGGGCATTCGCTCGCCGGGTGGAAGGCCTCGGAGAACGCCGCCTCGTTCCGGGTCGAGAGCGGAGTCATCACCTGTGACGGCCCCCGCTCGCACCTCTTCTATCTGGGCCCGGGAGGAGACGCGTCGTTCAGGAGCTTCGAGCTGCGGGCCGAGGTCAAAGCCCGGGCCGGCGCCAACTCCGGCCTCTACTTCCACACCGCCTTCCAGCCGGAGGGCTGGCCCGAGCAGGGCTTCGAGATCCAGGTCAACAACTCCCAGAAGCGCCACGGCGACTACCTGGAGATGAAGAAGACGGGAAGCCTCTACGGCTACCGCAACCTCTACAAGGCCCTGGCCCCCGACGACGAGTGGTTCGAGATCGCGGCCGAGGTGCGGGGCAAGCGGGTCCGGGTCTGGGTCGACGGAGCACTGGTGGTCGACTATCGGGAGCCGGACGAGCTGCCCGCCGCGTGGGGCGAGCACTTCCGGGCTCTGGGCAGCGGCACGTTCGCCCTGCAGTGCCACGACCCGCAGAGCCGGGTGTCGTACCGCAACCTGCGCGTCCGTCCCCTTCTGGACTCCGCGACGGACGAGGAGCCGGGGCCGGTGGCGGACGAGACGTTTCTCCGGATGCTGGAGCTCGGGCGCGACAACTTCCCGCTCGTGGACCTCCACACCCACGTCAAGGGCGGTCTCACGCTGCCCCAGGCGCTCGCCCTCTCGCGCCGGACCGGCATGTTCCTCGGGGTGGCGGTCAACGTCGGCAAGGGCTTCCCCGTCGAGACGGACGAGGGGGCGCTCGAGTTCCTGGCGAAGATGCGAAGCCAGCCCGTGTTCGTGGGGATGCAGGCGGAGGGGCGCGAGTGGGTCTCCCTGATCTCGCCCGAGGTCCGCGCGCGGTTCGACTACGTCTTCACCGACTCGATGACCTTCACCGACCAGCGTGGCCAGCGGACGCGGCTGTGGATGCCGGCGGAGGTCGAGGTCGACGACCCGCAGGCCTTCATGGACCTTCTCGTCCGGACCACGACGGACATCCTGGAGAACGAGCCGATCGACGTGTACGTCAACCCCACCTTCCTGCCCGGGGTGATCGCCGGCGACTACGACGCGCTGTGGACCGACGCCCGGATGAAGAAAGTCATCGACGCCGCGGTCGCCAACGGGGTCGCCATCGAGATTGGCGCCCGGTTCCGGCTGCCGAGCGAGCGCTTTCTCCGCATGGCCAGGGAGGCGGGGGCGAAGTTCACGTTCGGGACGAACAACGCCGGCGCCGACGACCTGGGTGATTGGTCCTACCCGCTCGAGATGCAGCGGGCCCTGGGGCTGACGGGGGAGGACATGTTCGTCCCCGGCCACGCACCTTCGCGGACACAGCGTCTCATGGCGGCGCCGGACAGGGCGCACTGACCAGGGACGAGGCTCGTTCCCGTCGGGATCACGGGCGGTGGGGGTCGCGCTCGCCCGGCGGCTCCCCGGGCCGCGTCTCCCACACCGCGACCGGCAGGAGCAGGGTGAAGCCGGTGCGGCGCCGTCCCGTGTCGACCTCGACGCGCTGCTCCGGCAGCCGGGAGACGATCCGGACGTCGTTCGGTCCCGCCCCGAGGGTGGCCACGAAGCGAAAGAACGTGGGCCCCTCCCGCCTGGGATCGGGCTCCACCTCTCCGATCAGTCGGGGCTGGGCCGCCCCCAGGAGGACGAGGAGCCCGTCGCCCGGGCGAAGGATCACGCCCCCGGCAATGACGTGGGGACCGGGCCGGGCGGTCCTCGGCACGATCTGCGACTCGCGACGAGCCCGGGCCACCTCTCGTCCCGATTGGATCTGGGTCGTCTCGAGCCCCGCACCCTCGCTGACCTGCGTGGCCGCCCGCTCCGCCAGGTGGGGGAAGCGGTCGAGGCAGTCGAAGTAGAAGCGCCGGTACTCCGCGAGGAGCGGGGGCGCCGCCGCGCCGTCCTCGAGCGAGCCCACGAGCAGGCGCGAGCCGCGCCACTGGTCGGAGAAGTCGGGAAGCGAGTGCATCCGCTGGCGGAGCTCGGGCCATCGCGCCAGGTTCACGATGACCAGCGCGCCGAAGGCGACCCCTACGACGAGAGAGAGCGCGCGGCCCCGGGCGGCGGCCACTCGATCGGCGCCCCACAGAAGCGCGATCACGAGGAACACCTGGTACGCGAGCGGGTAGTACCAGAGCCGGTTGGAGACCCACGTCACCGGGGGGTGGCGCTCGACCATGAGGACCACCATCGCGACGTGCGCGGTCGCCGCGATCAGCCCCGCGGCCACGACGGGCCAGACGGGACGCCCGGCGCGGCGCTCCCGCCCCCCCCACGCCCCGAGGGCGGCCACAGCCGCGAGGCCGAGGACGACCGGAGGCACGCCGCCCAGCGCCACCGACGACCAGTCGCCCAGGACGGCGAGGCCCTCGCCCCACGCTCCCGGACCTGACAGGACTCCCGGGCGCAGGCGCTGGTAATCCAGGCTCGGCCAGTAGCCGTTCGTCGCGTGGATGAGCCAGGGGCCGAGATGGTCGTTGTAGACGTACCAGAAGCCGACCGCCGCCCCCGCCCCCAGGAAGAGGGGGGCCATCCTTCTCTCGCGACTCCACCCCACCCCCAGCGCGAGGCCCGTCAGGAGCACGTAGAACAGGCCCTGGCGGTCGAGCAGGCTCATGGCGAGCGCTGTCGCGAAGACGGCACAGAAGCCGGCCACCGGTCCGAGACGGGGACGGCGCTGCTCGCCGAGGACGAGGAGGAGGAGCAGCGCGAGGAGAGCGGCCACGACCGGCTTCGTCGAGCGGTAGTAGATCCCCATGGTGCTCGTGAAGGTGAAGCTCGAGAGCAGCACCAGCAGGCCGAGCCACCGGGTCCACGCGGTGAGGGCGGGCAGCGCCCGCGGAAGGAGCCAAAGGCCCAGCCCGACCAGCGTCAGCGAGGACAGGACGGAGCTGGGGGCGAGGAAGAAGAAGACGTCGCGCTCCACGAGCCCTCGCATCCACTGCGCGTCGACCCAGTCGATCGCGTAGCTGAGCTCGCGACCACGGTAGTAGTCGACGCTGCGGGGGTCGAGCACCTTCCCGAAGAAGCTCCCCTCGCCCCAGTAGTGCTGGAGGAAGCCGAGCGCCTCGACGTCGACGTAGGCGCCCCCCCAGAACACGGCGGGAGCGGCGACGAGGACGAGCCCCAACGCCGGGCCCAACCACGCCCGCCCCCGCGCTTCGCCACGAGTCGTGGCGCCGGCGGCGGAACCCACCTCGAAGGGCGAGGACGGCTCCGACGCCGGGTCTGTTCCGTCCGTGCTGGCGCCTGAGCTCATGGGGTTTGTGGGGCGCGGGCGCTCCGATGATAATCGGGCCCGCGGGCGCCGTCCAAAGTAGCGCTGGTGCGATGAACATGGTGACGAGACGTCGACCTCTCGCGGCACTGGCGTGCGCGGCCGCGGGGCTTCTGGCCGCGCTCTCCTGCGACACCGGGCGCGGGAGCGAGGACCGCGCAAAGGCCCCGGGCGGGCCGAACGTCGTCCTCGTCTCCATCGACACGCTGCGCGCCGATCGTGTCAACTCTTACGGGTACGAGGCGAGGCGCACGAGCCCCCGTCTCGACGCCCTCGCCCGCGAGGGCATCCTCTTCGAGAACCACATCACCGCCGCTCCGTGGACGACGCCGGCCCACCTCAGCCTGCTCACCTCGCTCGACCCCTCCACCCACGGGATGACGCAGGCCTTCTTCGAGATGTACGACGGCCTGTTCGGGGGGCGCGAGTTCTTCAAGCTGCCCGAGCGACGGGTGACCCTCGCCGAGGCGCTGCGCGGGGCGGGCCTGCGCACCGCGGCCTTCACCGGCGGCGGGCCGCTCGACCCGAGCCTCGGCTTCGGGCAGGGCTTCGAGGAGTACCACACGTCCATGTTCAAGCTCCGCGAGAGAAACGTGGCGGAGATGCTCGACTGGCTGGGGGCGCACCGGGACGAGCGCTTCTTCCTCTTCTGGCACCACTTCGAGGTGCACGCTCCCTACCTTCACACCGACTTTCTCTCCGACGTGCTGCCTCCGGCGAAGGCCGCCCGGCTCCGGGCGGCGACGCAGAAGCTGACTCGAGCCCACGCCGAAGACGTCTGGCCAGGCGTCGTCGAGGTGCAGACGAGCGCGCAGTGGACGCTCCTCGACGAGCAGAAAGCCCTCACCCGCGACGTGTGCGAAGCGCTCTACACGGGGGGAGTCCTGGCCGCCGACCGGTGGCTGGGGCGCCTCCTGGATCGGCTCCGGGAGCTCGGGCTCTACGAGCACACCCTGATCGTCGTGACGAGCGACCACGGCGACGAGATGGCCGAGCGCAAGGCCAAGAACTTCTACGACGTCCATGGCCACTCCCTCTACGAGGAGATCGTCCACGTGCCGCTCGTCATCCGCCTGCCCGAAGGTCGCGCCGCGGGCACGCGGGTCTCCGGGGTGAGCCGCACCATCGACGTCATGCCCACCGTGCTCGACGTGCTCGGGGTGCCCCCGGCCAACGACGAGATGCAGGGGCGATCGCTCGGGCCGGACTGGACGGGTCCCGGCGACGCCCCCGAACGGGTCGCCTTCACCGAGGCCCTCGCCAAACCGTTCGAGAAGAAGAGCCTGCGCACCGCGCGCTACAAGTACATCCTGAACGTTCACGAGAACATGGTGAAGCGCCACGGCCGGAGCTTCCTGCCCGACCGGCCCCTCCGGCCACAGCTGTTCGACCTCGAGACCGATCCCGGCGAGCGCACGAACCTCCTCGTCCCCCGACCGGACGAAGGGACGAAGGCGCGGGCGGACTCGCTCGACCAGGCACTGCGCCAGCACGTGGCCGGCGACCGCGGCGAGGCCGAGCCCACCCGCCTCGACGAGAGCACCATGGAGCGCCTGCGGGCGCTCGGCTACCTGGAGCGCTGAGAGACCCTCAGTCGAGGTGCTTCGCGAAGAAGTCGAGCGTCCGCTGCCACGCGAGCTTTGCCGCCGCGTCGTCGTAGCGCGGCGTCGTGTCGTTGTGGAAGCCGTGGTTCGTGTTCGGGTAGACGTACGCGGTGTACCGCACACCATTGGCCTTGAGCGCCGCCTCGTACGCGGGCCAGCCCGCGTTGACCCGCTCGTCGTTCGCCGCGTAATGAAGGAGGAGCGGGGCCTTGATCTTCGGCACGTCCTCGAGCGGCGCTTGACCACCGTAGAACGGAACGGCCGCGGCCAGGTCGGGGATTCTCACCGCCAGCATGTTGCAGACGCCACCGCCATAGCAGAAGCCCACGCAGCCGACGCGGCCCGTGCAGTCGGGATGCGACTGCAGGAACCCGACCGCGGCGACGAAATCTTCCAGCAGCTTGTCGCGGTCGAGCTTCTGCTGCAGGGCACGACCCTCGTCGTCGGTGCCGGGGTAGCCTCCGAGCGAGCTCAGGCCGTCGGGGGCCAGCGCGAGGTAGCCGGCGAGAGCCGTGCGCCGGGCCACGTCCTCGATGTGGGGGTTGAGGCCGCGGTTCTCGTGGATGACGACGACACCCGGGAGCTTGCCGCTCTTTCCCGCCGGGCGCACCAGGTCGGCCTTGACCTTCCCGTAGCCGCGCGGCGAGTCGTACTCGACGGACTTCGCCTCGATGCGCCCGTCGTCCTTCGCGATCTGCTCGGCCTCGGCGTACTTCGGGCTCAGGCTCTCCAGCAGCGCGGCGGCGGTGAGGCCCCCCGCCGCGTAGCGCCCCGCCTGCTCCAGGAACTCCCGTCGGCTGAGCGCCCCGTGAACGTAGCGGTCGAACAGCTCGAGCAGCCCCGGATCGAAGTCGCTCGCCTTCTTTCGCTCCATGGCGTCCCCCTCGAGGATGCGCTCCGCTTCGCACAGGCGTGCCGGCGAAACGCTGGTCTTCGGAGTGGCCAGTATAGTGCGCGACGCAGCCTTCAACGGAAAGAGGCGGCCCGCAGGGCGCGAGCCGCCTCCTGGACATCCGGCCGGGATCAGTCCCCCGGGCCGGCGGCTACCGCGACGACATCCTCGGGCGTCGCGGCCCCCGACCGCCGCCCGCGCTCGACCCGAAGGGGCGACCGCGACCGGGGCGGGGCGCCCGGAAGGGCGGCGTCGGCCGACGGGCCGGCATCGCCGGAACCACCGGTCTCGCCGTGTAGTCGAACCCACCGAGGGTGAGGCGAGGGAGGCGCAGCCCGATCGCGCGCTCGATGCTGCGCACGTCCGACTCCTCCTCGGGAGAGACGAAGAGAATCGCGTCGCCGGTGGCGGACGCCCGCGCGGTGCGGCCCACGCGATGGACGTAGTCGTCCGGGGAGCCGGGGACGTCGTAGTTCACCACGTGGGAGAGCGCCTCCACGTCGATTCCGCGGGCGGCGATGTCGGTCGCCACGAGCACGGGGAACCGGCCCGCCTTGAAGCCGCCGAGGGCGGCCGTGCGCTGCGACTGGCTCCGGTTCCCGTGGATCCGGTCGGCGGCGACACCGTTGCGGACGAGGTAGTCGGCCAGACGGTTGGCCCGGTGCTTGGTGCGGGTGAAGGCGATGACGCTGCGGATCTCACCGCGCTTGACGAGCTCGGCGAGGAGCGCCGACTTGAGCCCGGAGGGGACCGGGTAGGCGGCCTGGGTGATGCCCGTGGCCGGGGCCGAGGGTCGATCGACGGCGATCCTCACCGGCGTGCGCAGCATCTCACGGGAGAGCTCGGCGATCGCGGGGGGGATGGTGGCGGAGTAGAAGAGCGTCTGCCGCTTCCCCAGGTCCGGGAGGTGACGAAGGATCCGCCGGACGTCGGGAAGGAAGCCCATGTCGAGCATCCGGTCCGCTTCGTCGATCACGAGCACCTCGAGCGAGCGCAGCACCGCGTAGGGGAAGCGCAGGTGGTCGAGAAGCCGACCCGGCGTCGCCACCACGACGTCGACGCCCCGCCGCAGGGCCTGCTCCTGGGGCTTCATGCCGACCCCGCCGAAGATGGTGGCGGTGGACACTCGCGTGTGCCGGCCGAGGTCCCGGAAGTGCTGCTCGATCTGGGCCGCGAGCTCGCGGGTGGGGGTGAGCACGAGGGCACGGGTGCCCCCCGCCGGGCGTCCCGCGAGACGCTGGAGGATGGGCAGGGCAAAGGCCGCCGTCTTGCCGCTTCCCGTCATCGCGCAGGCGAGGACGTCCTTGCCTTCGAGCGCCGGGGGGATGGCCTCCTGCTGGATCGGGGTTGGAGTGGAGAAGCCGAGGGCCTGGACGGCGCGCAGCAGCTCGGGCCGGAGCCCGAAGTGGGAGAAAGGCATAGGTGTCGTGTGAGTCCTGTCCGGCTGGTTGTGTCTGTCTTTACGGGGGATTTGCCGGGAAGCCGCCGTCCGCGCGGCTCCCTCATGGAGCGCGAAGGACCTGCAGTATCGCACACGAACGACTCTCGGTCCACTCGGGCCGCGCCGAGGGGCCCCGCGGAGACTCGTCCGACCCGGCGCGCCGCGGGCGAGGCTCCCCGGGCCGACACGCTTCGGCCGGTGCCGGAGCGCGGAGGGTGGCCTCCGTTTACGCCTGCGTCCGGGGGTCGGCGACCAGCGAGGACGCGAGGGCCGGTCCGCTCGACCGGAGGCCCCGCACTCGCCGGGCCCACACCCACAGGAGGACCGCGCCCACCGCGATGAGGCCCGCCGAGAGGCCGACCCACAGGCCGAGGACGCCCCAGCCGCCGGGGAAGCACAGCACCCAGGCGAGGGGCAGGCCGAGGCACCAGTGCCCGACGAGGTTGCACAGCATCGGGGTGCGCGTGTCGCCGAGGCCGCGCAGGATGCCGGTCGCCACGACCTGCAGCCCGTCGAAGAGCTGGAAGGCGGCCGCCACCAGCAGCAGGCGCGCGCCGAGCGCGATGACGACGGCATCGGCGGTGAAGGCGGCGACGAGGAGCGCCCCGAGCAGCGCGAACACGAGCGCGGCGAGCGCCATGAAGGCGGTGCCCGCCAGGAGCGCCGTCCAGCCCGCCGCGGCGGCGCCAAGGGCGTCGCGCCTCCCCACCGCCTGACCCACGCGCACCGCCCCCGCCGAGGAGACCCCGAGCGGCACCATGAACGTGATGCTGGCCGCGGTGAGCGCGATCTGGTGGGCGGCGAGGGAGACGGCGTCGAGACGGGCGGCGAGAGCGGTGGCGGCGGCGAAGACCCCGATCTCCAGCGTCAGCTGCAGGGCCGCGGGCAGGCCCAGGCGCGCGAGGCGCAGCAGGCGCGCGGGCTCGGGCACGAGCCTCGGTCGCGCCTCCAACCGCTCACCGCGCCAGGGCCACGCGATGACGGCGAACAGGAAGAGGGCCATCCACGAGCGGGAGATCACCGTCGCCCACGCCGCGCCGGAGACGCCGAGGGCCGGCGCGCCGAGGTGCCCGAAGACGAGGATCCAGTTCGCGAGGACGTTCACCGCGTTCGCGCTCAGCAGGGCCACCATCACCGACACCGCGCGGTCGGTGGCCTGCAGGAAGCGGCGAGCTGCGGTGTAGAGCAGCAGCGGCAGCAGGCTCCAGGTGACCGTCTTCAGGTAGGGCAGGCCGAGCGCCTCGACCTCGGGGGCGAGGCCGGCGTGCCGCAGCCCCGGGAGGAGGACGAAGAGGCCGAGCGCGGTCAGGGGGGCGGTGAGGAGGACGGCGAGGTGGACACCCTGGACGAGCCAGCGCCGGCACTCGTCGCGGCACCCCGCCCCAAACGCCTGCGACACGAGGGTGTCGAGGCCCAGGAGGAGGCCGATCGCGAAGATCGCGGGCACCAGGAAGAGCGTCGAGCCGAGCCCCACCGCGCCGATCGCCTCGGGCCCGAGGCGACCCACCATGAGGGTGTCGACGGTGCCCATCGCCACCCAGCCGATCTCGGCGAGCACCACGGGGCTGGCCAGCGCGAGCATGGGCCGCCACTCGCGGCGCAGGGGGTGGGTACGGGCGGGGATGAGCACAAGGATCAGTCGAGCACGGCCGTGGCCGCCTTCATCCTCTCGAGTCCCAGCGACGCGAGGGTGGGGGCATCGTAGCGCTGCCAATACCCTTCGTTGAACAGCTCGATCGAGAGAGCGGGAGCGCATCCGTTGTCGCGCAGGATTCCCAGGATCTGTGGGAGCGGGGCCACACCTTCACCGGGCAGGACCCGATCCTTGTCCTCGATCTGCTCTCGCGGGATCTCCGGGTAGTCGTTCATGTGAAGCACCTGGATCGCGTGGCGGCTCAGCTGCCGGAGCCCCTCGAACCCCGAGCCTCCCTTGTAGAGGTGGTAGACGTCGGGCAGGAGGCACGCATCGGGGTGGCCGGCCTCGATCACCACGAACATGGACTCGGCGAGGCGGGAGAGATTCTTCGCGAAGCCCCACACCTCGAGCTGCGGCACGACCCCGATCCGCGCACCCGCTTCGAGAAGGGCCCGGTAGCGATCGGCCATGGCGGTCGGCTCCAGCGTTGCCCCGCGGACCGCACCCGCGGGGGGCGCGGCGATCCGGGCGCCCCCGATCCGGGACACCAGCTCCATCTCGCGTCGGGCTTGCTCGAGACCTTGTCGGCGTTGCGCGGGGTCTTCGGCGATCCACGGCGCGAAGCCGATTGCGCTCTCGACCGCGAGGCCGAGGTCGGCGATCCGGCTCCGAAGGTCGGCCAGCGACCCCCCGGACGCCTCGAAGCGCTCGAGATCGGCGATCCACGGCTCGATGCCGTCGTAGCCGGCCTTGCCCGCGAGATCCACCTGCTCGACGATCCCGAGGTCGTACCCGCGCAGGAGGGCGGTGTTGAGGCAGTAGCGGAACGGGCCGCCTTCGAGACCAGCGACCTTCCGCCCCGTCGCCTCGAGCCTGCCGCCGCCCAGCCCGAGCGCCGTCCCGAGGCCGGCGGCGCCGCGCGCGAGGACTCCACGTCTCGAAAGTGCTTCCGTCATGACTGGCTCATCCTCCATCGCCGGGCAAGGGTTCCCCGCGCCTCAAGATCATAGCGGGTGACCGTCAAGTTCATGCCGCGGTGGCGCCGGATCCCGGGTGGCCGGAGATCCGGGAGTCCAACGACGCAGCGCCGCGTCTCGGTGCTCATGGTTCAACGGATCGCACGATTCGAGTTCCCCTCTGAAACCGACCACGGGGGACGCGGTCGTCGTGCGGTACCGCAATCAAGCGATTCGAGACGATCCTGAACTTGGCTCGACCGCTGCCTCGGTCCCATGTGACGTCGCGGGACCGAAGCGCTTGGCCGTCCTTCTCCGCCGGAGAGCCACGGGCAGCTCCTGTGGAAAGGGCCGACCCTCAAGCGGTACACTGCTCCCCGCAGTCACCGGACAACTCATGGCACTCACGCCCGGCGCGAAGCTCGGGCCTTACGAGATCCTCTCTCTCCTGGGAGCGGGAGGCATGGGCGAGGTCTACCGCGCCCGCGACACGCGCCTGGGTCGCGACGTCGCGGTCAA
>Ga0326597_10002653_pt1 | contig 26482 bp, 21 predicted proteins | sample RVTome_12_FD_203789 | JGI IMG/M metagenome (GOLD analysis project Ga0326597, IMG submission 203789) | Soil microbial communities from uranium-contaminated site in the Upper Colorado River Basin, Wyoming, United States - RVT100D185 | ecosystem: Environmental > Terrestrial > Soil > Contaminated >... | reverse complement strand
GACGCCGGCCGCCCGCAGCGCGGCGAGCACGCGCGCATCCCGGAAGGGCACCCGGCGAAGCCGTACACCCGTGGCGTCGAAAATCGCGTTCCCCACTGCCGCAAGGGTGGTCTTGCACACAGCCTCACCCGCGCCGTAGTGCGGCAGATCCGGCCTGTCGGGATTCGGATCACCATTCACCATGACGACGTCGATGGTGGCCGGCGTGTCGGTGTGTCTCAACGTCGGATGTGTGATCCAGTCGACACTGGTGACCTTCTCGGCGTCAAAAGTCACCTCCTCGTGCAGCGCACGACTGAGCGCATACAACATCCCCCCCTCGACCGTACGACGCAGCGTCTCCGGATTCACGACCAGGCCGCAATCGTGCGCGCATACGAACCGCTTCACCCAGACCTTGCCGGTTCTGCGGTTCACCTCGACTTCAGCGATCTGGGCGACGATCGTCTGGTTGCGATACGCGTACGCGAGGCCACGACCCGTGAGAATATCCCCGGTCGCGCGCGGCCCCGGTGACGGCCTGGAGTCCCAACCGAACGTGTCGACCGCCGCTTTGATCGCCGCGATCGAGCGGGCCCGTCTGAAGCCGGCGTCATCCTCTGTACTCGCCGTGAGCATCTTCATGCGGAACTCGGCCGGATCGGCCTTCGCCGCCGCCGCCAGCTCGTCGATGAACGACTCCGACGCAAACGTCACCTGCGGGCCGTTGGGATCGCGCAGATTGCCGGTGCGCAGCGGCGTCTCCCAGACCAGCGGCAGAGACACGACATGCGCCTCTATGCGCCGATTGGGAATCGCGTACATCTCGGCCGGCGTGGACGCGTTTCCGCGGTTTGGCTCGCGCCTCATGCCGGTGAGCTGCGCGATGAGCACCGTGTCGTGCTCGTTGTACCCGAGGTGGTGGTGGTCGGCCGCGCGCGCGTTGTAGTCGAGCGCCACCAGATTCCCCTGCGCATCCAGTCCACCCCGCATCCTGAACGCGTACGCGGGACCTTTCGTATCCCACGCGGTCTCCTCGTGCCGCATCCACTGCACACGCACCGGCCGTCCGAGTTCCTTCGCCAAGAACGCCGCCTCGAACCCAGCGTCGTCTGCCGCGGTTCGACCGTACCCCTGGGATCCGTCCATCCACACGACACGTACGCGATCGCGAGGCATGTTGAGAAACGCCGCAACACCGTTCCGCATGCCGTACGACTTCATGTCGTTGGAATAGATCGTGAGCTGATCGTTGGACGGATCAGCCGTGGCGTGGGCCGGACCGAATGCGGTGTGCCCCTGGAACGGGACGTCGTAGTCGGCCTCGAGCACGCGTGCCGCACTCGCGAACGCCGCGTCCGGATCGCCCACGATGGTCGGATCCAGGCTCCGCACCGGTGTGGCGGCTCGCATGAACGCGTGCAGTCGCTCGGAGGTGGGAAACGGCGCCGTCGCCGGCTTCCTCCAGTTGACCTTGAGTTGTCGAGCGGCCTGGATCGCCTGCTCTTCACGCTCGTAGACCACCGCGACGTAGTTGCCTTTGCTCACGATCTTCACGAGCCCGGGTATGCCACGCACCGAGGACTCGTCGATGCTGACGAGCGTGGCGCCAGCCAGCGGTGGTTTCACGTTGCGCGCGTGCACCATGCCAGGAATCTTGACGTCCACGGCCCACGTGAGCGAACCGTCCACCTTGGCGGGAATGTCGTAGCGCTGCGGCGACTGACCCACGAGCTTGAGCTGCTGCACGTCCTTAATCTTGGCCACGCCGGTCGTCGCGTTGATGTTCTCGCCGGTCAGGGTCACGTTGAACCTGTTCCCACCGATGAGCTCGCCGTAGGTGATGCGCCTGGACGGATCCGCCTGCACCGTGACCACGCCGTCGCTCACGGTGAGCTCGTGGGGACGCACACCAAGTCGCTGCGACGCCATGTCGAGCAACACTCGCCGGGCCTCGGCCGCCACACGACGCATCGGCCAACCGTCGGTCTGCAGCGCATCGGAACCACCCGATCCACCCTGGTCGACCGTGACGTCCGTGCGTCCCATGACACAGCTCGTCCGGTCGTACGCCACGTCGAGTTCGTCGGCCATGATTTGCCGGAACGCCGTCCCGGTGCCCTGACCGAGGTCCGTCTTCCCGACGTAGAAGGTCGCGGTGTTGTCCTCGCGAATCACGATCCACGAATCGAGCTGCCTGAAGTCGGGATCGGGATACGGACCAGCACCCTGGGCGGCGTCGAGCACGGCGGCGCCGAACGGGCTGCCGGGAACCACGGACATCGCGCTGACGCCCACGACGAGATAACCCGATGTCTTCAGGAAGTCTCTGCGGGACGTTGTGGCAAACTGCTCGACCACGTCTTTCACCTCGACTGGAGTCTTGGTCGGGGGAATCATGCGCTCACCCCCGCTGCGCGCTTGATGGCCGCTTGAATCCGGTAATACGTCATGCACCGACAGAGCGTGCCGGCCATCCCTTGCCGGATCTGCGCGTCGGTCGGTTTGGGATTCTTGTCGAGAAGCACCTTCGCGGTGAGAATCTGCCCGTTCTGGCAGAACCCGCACTGCGGTACTTGCTCGTCGATCCAGGCTTGCTGAAGCGGGTGCAGCACGCCGTCCTGTTCGAGACCTTCCAACGTCGTGATCTCGGCGCCCTGTACGGCCGACACGGGCCTCGTACACGACCGAACCGCCTCCCCGTTGATAATCACCGTGCAAGCCCCGCACTGGCCGAGGCCGCACCCGAATCGGGGACCCTGCACCCCGACATCGTTGCGCAGGATATACAGGAGCGGTGTGGCCAGATCCACGTCGAGGACGTGCGCCGTGCCATTGACGTTCAGTGTGACGTTGCTCATCGGCGTTGTATCTCCCTGCGAGCGGACCGCGCGCGATGGCCACCTTTGCCGTCGCGTAGGTGCAGTCTCCCTCCGGTGCGCCAGGAAATCAAGGGAGCTTGTCTCACGGCCGGCGGGTCCGATACAGTCTCTGGCGAGGAGGCTCAATGCCCTGCATCGTCGTAAAACGAGGAGAAACCCTTCAGTACGACAAGTTATACCGGGCGTTTGGGGACCGCATGCCCGTCGTCTGGGATCGGCGACGGAAGCCCGGTCGCCCCCCCGAACGCCCAGACCAGACCGAACCGGAACCCCAGGAGCGGCGGGTGGTCTCTCCAACCAGTTGGGTCGCACTCGGGTTTGTGGTCGCGGCGGGCGGAACCAAGTAATCCGTCTCATCCCGTACTCGCATGACGAATCGGCGGGATCGACAGTGACCTGGCCCATCCGCCCTTTCGCCGCACTGGTCTGCGGCGCCGGCCTTTTATTGGTCGGCGTCTGGGTGCTTCGGCCCCAGTCTCCGCAAGCAGCGATACCCACCTCTGGCCAGAACATCATCGCGTTCGGGGACAGCTTGGTGGCGGGGCGGGGCGCGCGCGAGGGTCAGGATCTTGTCTCGATCCTCTCTGCCCGTCTCGGCGTGCCCATTGTCAACGCCGGCCGCAGCGGAGACACCACGGGCGCAGCCGTGGCCAGACTCGACCGTGACGTCCTGGCCCGCGACCCCCGAGTCGTGGTCGTCCTACTCGGCGGCAACGACTACCTGCGACGTGTACCGACCGACGACACATTCGCCAATCTCAAAGAGATCGTCGATCGGATCCGCGCGCGCGGGGCCGCCGTCGTGGTCGTGGGCGTCGCCGTCGGACTGATGTCCGACCCGTATCGAGAGCGATATGAAGCGCTCGCACGGCAAACCGCTGCGGGCCTGGTGCCCGACATCCTGAGCGGGATCATCGGCCACCCGGATCTCATGTCGGACTCGATTCATCCGAACCATCGTGGCTACGAGAAGGTGGCCGACAGGATCGAGCCGGTGCTTCGCGACGTGCTGGGGCGTAAGTGAGCGCGACGATGCGAAACGCAGTGCCACTCCTCGGCCGGGCTACTTGAGGCTCGTCCCGCCACCAGGCGTGATGCCCGACGCCGCGCCGTACTGGTTGTCCTCCTGGCAGATGAACTCCATCAGCTCTCCTCCACCGACCTTCAGATCCGGTCGCAACAGCCTGGCCCGGAACGTCATCGTCACTGGTCTCGAGAAGGCCCCGGGGTCGTCGAGCGTAAACACGTGGCGGAGCGAGCCCCAGCTGACACGCGTGTACCGTTCCACGGTGTGCATCTGCTCGGTATGTGGCGTGCCGCGACTGTCCATCCAGAACTTGTCGTTGTAGCCAACCGTATCGACCACGAGCGTGTCGCCGTCCCACTGGCCGATCGAATGCCCCCACCAAGTCGGGATCGGGTCTTCGGGGTGCGCGCGCCCGTCCATGTAGATCACACGGTGCGCGCCCGCATCACCGGTCTCGTGCAACACGTAGATGTGAGACAGTCCCTTCGCGGTGTACGACATCGCGAACTTCCAGGGGTAGGGATTGGATCGCGGCACACCCATCGGGAGACAGGCCGTGTAGGGCTCCTGCTCCTCTCGACGCCGGTCCCTCAAATCCTTCGCCCACGGTAGCAGCGGCAATTCACCGGGCTTCATCCCGCCCTCGAGTTCGATGTCGGTGTTCGACCCACCGCCGACCCAGGGACCCGTGAGATCCACGATGCCATCGGGGAGCCGCGGAATGGGCTGGCTGTCGGCTTCTGCATCAGGCACCGTTGGCGACGGCAGGAATATGTACCCCACGCGCCCGGCCGGGCCTGGCGCAACGCCGCCCTGCTGCTGCGACCGCACGGTCGGCGACAACACCAGCACGAGCAAGGTAATCGACGCGCACAGTATCTTGGTCATCTCTTCGAGCCTCGATTCGCCGGTGTCACTATCCAACAAGTCTCGTCGGAAGGCAAACCTGGCGTCACTGGCGCCCGTGTCCCGCTAGACGCGTTGTACTTTGAGGACGTTCGACGGACCTCTGGCCAGGTCCGGCGTGATACTCACCACCACGATCGCGGACTCAGGCGGTATCGCCCCGCGTGACACGAGCATCTGGCCTATGCGGCTCGCCGCCTCGCTCACGCCGCCTCCCAGATCCGCGACCACTGGCACGACACCCCAGGCGAGCGCGAGGCGCCGCGCGATCTCCGGCCGGTCGGTCGCGGCAAACACCGGCACCCGTGGACGCAGCGCCGACAGAAGTCTGGCCGTCTTGCCTCCCCGCGTCATGGCGACGATCGCCGTGGCGTCCCCGCGCGCGACGAGTGTCACGGCCGCTTCGCAGATCGCGCGACCATGCCCCCCCAGGGCCTGCGATCCCTCCAGCGCCGCCGCCTCTGGGGCTGGACCTGCCTCAGCATCGCGAATGATCGCATCGAGTGTCTGCACCGCCTTGACAGGAAATCGGCCTGCGGCCGTCTCTCCGGCCAGCATGATGGCGTCGACGCCCGAGTCGACCGCGTTGGCCGCGTCACTAACCTCGGCGCGCGTGGGCCGTGGCTCGGTCCGCATCGATTCGAGCACCTGCGTCGCCACGATCACCGGGATGCCGTGGGCCAGTGCCCGCCTGGTCACTTCTTTCTGCACCCGCGGCACGTGCTCAAGCGGGAGCTCGAGGCCAAGATCCCCACGCGCGACCATAATTGCGTCAACCTCGGCAAGTATCTCTTCCAGATTCGACACGGCTTCCGGCCGTTCGAGCTTGGCGATGAGTCGAATGTTCGATCCCCCAACCTCGGCCAGCCGCTGGCGAGCGAATCGAATGTCCTCGACACGCTGCACAAAGCTCAACGCGACGAAGTCCACACCGAGACCAACACCGAAGGCCAGATCCGCGGCATCCTTCGGCGTCACACCGCTGGATGGCAGCACTACGCCAGGCAGGTTGATACCCTTGTGCTCGCCAAGCAGCCCCCCGTCGACCACGAGGGTCTCGATACGACCGGCGTTGGTCCCCTCCACCCTCAACTCAATCTTGCCGTCGTCGAGCAGCAGTGTGTCACCGCGGCGGACCGCGCCCGCGAGTTCAGCGTAAGTGGAGAAGACGACGCCAGGTCCGCCAACAGCGTCGCCGATTACAATCTGCAGCCGGTCGCCGTCGCGCAACTCGAGAGGCGTGCCATCGGCCAGCCGCCCCGTGCGAATCTTCGGACCCGCGAGGTCTTGAAGGATCGCCACACATCGATCCTGTCGATCCGCCTCGGCACGAATGCGCGCGAACAGTTCGGCGTGGCTGTCGTGTGTCCCATGCGAAAAATTGAGGCGAAACAGGTCCACGCCGGCCAGCACGAGTGCTTGGATGGCGGCGGCGCTGCTCGTGGCAGGCCCGATAGTCGCAACGATCTTGGTTCGCCTCACAGAGACCAGCTTACAATGTCAGGTGCCCTCCGCGATGACCAACCACGCATGGCCCGAAGGTGCCGTTCACGACGCACACTGCCGTGGGCTTCGAGCACCGAGGCCCCTCCTGCACGCGCTGGCCCGGCCGACAGGTGCGTTCCGAGACGCACGCTGGAGCCGCGATATCGCTGGCGAGGTCTCGCTGGCCCACCGATCTGATGTCATCTGAGCCACGCACGCTCGCTGAGCTGTCGGATGCCTATCGTGCTCGACAGTTGACCGCGCTGGCGGTCACGGAACGCTGTCTCCACGCCATCGCCGAGCATCGTTCGCTCAACGCGTTCATCACGGTGCTCGACGAGAACGCCCGTCGGCAGGCCCGGCAGGCGGATGAGGAGATGGCCGCGGGCAGGTATCGCGGCCCGCTCCACGGCGTGCCCATGTCGCTCAAGGATCTGATCGACCTCGAAGGAACCCCCACAACTGCGGCGTCACGCGTGCGAGCCGGGCACCGCGCGACATCGGATGCCGTGGTGGTGACGCGCCTTCGCGACGCGGGCGCCGTGTTCATCGGTAAGACGAACCTTCATGAGTTCGCGCTCGGCACAACCAATGAGGACTCGGCCTTCGGGCCGGCCAGGCACCCTCTCGATCCCAGCCGATCGCCTGGTGGTTCGTCTGGAGGCTCAGCCGTGTCGGTATTGGCTGGAATGGCGTACGCGTCGATAGGCAGCGACACGGGCGGCTCCATCCGGATCCCGGCGTCGGCCTGCGGCCTCGTCGGGCTCAAGCCAACACTCGGCGAGATCCCCACAGCCGGCGTCGTCCCGCTCAGTGAAACGCTCGACCACATTGGCCCGATCTGCCGGTCGGTCGGGGACGCTGCGATCGTCTACGCGGTACTGGCGGGTGCCTCGATGCCACTCCCCGCTCCGGAGACCAACGGCCGCAGGCTCCGCCTGGGTGTCATCCGGGGCTACTTCACGGAGCTACTCGATCCCGATGTCGAGGCGTGCATCGGGCAAACACACGTGCGGCTACGCGAGGCGGGAGCAGAACTGCGAGACGTCAGCGTCGCACACTCGTCAACCATCGCAGACACATACACCGCGATCGTGCTGTCGGAAGCCGCCGTGCACCACGCGACAACGCTCGAGCGCTGCGCGGCGGACTACACGCCGAACGTCCGACTTCGACTCGAGTCGGGTCGGCAGATGCTGGCGGAAGACTATGTGCGCGCGCTGGCCGCCCGCCACGTCCTGACGCACGAGGTCGATCAGGCCCTGGCCGGGCTCGATGGCCTGCTCCTGCCCTCGCTCCCGATTCCGGCACCGACGATTGGCCAGTCGACGGTCCGCCTGGGTGGATCTGACGAGCAGATCCGCAGCGTCACCCTGAGGCTTACCCAGTTGTTCAACCTGACCGGCCATCCAGCGATCTCGATGCCGTGCGGACGCACGCCTGCGGGTCTGCCGGTCGGTCTACAGGTTGTTGGCCACCGAGGCCGCACGGCGGCGCTCCTCGGCCTTGCCAGACGGATCGAACCCCTCGTCGATCCCAGCTCAATTGCATCGAACGGCTGCGCCGCCATGGCGCCACAGTCCCCGTCCTCATGATCGCGGCGCTGTTTCACGGCTGGGAGCGCCGCCTCGCCTCGGTGTCGAAGGACCGCGTTGTCAGACCTTTCGAGTGGGGCGAGGATTGGCTGCCGCTTCACGAGCATGATGGACTTGAAGCCGATGCACGCGTTCGCCGGTGGGTGACGGAGGTGATGTCCGACAGCCACACCTTCTTCGATTCGCCACCGACTCGTGACTATCAGTTCGAAGACGCGCCCGCATCCCGGCGGCAAAGGGGCGAGGCGGGCACAGTGCGATTCCCGAGCGCTCTGGTCACACCGCACGAGGTGAACAACACGGTTGATGCCCGGTGGTTTCCGGCGGCACGGGACGCGGGCACCTCATCTGATGGCCGCGCCGTGCTCGTCATGTCCCAGTGGAACGCCGACCCGGAGGGACACATCGGCCTCGCACGCCTTCTGGCCAGCTTCGGTATATCAGCGCTCCGCATGAGCCTGCCGTACCATGACCGTCGGATGCCTGCGGAACTGACGCGGGCCGATTACATTGTGAGTTCGAACATCGCCCGGACCGTTCAGGTGTGCCGCCAGGCCGTACTCGACGCTCGCCGTGCGATCGGATGGCTGTCACTCCAGGGATATACCCGCATCGGGATCCTTGGCACGAGCCTCGGCTCGTGCCTGGCCATGCTGACGACCGCGCACGAGCCCCGCATCAGGGTCCAGGCGCTCAACCACATCTCACCGTGGTTTGCCGACGTCGTGTGGCGGGGGCTCTCGACGCGGCATGTTCGCACTGGGCTGGATGGTCACGTCGAACTCGCGCGTCTACGTGACCTCTGGAGCCCCATCAGTCCCCTTCCGTACCTGGAGCAGGTCCGTCACGCGCGGTCGCTGCTGGTCTACGCGAAGTACGATCTGACCTTTCCGGTCGATCTCTCCAGGTCACTCGTCGAAGAGTTTCGCAGACGAGAGGTGCCACACGAGGTGGCCGTGCTGCCCTGCGGGCACTACAGCACCGGCATGGTGCCATTCAAGTTCCTGGACGCCTATCTCTTGATTCGCTTCCTTCGTCAGCACTTGTAGATCGTCGTGTGACGGGCGGACCCGCACGCGTGGGACTACTGGTCGGCGGGCAGCACTCGCGGCTCGCCAAGTCCGAGATCGTCCAGCGACCCTTCGATGGCCCTGTAGTCGCCCACGATGAGCGTCACCGCCCGACGCGGATCGACGTAGCGCGCAGCCGCGTCAACGACGTCAGTCGCTCCAACCGCATGCACACGCGGCGTGAAGTCTTCGAAGTAGGAGTCTGGTAAGTCATGGAGCGCAAGCTCCGCGACCGACCGAGCCACTTGCTGAGCCGTTTCAAAACCACGCGGGTACCCCCGCGTGAGTGCCGCCTTGGCCAGTGCCAGCTCCTGGTCGGAGGGGGGCCGCGCTCCACTGATCTGGCCGAACTCGAAGAGGCAGTCTTGAATCGCAGCGGACGTTGACGCAGTGTGGACGCTGGTCGCGAGCACGAACGGCGACAGGCCTCGACGCCAGTCAAATCTGGTGCGCGCTCCGTACGTGAAGCCCTTCTCTTCTCGCAGCTTGAGATTGATGCGACTGACGAACTGCCCGCCAAGGATGGCGTTGGTCACGAGCAGGGCCGGATAGTCGGGCGTGCTGCGCGTTGCCGACAGGTGCCCAATTCGCAGCTCTGATTGTGCGGCACCGTCGCGCGGCACCACGGCCAGGCATCCCGGCGATCCTGTCGCCTCCGCATTCGACACCGAAACCGTAGACGACGCGGCTGCCCATCCCGAGAACGCCTTCCGTGCGATGTCGAGCAGAGCATCATGGGACAACGGTCCTGCCAATACGAGCGTCACGCGACCGGGCCGGAACGTCGCCACATGAAAGGCCGCGACGTCGTCCAGCGTCAGGGCCCTGAGCGAGGGGACACTGCCGATCGACAAGTGCCCATAAGGATGGGCGCCGTAAATCAACCTGAGAAACGCCCGCTCGGCCACCGCCGACGGTGAGTCCTTCAACTGCCGCAGGCGATCCAGCCGTAGCTGTCGTACGCGATCGAAGTCTTCCTGGCGAAGGCTCGGCCGCGTCAGGATGTCAGCGAGCAGCGACGCGCCCCGGTCTGCGAATCGCGACAATGTCGTCAGTGAGAAGTGGGTGGCGTCGGCTCCGACGTCGACGCTGTACTCGGCGCCGATCCGCGCCAGAGCATCGGACAGATCAATAGCAGTGAGCCTGCCGACACCCTCGTCGGCGAGGTCGGCAGTGAGGGCGGCAAGTCCTTCCTGGCCTCGCGGGTCGGCCATCGAACCGCCGTCTATCTGAACCACCATCGTCACCACAGATACTGTCTGGTGCTCGATGGTCCGCACGCTCAATCCATTGGGCAGGTTGTGGCGGACGATGCGCGGGAAGACGAACACAGGGTCCGGACCCAGGCCGGGTAGACGCGACCGATCCGGGCGGATCACGAAACCGCCACCGGTTCCGAGTCGGGAAGCGCGAGGTGTCGCTGCTCGCGCGGCACGACCGAGAGGGCCACGCGCTCGTCGAAGCCGAGGAACCGATTCGCGGCGTCGCAGACGCCTGACGCCGTCGCATCGCGGTACCGAGCGAGGTCGGCGGAAAGGAAGTCTGGTCGACCCCGAAGCACGTTGTAGGCGTTCAGCTGGTCCGACTTGCCTCCGAAGCCGCCTACCGTCTGAAGACGGTAGACAAAGTGTGCCTCGATCTGGGCGCGCCCGCGTTCCATTTCAGGCTCCGACGGCCCGACTGCCTTCAGCTGCTGCAGCTCGGCGTCGATAACGGCCGCCACATCCGCGAGCGCACGCCCTGGCGCCGCGGTGGCGACAAGGAGAAACAAGCTGCCCAGCTCGCGCGAGTTCTGGTACGCCGACACGTCCAGTGCCAACCGTTTCTCGTAGACGAGTGTCCGATACAGTCTGGAGGCCTTGCCATTGGCAAGCAGGTCCCCAAGCAGATCGACCTCTGCGTCGTACTCGGCGAACATGGCGGGAGACAGCCATGCCAGATAGAGACGGGGCAACTCCACGCGGTCCTCGAGTACGAGACGCACCTCGTGATCCAGCGCCGCCGCGCCGGCCACAGGCGCCGGACGCGGTCCCGGGGGCAGCTCGCCGAAGTACCGTTCGGCCAACTCGAACGCGTGCTCGGTCTCGATGTCGCCGGCCAGCGCCAGCGAGGCGTTCGCCGGATGGTAGTACGTTCTGAAGAACTCCTGCACGTCGTCCAGGCGCATGGCCCGAATATCGTCGGCCGAACCGATGGTGAGCCAGTGGTAGGGGTGGTGCTCGGGGAAGAGCGCCTCAGTCAGTGCGACGAGTGCCAGCCCATACGGACGGTTCTCGTAGTTCTGCCGACGCTCGTTGAGAACGACATCGCGCTGGTTTTCAAAACGGGCCGGCGTGAGTGCCGGCAGCAGATACCCCATCCGGTCTGATTCCATCCACAAGGCGAGATCGATCGCGCTGGTTGGCACAACCTCCCAATAGTTCGTTCGGTCTGTGCTTGTTGACCCGTTGACCTGGCCGCCCGCCTGTTGCAAGGGCGGAAAGTAGCCGGCGTTGTGATGCTCAGAACCCTCGAACATGAGGTGCTCGAAGAGGTGGGCGAAGCCGGTCCGACCCGGCCGCTCGTTCTTGGAGCCTACGTGGTACCACACGTTGACCGCGACGATCGGGACGTGCCGGTCTTCATGGACGATGACATCGAGGCCATTGGCGAGGGTGCGCTTGGTGAAGGGGAGATCGACCGAGTCCATCCGAGCATCGTATCCCTGTTCCCCTTGGCCCCTCGAGGCCCCCTTGACCGACCAATATCGTCGGATATAGACTCCTTCGTGAAAGTGAGACTCAATATCGTTTTAGGAGGTCATCTGCGAACCATGCGCCGGCAACTCCCGCTCTTCATCGGCCTTTTCTACTTCCTGACAGTCCCCGCCGCGGCACAGCAACCCGGATCCGAATCCGGTGGAGAACCGCCACCAACGCTGGTCGGCGAGGCATCCGCGCCGACACCAGCTCAGATCGACGAACTGAACCGTCGCATCGACGTCCTCGCCGCCGAGCTGGAGCGACTGCGCAGCGGGGAGCCGGACGAGCGGCCCATCGGTGACGACACGCGCCGTGGTCTGGGCTTGGCGCCGTCTGCGGCGGAGGTCTACCGTAGACCGGCGCAAGGCGTCTCCTTTGCTGGCTACGGCGAGATGCTCCTGGAGAACTTCAAGAACACCAACGAATCAGGCGCGCCCGGCGCACCGACGACCCGCCTGGACTTCCTGCGTGCAATTCTGTACACGGGCTATCGATTCAACGACAAGTTCGTGTTCAACTCAGAGCTCGAGGTCGAGCACGGCAGTGAGATCTTTGTCGAGTTCGCCTACGTCGACTATCTGGCTAGCGAACACCTGACGTTGCGCGGAGGGCTCGTGCTCCTGCCATTGGGATTTGTCAACGAGTTCCACGAGCCCAACGTGTTCATCGGCGCCAAGCGCCCGGAAACCGAGCAGCGAATCCTTCCCTCGACTTGGCGCGAGAACGGCGCCGGTATCCTCGGCTCGTTCGGGAGGCTGAACTACCGCGCGTACGTGACAAACGGCTTCAACGGAGCCGGCTACACGTCGGCGGGGCTGCGCGGCGGCCGCCAGAAGGGCGTCGAGGCCCGCGCGGCCAATTTGGCCTTCTCCAGTCGAGTGGACTTTACGCCGACTCCGGGTGTGACTGGCGGAATCGGCCTCTATCGTGGAGGGGCCGGCCAGGAACAGGTATTACTGGACGACGATCGTCTCGACCTCGACACCACCATCGTGGAGGTGCACGGTCAGGCGCAGATGAGAGGCGTCGATCTGCGCGCGCTCTTCGCACGGGCGTCATTGAGTCAGGCAGGAGAGGCGAGTCGTGCGCTGCAACGACCTGTTGGGGCGCCACTCGCCGAAGAGATGCAGGGTGGCTATATCCAGGTGGGCTACAACGTGCTCTCACAGGTCAACACCCCACTCGCGCTGACGCCGTACGGGCGCTACGAGGTCGTCGACACCCAGCACCGCGTACCGGCCGGATTCACGCGCGACCTCTCGCGCGACGGCACGCTGAAGACCCTCGGGATCGAACTCAAGCCGATCTCCAACGTCGTCATCAAGACCGACTATCAGTGGATCACGAATCAGGCGAAGACCGGGCGCAATCAGTTCAACCTCAACCTGGGCTACGCGTTCTAGCCGTGGCGGGGCGACCACACTTGACACGATGGGTTGCAGCCTTTGGGCTGTGTTTCGCCGGCCTCGCGTCCACGCTTTCGGCGCAAGGCATCAGCCGCGAGGAGGCACTGGCCTCTGTGTACCCCGGCGCGAGTATTCGTGCGGAGCAGGTGTTCCTCACCGCGGCCCAACTGCGGCAGGTGGCAGCCCGCGCGGGGAATGACACCGTGCCGGGTCTGGTCGCCCGCTATCTCGCGACCCGAGACGGCCAGTTGGTGGGTCGCGCCTACATTGACACCCACACAGTGCGGACCAAGCGAGAAAGCCTGCTCGTCTCGCTCGATACCAGCGGCCGCGTGATGCGTGTTGACGTCACGGCGTTCCTTGAGCCCCCGGAGTACCGCGCCCCTGAGCCATGGCTCGGGCAGTACACGGGGCGTGGACTCGATGACAGCCTGACGGTCAATCGCGCGATTCGGCCAATCGCAGGCGCCACGCTCACAACCCGGGCGGCCAACAGCGCCATCCGCCGCGTGCTTGCGATCGATGAGACGCTCCGCGCGACCGAGGACGAGCGGTGACACGCTGGGAACGATGGACGTTCAACGTCCTGGCGCTCGCGGTCGCCGCGACCGGATTCGTGTATCTCTGGATGAAGTACTTCCAGGAGAACACCGACCCGTTCGCCGTGGTCAACCATCCCTGGCAACCGGCGATGCTCAGCCTGCACGTGGTCGCATCGCCAGCGTTCATCCTGATGTTCGGCATCATTCTCCACTCGCATGTCATGAAGAAGCTACGTGCGAGTCGGCTTCCCAACCGGCGATCGGGCTATCTGTCACTCGGGACGTTCGTCGTGATGCTGACGTCCGGCTACCTGCTTCAGGTCTCGTCGAACGAACAATGGCTGCAGGGCTTCGTGATCCTGCACATCGCGAGCGGCGCGCTCTTCTCGGTCATCTACGTGGCTCATCTCGTGATCAGCACGAGGCTGGCCCGGAGGCGCACGGCGAGCGCGCTCCTCGAGGTGGCGTGAGAACAGTGGCGCTGCTCGCGGTCGCCAGCCTCACGGCGATGTCTGCACAGCGCGACGCGCCGGTCCTGGTCTCACGCGACGTTGTGCTGATGGGCACTCGAGCCGTCCTTTCAACCTACGCTGACTCCAGAACAGCGGGCCTTGCCACGGTCAACGCGGCGCTCACAGTCCTGGAAGGGGCCGATGCCGAGCTGAGCACGTGGCGCCCTTCGAGCGCGATCTCGACGCTCAACCGTCAACCCGTCGGGATGCCCTGGTCCGCCACACCGCGACTGTGTCGAATGTTCGGCGACATCGCGACATGGCATCACGCCACTGACGGAGCATTCGATCCGGCCATCGGACGGCTCCTCACCGCATGGGATGTTCATGGTGACGGGGCCATCCCCTCGCCCGAGGCGCTCGTCGCAGCGGTCGCGTCATCAGGCATGGGCCTCTTCGCAGTGGACACGGGACGATGCCGCGTGACACGCCTGGCCGACGCCGCGCTCGACGTGGGGGCCTTCGGCAAGGGTGAGGCGCTGGACCGGGTGGCCGCGGCAGTGGGTGATGACCCGTGGATGATCGATCTCGGAGGCCAGGTATCCGTCGGTGGTCACGTGCCGCCAGACGGTGGATGGAGGGTCGCGGTCGCCGACCCACGTCGGCGGGACCAGGCTGCCCTTGACCTGCACCTCGCGTCTGGATCGCTCGCGACGAGCGCAGGCTCAGAACGCGATCTCGAGGTGAACGGCATGAGAGTCGGACACGTCCTTGATCCACGGACCGGCCAGCCGGTCACATTCGAGGGCTCGGTGACCGTCTGGCACGAGCGCGGACTCGCCGCCGACGCCCTCTCGACGGCGCTCTTCGTGATGGCCGAGGAGGGGCTTCCGTGGGCCGAGGCGCGGGATCTGGCCGTGCTCTACCTGATCCCGGACGGCGAAACGCTCCGCATCGAAGCGACGCGGGCCTTTCGTCGGCTGATCTCGCCCAGTGCTACCGCACCTGAATGAGCGGAATCTTTCCCTTGTTCGCCTCGACCGCCCTGTGCGCTGCGATCGACAGCTGGGCGGCCACCCTCTCGGCGAGCGACAGAAACGCACGGCCTGCCGGCGATCCAGGTTCACTGATCACGAGCGGCACACCAGTGTCGCTACCCTCGCGAATCGGCTGATACACGGGTAGCCGTCCCAGAAACGGCAGGGTCATCGAGGTCGCGAGTGCCTCGCCTCCCCCGTGACCGAAGATGTCGGCCTCCTGGTGGCAATTGGCGCAAGAGTAGTAGCTCATGTTCTCGACAACGCCGATCGGAGGAATATTCAGCTTCTGATACATGCGGACGGCCCTGCGGGTGTCCGCCAGCGACACCTGCTGAGGTGTCGTCACCAGAACCGCCCCAGCCACCGGGACGGTCTGGCTGAGGCTCAACGCCACATCCCCGGTCCCAGGGGGCATATCGACGATCAGATAGTCGAGATTCGCCCACGCGACATCTCGAAAAAACTGCTGCACGGCTCCGTGAAGCATCGGACCTCGCCAGATCACCGCCGCATCATCCTGCGTGAGAAACCCCATCGACACGACCTGAACGCCGTACTTCTCCGCGGGCACGATCTGTTTCCCGTCGGTCACCAACTGCGTCTGGATCCCCAGCATCATGGGAACATTCGGGCCGTAGATGTCGCCGTCGAGAATTCCGACGCGACTTCCACAGCGAGCCAGTGCCAACGCCAGATTGACCGCAACCGTGGTCTTGCCGACACCGCCCTTTCCGGCGCCGACCGCGATGACGTTCTTCACGCCGGGCAGCGGCGGCCGCCCGGTTTCCGGCGCCGACACCGAGCGCACGCTGGCGGTCATCTGTACGTCGACGTCGGTCACACCCGGCAGCGCCCGAACGGCCGTCACCGCCTGATCGCGCAGCTGGTCTTTGGCCGGGCATGCCGGGTTTGTCAGCTCGATCGTGAACGATACACGGCCGCCTGCGACGGCAACGTTCTTGACGAAACCAAGGGAGACGATGTCGCGCTGCAGGTCGGGATCGATGACGATCTTGAGCGCGGTCAACACGGCTTCAGGAGCAGGTATCGTAGCCATGGAATCCTCTTATCTTACCGTGCCAGCCTCGCGTGGCCGGTCCGGCAACTCGAACAGACGCCGTCCTTCGTGTGCGAGCAGGACCCAGAGGGCGTATCCGCCGAGTGCCGTCCCGAACGGGAAGACGAGCAGATTCACCACGCCGAGGCCCAACGTCAGGATGCGACCCGACGGCAGGTGGCGGTGCAGGAGCACCGCGGCCCGCAGATGCGCCGCGCCCCACAGCAGCGAAAACGCGCCAATCGAGACAAAGACGGCCGCGGTGACGCCCGCCGCAAGCACCACGGTCTCGCGCTCCGCGTCGGCCGAGAGGGCGAACGCCCCTCCGGCAAGCAGCAGCATGGATATGCCGACCAGGACGGCCAACGCTCCCCACAGGCCCGCGAGAATCCCGAGAAGCCTGACGTGCCGGTCCACTACTCGACGCTGATGCGGAGCTCGACGCGGGTCGGAAGGTTGTAGCGGGGAGTCACGCTGAAGCGGAAGCAGGCACCATCCGTGACTCCCGCCGGGACGGCGACACGCAGCCGATGACGCCGCAATTCCGTGCCGCTGCCATCACACCGCATACACCGCTCGGACCACGTTTCGCCGCGGCCGCCACATCCGTGGCACGTGCAGCGCACGGGCAACTCGAGGGGCAGCACGGCGCCGTCACGCGCCTCGCGCCATGACAACTGAACGGCCGTACTCAAGGCGGCGGCGGACTCGTCGGCAAGAAACCCGCGGCGCATGCGATCGACAGCATGGGCCACCGACGGAAAGTCGATGACGACCTCGTCTGCGAAGCATCTCCAGTCCGCGTGGCCATCGCCAGGCTTCGCGAGAGCCACGCCGCCAAGAAACGCGTCTCCACTCATGGGCTGTCACTACGTTAGGGGCCGCCTGTGGAGAAGTCAATGCCTCCAGAGGCTGGCGCCATCAGTAGTTTCCACTGTGTCGAAGTCGAGCGGCGGAGGGAGCCGAGCGATTGCGAGGATGCGGGTCAACCGCTACCGAGCGCCGAGCGTCAGTAACAGTTCCTTGCGGATGCCGTCGTCCATGTCTTCGAGGCGCAGCGCATTCTCACACTCGTCGCACAGGACTTCGAGCACGGCCGGCCGCCCTTCCTCAGAAACCTCGACACGCGAATCATCCAGGTGCACCACGTGCATCTGTAGCGTCTTCACCAGAAAATTCTGGTCGTTGCCGCAACTTGGGCAGGTGAGCGCCACTCGCGTCTCCTCGTTGGTGGTCAATCGCGAACTCCCTAATGAACGCCTCGAACGCGTTCTGACACTTCGATTGTAGGGGATGGCTTCGGGCAGACGCAATGCAGAAGTCGTGAAAGTTAGGTAGTTTTTGCCAGATCGGGGTCAGAAACCGCGCAATGGGGGAATTTGCGGGTGGCAAGCGCACTCTTTGACGCGCAGAACCACGAAACCGGGGGCCTCCCCACCAGACTCGCCTGTCTCCACTACGTTCGCGCGTAGACGAGTCGCGCGTCGATCGTGGCACCCGGGAACATGCGCTCGGCAGCACGCCGATACAGGTCGAGTTGCACCTGGTGCTCATCCCGAGCCCCGCCAGTCTTGAATTCGAGGATCGTCACACGACCAGCGGCGTCGCGAATGACACAGTCGATCGTGCCCCGGAGCACAGCGCCATCGAGCCGCATCGTAAACGGCACTTCATGGAACCGGTCCCCCGAGAGATAGAGCGCCCGGATCTCCGGGCGACCGCACAACGCCTGGTAGACCTCGACGACCTCGTCTGCCAGCTCACCAATCGTGCCGAGCGTCGCGGCGGCCGCTGCTTCCTCGGGCCGCAACCGCAGCATCCGAAGGACACTGGTTCGAGCGTCCGGTGCACCCGTCGGCGGCACGAAACCCAAGGACTGGAACAACCGATGCACCAGCGTCCCGACGAGCCGACTCGACGAATCCGATTCGAGGGCCACGCCTCGAGGAGGTTTGCCCAACACCGCATCCGCCAGAACAGCAGCCACGGACCGGGGAGGCGGAGTGTCGTCGCTGAGTGGTAGCAGATCGTCGGCCCAGGCGCGACTCGACGATTCCGTGCGCGCCCCGGCGTCAGATGGGTCGGCAGCCGCCTCGCCTTGGCAGACACGAAACCCGTGCGCGTGCCCGGACGTCGCGCGCCACTCGATCATCTCTGGGCCGAGAACCAACTGATCGAGCAGCGACGGCGGCATGACCTCGGCCAGGCTGCCGCGCCCAGGCTGTATCCGACCGTCCTTGACAGCCGAGCCAAGATACAGCCGGTCGCGGGCACGCGTCAGTGCCACGTAGAGGAGACGTTTGGATTCTTCTCGCTCCCTGGCTGGATGGTCATCGTCGGCATCTGACTGAAAGTCCCCGACAGATACGCCTCCACTGACGCCAGTTCGCGCGGCAACCACACGGACAGGGTCTCGCCGGTTGCCACTACCACGCGACAGGTTCACCAGAAATACGACCGGGAACTCGAGGCCCTTCGACGCGTGGACCGTCATGAGGCTGACCGCGTCGATGGCGTCAACCGCCGCGTTTGCCTCGTCGCCCACCGCCAACCGATCGAGGTGCGCAGCCAGCCGGCCAAGCGTGGCATAGCCACGGTTCTGCATGCGCCGCAGCAGCGATCGGGCCTTCTTCACGTTCTCCCGGGCCTGGACGAATCGTGGGCCGCGCAGCTCGTACGAATAGGCGGACTCGTTCAAGGCCAGGTCCACCAGCTCGGCCGGCGGAATCCGGTCTGCCAGATCGAACCACCGGCAGGTCGCTTCGCGCGCCTCGACAAGCGCCTGGGCATCGGCACTGGTGAGCTGTGCTGTCAGGGAAGATGGCACGCCGGCTCCCAGTGCCTTCGACAGGCCTGGCGAAAGGAGCCGAAGCGCGTCGTCCGAGATGCCGAACATCCGCGACCGCATCACAGCCGCCGCGCGCAAGTCCGACGCTGGGTCCGCAAGATACCAGACGAGCGCGAACACATCCTTGATTTCGTCTGCGTCGAAAAACCCGAGTCCCTTGTAGACATAGGACCGGATGTGACGCCGTTCGAGCGCCGCTTCGAACTCCCGATGACTCTCGCGGGTGCGAAAGAGAATCCCGACGTCGCCAGGCCGAATCGCACGAACGGCGCCGGTCTCGCGATCGCGGACCGGAGCCCCTGACGCCAGCAGTCGGTCGATCTCCGACGCCGTGATGTCGGCGCACGCTTCCGCCGAGTCGGCGAGCACCAGACCGAGTGCGCTGTCGCCGGTAGTCGAGGCTTCGGCATCGGTTGGAAATCGGTCGGTGTCCCCGTATACAAACGCGTCGGCACGAGCCGACTCCTTGCCAATGTCAGTGCATACGTCGTTGACAAACGCCAGGAGCGGCGCGGTCGCGCGAAAGCTACGCACGATCGTCCGCCGGACGTCGCCCCCCGGGCGGAGGCTGTCCAGGTGCTGCACCGCCTCCCGAAACACGGAGACATCAGCATCACGAAAGCCGTAAATCGACTGTTTGCGGTCGCCGACAATGAAGATGGAGGGCTGGAGGGGGCCGGTGTGCGCGAGACCAACACCCTCCCCCCAGGATTTGATGAGCAAGGACACGAGTTCCCACTGCGCTCGGCTCGTGTCTTGAAACTCGTCGACGAGCACGTGATGGTAGCGCGATTCGAGTCGGTAACGGCTTCGAGCAAAATCCTCCATGCGCCTCAGCAATTCGAGCGCCTTCAAGAGGAGATCGGAAAAATCGAGCACCGCGTGGGCGTCCAACGTCCGGCGGTACTCAGCCTCGGCGAGACGGAACATGCGCCACACTCCACGTGACACCAACACATTCAGGTCGCGCCTGAACGCGTCTGAGACGCGCGAGACCTCTTCGGCGTGGGTGACGACCATGTCACGATGAGTGCGCCAGTCGGTATCTGACGCGAATGCGCTTTTCGGATACGGCGAGCGGCTGCGCGGCTCACCCTCGTGGGTCAGGAAGTGCTCCCGCACGCGCGACAACACCGTCTGTACGGCTGCAGGATCGAGTCTCTTGCCGGACCCGACCGATGCGCGCAGCTGACGAAGATTTCTTGCCAGCAGGAGGAATCGGGGCTCGCGTGGTCCGCTGTCGATGAAGCGGTCGAACCCACCCCGCATCGCGTCATACACCTTCAGCAGTTCACCCACCGCCCGCGCAGTGGCCGATGCGGTATCCAGTCCGGCAGCGCCTACCGTGTCGAGATACGTCGCCAGGACATCTGGCGCCACGAGGCGCCGATTCAGCAGAATTGCAAGCCCGCTCCGCACGCGCCGCTCGCCGAGCTGGGAGAACGCCAGCGCAACCGTCTCGTCCTCCCGAGCAGCGGCACGGCAGATCCGGAGTGCGCGATCGAGTGCCTCGTTCACCAAACGCGGCAATTCGGTCGCGTCGGCCACCGAGAATGCCGGATCAAGATCCGCCTCCAAGGGGAACTCACGGAGAAGGGAGAGACAAAACGCGTCAATGGTGCCGATAGTGATGTCGGCCGTTCGATCGCGCAGATCGCGCCACCGTGCCGGTGGAAACTCGCCACGCTCACCTGCCGAGCGCAGCGTCGCCATGATGCGCTCGCGCATCTCCGCCGCCGCCTTTCGGGTGAACGTGATCGCCAGGATGTTCGACGGATCGACGCCGGCCCTCAGCAGGTTGACGTACCGGTCGACCAAGACACGGGTCTTGCCGGTGCCTGCGGAGGCCTCGAGCGCCACGTTGAATCGCGGATCGACGGCCCTGGCGCGGGCCGCGCTGTCCGAGGCGGGCGCGCGCCTGTCGAGGGGGTCACCGGGGGACTCGAAGGGCAGCGTGCGATCAGTCATCGCCGACGTAGTCCTTCCGACATACCGACGGATACGCACAGTAGCTGCAGAGCCTGAGCTCGTACGGACGCACGGGAAACTCGCCTCGTTGGATGCCGGCAGTCAGTGCGATCACCCTGGCGCGGGCGCTCGCGAGCACCTTGGCGTCGCCGCCGGGCCGGATCACCGGAACCAGGGGCCTCTTTCCCGCCAGCGCGACATAGGCGGCCTCGTCGACCTGCCACCGACGACCGTCTCGCTGCTCGAGACGTTCTTGCGCGCAGAGGGCATAGATGGGGACCTGGAGCGCCCGCTTCGGATTGGGCGGATAGCCCGACTTGTAGTCGATCACCCGCAGCCGGTCGCCGTCCATGAGATCGACCCGATCGGCGACGCCCTTGAGGGGCACACGCAGCCCCTCCGGCGCACCGAGAGAGAACTCTCCTTCGAGCCGGTACTCCAGCCATCGCTCGCGCACAGGCGTTGGCCGTGACGCCTCGAGGCCCAACACCACGTCGACGATACCGACCGATACCGCCGAACCGAACAAGCGCGTACGCTCCAGCGAAGCCTCTGCCTGGGAGAAACGTGCGAGTATCGGCTCGGCTATGTCCTGGAACAGCGCCCGCGCTTCGTCGATGCGATCGACGTCGATCGGGCCGTGACCGTGCGAATCCCACGCTTCGAAGAACCGTTGGAACACTTCGTGAACGAACCTGCCTCGTGCACGTGGCGACAGCATGGGCAGGTCCTCCGGCGGCTCCTGGAGCTTCATGACGTCGGCCGCGAAGAACTTGAACGGACAGTCCTGGTACCGTTCCAGCGCGCTCAGCGAGTACGCCGCCGGTTCGTGTCCGGCCGTCATCCCTGCCCGCGGCGCCTTCGCTGCGAGCAGACGCCGACGTACCGCCGCCTGCGCTCTTGGCCCGAGAGCCTGGGTCTCCACCGGCTCCAGCCCCAGCGCTTCGTAGTCGAAGATCCGCACCGCAGCGATGGGTGTGGTCTCGGCAACCACCGGCAAACCGGCCACGGGCACCTCGTCGACCAAGGTCGACGCCGCCACGATCGCGTCGTCCTCAAGCGTGAAGGTCGAAACAACCACACGCGAATCCGGGAGCCTCAGGAGGTCGCTGAACATCGCCCGTATGCCATCCAGGCGCTCGGACTCCGAGGGCCAGCCGAGCTCGCGGAGCAGCGCCGGCGGATAGAAGATGTTCCGGCGGGGCGTATCCGGCCACTCTCCGTCGACCAGCCCGGCGAGTTGCACGGAGTCGAAATCGCCAAACCGGGCGCTCTCGGCATCGACCACGTGCACCCCGCTCTCTCCGGTGCGCGGCGCGAACGTGTGTGCGTCGATCCATCGTCGGATGACCGCCGCCACGACGGCGAACTCCACCGGAAGCCCGTCGAACTGGGTATACGCGTCCCGCAGACTCGTCAACACGTCGAAAATGGCCCCTCGACCACGCACGTGACGCGAGCGAACAGGATCATCTGGCGGCGGCACGTGCTCGTAGCGCGTGAGGAACGACAGCATCCGATCGAGATGCATGCCGCAGGGCGCTGCCGCACGCAACGGCAGAAGTTCGACTGCGAGCCCGGCCGTCACCTCCGCGGCCCGAAGACCCGCGACCGGGCGCGGTGACGTGCGCCACTCTTCGATGAGGCGACCGAGCGATGCAAGGTCGCCAAGATAGCCAGCCTCGCTCAGGTCGCGGTCAAACGCACTGACCTCGCGAGGCGAGAGCGGTCCGTCTTCGTTCTCGAACCGAAAATGCGGTGAGCGCAGCAGCGCCACCGCCTGGACACGACCGAAGTGCCCGGTGACGAACTCCATCACCACGTCGAGCGCTGCTGCGTACGGTTCCGAGGCGAGCGGGAGCGCGTCGAACATCTGGTACGGAATGCCGGCTGCCCGCAACACCTCGCGCGCCAGATACACGTAGGGCAATGGTCGGTGCACCACGAGCGCCATCCGGTTCAACGAGAAGCGACCGTCCACCCGCCGGCTTCGCGCCTCGCGCCTCACCCATCGCGCGAAGCCCGCCACTTCCTCTTCGCGGTCCCGAGCCGTCCACAGCATCTCGCCGTCAGGACCCGCGACCAGCGTTGGGACCGAACGATTGTCGTCGGCCAGGAAGCGAACTTCCTCTATCCCTGGCAGAAGCCGATGAATCCGTTCATGGAAGGCGCCGGCCACGACCGCGTCGGTTGCCACGATGTCCAGGCGTGCGAGCCCCGGGAGTTTGGAAAGCAGATCCCAGTCCGCGGCGTGCAGTCCGTACCGGTCCGACGACGCATCACCGACGGCGAGCACCAGGTGGTGCCATGGATCTGCGGCCGGAGTCTCGCGCACGTGCCGCCGCAACCCGTGCTCGTCCATTCGCCCCGTCGCGGCCATGAGCTGTTCGAAGTACCGGAAGGCGGTCGCCAGGAAGCGAGTCTGGCGCACGAGACGCTCACCACCTCGATCGTCGAGGGCGCCTGGTTCCAGCGCGCCAAGCGCGAGCCGCTCGAAGGTGTCTATCTGTTTCTGATTTCGCTGAAGCGAGTCGTACAACCGGACGATCTCGGCCACCAGGCCAGGACGGAGCGAAAAGGGGGGCTCGATCCCGTCCTCGATCGCCCGGCGACAGGCCGTCCCCGCCAGCACCTCGCGCTCGGTCGCACCGAGCACTTGCGGCCGGTCGGCGAGTCGCTCCCCAAGACGTGCCAGCAGTTCGCCTGGCGCAATCAGATCGGGCAACGCGAGAGCGGAGGTGGCACCGAGCCGGCGATCCTCAATCGAGCGCAGGAGGTAGGCTGCCGCCGCTCGAGTCGGAACGACCACGATCCGCCGGCGGACGTCGGCGAGAACGCCCTCGCATGCGAGATCGATGAGCGACCCGCGGAAGGCGGCCAGATCCGGTACCCGCACGAGCCGCGTCGTGCGAGGCGTGATCACTGCAGTCTGGGCGGCTCGAGCAGCTCCCGAATCTCTCCCTGGACACGCGTCAGCAAGAGCAGCGCGCTGCCCGCCGCCGACGAGGCCCGCCACGCAGAGGCGATGTTGCCTCCGCGTGCAGCCGTCCATCTGCCGTCGATTGCGGTCTCGGCAAATCGCCAGGCGCCGATCAGGAGGTCGTGGGTTCGACGGAAATCGCCAGGCGCCCGCAAGCGCTCGAGATGCTCGGCGCCACCCCTGAACCTGGCGCGAAGGCGTACGAGTGCGTCTGGAGTCGGACCCTCGAGCCGCTTGATGGCTTCGAGCGCCACCTTCGACCTCTCGAGTTCGGCGAGCTGGACGCGTATCGAGCGCTCGTAGTCGCGATAATGTGAGCGACGAATTGTCCATCGGTCCCGCAACAGGCGAAGACGTCGCGCCGCGTCCAGCTGCGCCTGAACCGACGCGCGAAGCGCCTGCACGGTCTCCGGCCTTCGGTGACCCAGCCGCGCATCTTCCCGCGGAATCCGGTTGAGCACCTGTTGCACGTCGCTCACCTTCGCATGTGCCGCGCCTTTGGCCGCATCGCGCATGAGTCGACGCGACAGATCTGTGTACCGGCCGTCGATGTCCTCCTCCACGAGCAGTCGTGACCGGGCAACCCTTCGTAGCACGTCAGCGTCGGGGGGCGAAATCGTCGCGTCACTGTCGCGGAGCAACTCCAGCGCGGTCCGAAGCAGGGCAACCCGTTCCGTCGGACGCGTCGTGAGCGCGGCGATCCGCAACACCTGGTCGACCTGATCGCGCGGCGATGGCATCGTCGCCAGCGGTTCCAACTCGATATCCGGCGCTGACGCGACCATCGCAAGGTCGAAGGACGCTGCCCCCGTCGCGGCACGCAGATTGGCGATGACTTCGTCGAGAAACGCGAGGACCTCTCGTACATCGCGCTGCCGATAGCCGAAGTGCTCACGGGGCCACTCGGCCAAGGTGGCCCACGCCCTCTGGGCCACGTCGAGTGCCCGCCCCCGGTCATTCGTCTGCACGACCTGGTTCAGCACGTCAGCAACGTCGTTGCTCAAACGGAGAAAATCCGCTTCCCCTCGCGTGTTGGCGTACCACTGATACCGTGTCGACGCCGCGTGACGATCGGTCCGCTCCCAGTCGATCGTGCTGGCTGGCAGCGTCGCCACCTGCAGGCGAGGCTCAACGCCGCCGCCTGCCACGAGCGAGAAGATCACACGGTCGTCCAGACGAGTGAACTCGCCGTAGCTGACCAGACTCGTACCATCGTTGAGAAACAGGCGGAAGAGCAGCGGATCCGAGGTGTCACCACGGACCAGAGCCGGCGAGGCCAGACACAACAGCACGAGCCAGCGGAATGTGAGGGTCGCAGACATGCTCAACGGTCCTCGATTGTACTCTCGACAACGACCTGCTGCGCCCTCGCACGGCTGGCTGTGCAAATCCTGTGCATACAGCGTGGAAAAGCTGTTGAGAACCCGTCACAAGAAATTTTTCTTTGACAGTGGCCTCCGAGCAGTGGGCGCCAGATCGCGATGTGCACGACCCTTCGCGTGGCGCTTCGCTTGATCCTTCGCGCGCGCGGCGTAAGATCAGCCGTCCTTTCCATCCACAACATTACGTCGTGACCATTCATCGATTCGAAGAGACCATCGCAGGCCGCGCGTATTCTATCGAGGTAATGCCCGTCAGCAACCGCTGGCGCGCCCAGCTTGCCCGGAAGCCAGGAATTCCGACCGCCATGATGCCGTTCTACGGCGTGACGCCAGACGAGGCGGCCAAACATCTCACCGACTGGCTGACGCTCGCCAATCGCCGGGTGGCGCCGACCGCGGTTTAGTACTCTCGGTTGACGATGGTCGGCCACCAAAGTCGAGGTACCGCGGGTCACACGGATCGGTCTGGATGGACCGGGCGCAGGTGTCCACAGCAGTCCGGAGGCTGGCCGCATGCTACGATGACGTTCAATCGTCCGAGCAGATGGGCCTGTAGCGCAGTTGGGAGCGCGCCTGAATGGCATTCAGGAGGTCACCGGTTCGATCCCGGTCAGGTCCACCATAACTCTTTTGAAATAGGTCATTTACTGAACCTGCGGCTTTGAAGCACCGACGGCTGCAGTGATCTCGGATGATGCCTTGGGATCTCTCTTCACACTCGTTCTTCATCGCGAGGTCTCACCCTCGGCGACGGGGCATCATCGGTTCTCGCCACCGTGCGTGATCTTTCAGCGCTTGCCGGTGCTGGTGCTGCTGAGAAGCGGCTCGTGCGGCGCCAGCGCACGACGTTGGACCATCCAGAACAGGATAAACGGCGTGATCCTTGATGCGCCTCTAGCGCAAACTCCTGCGCGCCAGCAGTTGCAGGCACCCGAGCGCAGCTCGGTAACTGGATACCGAGCAGGAGCACCAGGGGCGTTTGCAGGTCAATAGTAGTTGAACTAAACCGCTGATCGCGGTAGCGGCCCTCCCTGATTCGCGACGTCCTGCCTTCGAGTCCTCCGTCACACAATCCGTCGATCGTTGCGGCCGAGCGGTGGTGCTCGTGCTGGTGCACGACGG
>Ga0326597_10002652_pt1 | contig 26485 bp, 21 predicted proteins | sample RVTome_12_FD_203789 | JGI IMG/M metagenome (GOLD analysis project Ga0326597, IMG submission 203789) | Soil microbial communities from uranium-contaminated site in the Upper Colorado River Basin, Wyoming, United States - RVT100D185 | ecosystem: Environmental > Terrestrial > Soil > Contaminated >... | reverse complement strand
GATGGGTTTCCGCCAGTCCGCGCAGCAGCCCCGCCCGCTGATACGCCGCGAGCGCCGGCTGATAGCTGGCGAGCGCTGCCTTGGGATTGCCGCGCAGGAACGCGATGATCCCGAGATTGTTGAAGCAGCGGGCCTCGGCGGCCGGGTCCTGAAGGGTGCGCGCCATCTCGAGCGCCGCAGCGAAATGCTGCTCGGCCTCGTCCAGATGCCCCCGGTTGAGCGCGATCGCGGCCTGATAGTGCCGCGCGCGCAGCTCGGCATGCTGCTCGCCGCGCGCCCGCGCCGACTCGAGCGCGGCGGCCGCCCATCGCTCCGCCTCGGCATAGGCCCCGAGCCGCCCGTGCGCCTGCGCCGCGTGCAGCGCGATCGGCGTCCGGCTGGCCGCCGCCCCGGCCGGGAGCCCGGCCAGCCGCTCCAGCACTTCCTGGTAGCGGCCAGCGGCCGCGAGCCCGTCGAGGTCCCGCAGCAGTGCCGATTCGTCCGCGAGCGAGGGCATCACCACGCCACGGCGTGCTCCGTGAACGACAGGATATTCGCGTCGAGCTCATCGAGCTCCTCGAACTTGACAGCTCCGATGCGGAACCACAGCGCGCCCGGGCCGCTGCGCTCCCACAGATCAAGAATGCCCTCGATCCGGACGTCCTCGGAGTCTTCGACGCCGTCCGCGTTGAAGTCGTGCTGGCCGTTGAGGTACTTGATCTTGAGGCGCGCAGGGTGATCGGGAGAGAACCGCAACCCCGACGGCTGGAACTCGTAATGAAACCGCGCCGGGTCGACCACGGTCACCGTGATGAGAATCGAGTCGCCGGGCAGGAACACCGAACCGTCCGGCTTCCGGTACAGACCGTCCCCCGGCACCTCGAAGCGCAGGTACTCCTCGCCGATCTCTCCGGGCGCGGCGCCCTGATAGTTGAGGCGTACCTCCCGCCCGTCGCTGACCTTCGCCCAGAAGCTCGCCGTCGTCGTGAGCAGGGGCGGCGCCAATGTGTCTTGCCGCACGATGGTGAGCTGGGCGTCCGGCACTCCCACAGGACCAGTATTATCCCCACAGCCCAGCAGGACCAGCGCCAGGGCACCGGCCATGACGGTCATACGTCGCATGAATACGCCTCTCAGATGAGGATTACTGGGTCCCCACTCGCATATCCCAGGCCCCCGGCAAGTCATTGCCGGACGGCCACATGGCCGAGTAGGCGCTGGAGCGCCGTGGGGCAGCTGACTCACTCCGCTTCAGGCTCGCCCTCCCCCTCCCCCTCCCCCTCCCCGTCCCCTTCACCGTCCCTACCGCGGAGCAGCCGCTGCAAACGGGAGCGGGAGATCCCCAGCCGCCGCGCGGCGTCGGAGCGATTCCCCGCCGTGAGCGCGAGCATCGCCCGAGCCGCCGCTTCCACGATGTCGGCGAGGCGGGCGGGGAACGGCAGGGTTCCGTCGGTCAGGGGGCGCGCGGCGCGAGCTTCGATTTCAACCAGCTCGAGCGTCCCCGGCGCGGACAGCAACAAGGCGCGTTCGATGGCATTGCGGAGCTCGCGCACGTTGCCGGGCCACGAGTGCGCCAGCAGCGCCGCGCGCACCGCCGCGCCGAGCGCGGGCTCGGGAAGCGCGTATTGGGCGCTGAACATGCGCAGGAAGAACTCCGCGAGACGGATCACGTCGTCGCCGCGCAAGCGGAGCGGGGGCAGCTCGAGGCTCACGACGTTGAGGCGGTAGAAGAGGTCCTCGCGGAACCGCCCTGCCCGGACCTCGGCGCCGAGATCGGCGTTCGTGGCGGCGATGAGGCGGACGTCAAAACGCCGGCTCACGGTGGACCCGAGCCGGCGCGTCGTTTTTTGCTCCAGGGTGCGGAGCAACTTGGATTGGAGCTCGAGCGCGAGGCGGTCGATCTCGTCGAGGAAGAGTGATCCGCCCTCGGCCGCCTCGAACAGGCCCGGTTTGGCGGTCTTGGCGTCGGTGAAGGCCCCGCGCTCGTAGCCGAACAGCTCGCTCTCCAGCAGGTTCGCGGGAATCGCGGCGCAGTTCACTTCGACGAAGGGTGCATCGGCCCGGGGACCGCCGTAATGGACCGCGCGGGCGAGCAGCTCCTTGCCGGTGCCGGTCTCTCCCGTGACGAGAACGGTCGCGTCCGCGTGGGGCAGGACGCGGGCGGCCCGCTCGAGCGCGGCGCGCAGCGCCGCGCTCTCACCCACGATCTCCCGGAACGCATGCGCCTGCGACTCGAGCCGCGCCAGTGCGGCGCGGGCGACGGCTTCTCCCCGGCGCGCGACGGCGGCGGCGATCGTGTCCCGCAAGGCATCGCGATCGTCGGGGAGGGCGAAGTAGTCCGCCGCACCGGCCGCCACCGCGTGGGCCGCATGGCGGTGTCCGGTGCTCGCCCCGACCGCGAGGATGGGGACGCCTCGCGGCGCCGCGAAGCGGCGCAGGAACTCGGCGAGCTGGTGCTCGCACCCGCCCGCCGCGAGCACGATCACCGCCGTCTCGGCCGTCTCCCCCGGCACGGGCTCCCCCGGCGCCGCCGGGCGGTCCACGAGCTGCGCGCCGACCTCGCCGGCCACCAGCGGCCAGAACTCGGCGAACGAATCGCTGAGTCGCACGACCACCAGGCGAACCGCCGCAGATCTGTCTGTCACGGGAGAGTGAGCCGGCTGGGGATCGAACCCAGGACCTACGGATTAAAAGTCCGTTGCTCTACCAACTGAGCTACCGGCTCGGTGGCTGAAAGATAGCCACCCGCATTAAGTTTTGCCCCGCGTACGCAAGAAGGGCGGGAGCCACCGTGGCCTCCCGCCCTTCAACTACCCGCCTATCCGCCTCGCTGTCAGAACATCCAGCGCAACCCCGCCTGCAGCTGCCGCGGGTCGCCGAGACCGCTGCGGATCGTGCCGTCGAAATTGAAGACCAGGTTGCCGTACGACGGGTCGCGGAAGTTGTCGTTGCCCGTCAGGTTGAACACCTCGATGATCGCTTCGAGCTGCCCCTGGCGTCCGAGGTTGAACGGGCGGGCGAACCGCACGTCCCAGGAGAAGTACGCATTGTCCTTGCGCAGCGTATTCCGTTTCAGAATGCTCCCGTTGGGACAGATGCGATCCGCTGCGCTCCCGGCCCGCTGCCCGTTGCCGACGTTGCCGACGCCGCACTGCTCGGAGATCGGCTGCGCCGAGTAGTAGCTCACGCGGTTGTTCATATAGATGCTGGCGGGCAGCCTCACGAGGGCCCAGGCATTCACGCGATGGCGCTGGTCGCGGTCGCTCCAGTTGTATTCGGCCTGCAGCGAGTCAGCCTGCGCGTAGCGCAAGGTGAACGGATCTCGCTCGTTATCGTCGTCCGACTTGTCGAACGACAGGGTGTAGTTGATCTGGAACTGGAAGTTCGGGTCGAGGACGCGCTTCAATCCGACGGTGATGCCAGTGTAGCGCGACTTCGCGCTGCTTTCGACCGTCGTGAGTTGCCCTACCCCGTTCGGATCGGCGGGGCTCGTGAGCGCCGAGTCCCACGGAGCCCCGAACACCGCGTCATTGCGGTTGATGAAGCGCGTCAGGTGATCCGTCCGGGCGTGGGTGATGCTGATCGAGCCGCCCAGGTCGTTACCCAGCTGTCGTTCGTAGGCCAGGCTGGCGCTCAGCGTCCGGGGGTTTTGAAAGTCCTTGTCGAACACGAAGATGTCCGGGTGGTCCACGGCGCTCGGCGCCACGTTGCTCGGGAATAGGGAGCCAAACGCGGGGGCACCCGCGCCGCCGGTGACGTAGGTCAGGCCGATCGAGCCGTTCGTGCTGCGGCTCGATGCCAGATTCAGGCCCGGGATGCGCGCGAAGTACAGCCCGGCGCTGCCGCGGATCACCTGCCGGCCGTCGGCGTTGGGATCGTACGCGAATCCAAACCGCGGTTGGAGCATCTTCTTGTCCGACGGAATCGTGCCGTCGGACGGGAAGGTGCTGACGACGGTGTTACCGTCACCGTTGATCCGGGTTCGGGTCTGGCCGATGAACGGCCCGAAGAACACCTGGTTGGGCGGCGTCAGCGGATCGGGCTGCAGCTGCGCCTCCCACCGGAGACCATAATCGACCGTCAGCTTCGGGCTCGGCTTCCAGCTGTCCTGGATGTAGAACGCCAGCTCGGTCTGCGGGATTTCCTGCGTGCCCGCCTCACGAACCGTCCGGCCAACGCCGGCCTGTTGGAGGTACAGCAGGAGGCCACCCGCGTTGGTCGAATCGGTCAAATAGTTCAGGAAGCTATTTACGTTGGCGAAGATGTAGCGGCTGTTGGCAAACCCGATGAACGTCTGCACCGAGTTCACGCGGTTGAATTCGCCGCCGACCTTGAAGAAATGGTTTCCCTTGGCAATGGACAGGTTGTCGAGCAACTGAATCCGCGTGTCGTAGTACTCGACGGGGATGAAGAAGGGCATGCCGAATCGGAACGTGCCGCCGAAGTCCATCGCGACATCCGGGAAGGGCCGCAACGCGGGCGGGTCGGCCGGGTTCGGGCCGAGCAGCGAGCTGCGCGGACCCTGGTACGGCCGGGGTCGATCCTCGCGCGAATACTGGAAACGCAGCTCGTTCGAGGTGTTAGACGACAAGTACGACACCAAGCTCCCGTTCACCGCGTTCGAGTGGTCCTGCTCGATAGCATTGGCGCTGCGGGCCCAGCTAGGGACGTCGAAGGTGCCGTTCTGCTGCTCCGACCAGGTGTAGTTGTATTTCAGGGACAGGTTGTGCCGGTCGGACAGCCGGAAGTCGAACTTGGCGAGCAACGCCCGCGCGTCGTTCGTCCGTGCGATGGAGCCGAAGTCGCCGAGCAGCGCCCCCGCGTAGGCCGTGTCCATCCAGGCTTTGAGCGAATCGAAGGCGGTGCCCGGCGGCCGGGTCTTCTGTTTCACGTCATCGTAGATCTGCTGGTCATACGCGATGAAGAAAAACGCCCGGTCCCGCTTCAAGGGCCCGCCCAGCGTGAACCCGAACTGACTCTGGCGGAAATCGGGTTGGAAGGAGGGGTTACCGGGATGGCCCGCCGGCGTCCCCGAGATCGCGTCCGACTTGCCGTAGAAGTGCGCCGTGCCGCGCAGCTGGTTGGTGCCCGACTTCGTGATGACGTTGACGAAGCCGCCCGACGAGCGGCCGAACTCCGCGTTGGCGCCGCCCGCCACCACGACGATTTCTTGCACGGCGTCGAGGTTGAACGTGAACGCGGGCCGTTGGCCGCCGCGCTGCTCGCCGAAGAACGGGTTGTTGAAATCGGCCCCGTCCACGCTGACGTTGTTGTGAATCCCCTTCTGCCCGCCGATTGATAGCTCGTCGCCGTCCGGTCCCTGGACGAGCGCGACATTGGGCGTGAGCAGGGTGAGGTTCAGGTAGTTGCGGCCGTTGTTCGGCAGGCCGCCCACGGCCTCCGTGGGCAGGCGCGTGGACGTCTCGATCTTGGACGCGTCCACCACCGGCTGCGTCGCCTCCACCACGACCGCCTGGAGCTCCACCGCCGCTAGGCGCAGACTCAGATCCACTGTTTCGCCGACGCGCAGCGGGACCCCGGTGCGCCGGATCTCGTTGTAGCCGACCGCGCGGGCGGTGACGTCGTAGGAGCCGAGCGGCAGGAGCGAGGCGACGAACACGCCGCGATCGTTGGTCGTGACCTGGCGCTGAAAACCGGTCTGCGCCTCACGCAACGTCACGGTGGCGCCGGCCACGGGCGCGCCCGTGGGATCGGATACGACGCCGCGGATGATGCCCGTCGTCTGCGACTGCGCGGCGAGGGCGATCGGGAGCGCGAGGGCGAAAACCACCGGCCCGAGGATCTTTCGCAGCATGGGGATCATGCCTCCGGCTGGGAATGGAGTGGGTCCAGGAACAGGCTAGCGTACCACCCGTGCGCGGGCTCCGCAAGGACGGGCGGACCGGTGCTACTATTGTGGCGATGCAGAACCCCGACATCGCCCGCATCTTCGACGAGGTCGCCGACCTCCTCGAGATCCAGGACGCCAATCCCTTCCGCGTGCGCGCCTATCGCAACGCGGCGCGCACGATCCGCGACCTGCCCGAGCCGCTGGAGGACGCCGTGCGGGCGGGCACCCGCAATCTGACCGAGCTGCCCGGCATCGGCGAGGACCTGGCCGAGAAGATCGAGACCATCGTCGCCACCGGCGAGCTGCCGCTCCGCAAGCAGCTCGCCGCCAAGCTCCCCGCCGGGTTGCTCGATCTGCTCCGCATCCCGGGGCTCGGGCCGAAGCGCGTCAAGCTGTTGCACAAGAAGTTGAAGGTGAAGTCGACGGCGGACCTCGCCGCCGCCCTCGACAAGGGCAAGGTCCAGAAGCTCAAGGGCTTCGGTCCCAAGATGGAGGAGAAGATGCGCGCGGGCCTGGGCCGCGCCGAGCGCGTCGAGCGGCGCCTCTCGCTGCACGACGCCGAGGCCCACGCGCGGGCCATCGTGGACTACCTGCGCGCCGGCGGCGGCATCGACGAGATCGAAGTCGCCGGCAGCTACCGTCGCCGCAAGGAGACGGTCGGCGACCTCGACATCCTGGTGACGTGCAAGGCCAGTGCGCCCGTCACGGCGCGGTTCGCGGCCTACCCGGACGTGGCCGAGGTTCTGTCGCACGGCGAGACGCGAGCCACCGTCCGGTTGCGCGGCGGGCTGCAGATGGACCTCCGCGCCGTCGAGCCCGCGGCCTATGGCGCCGCGCTGCTGTACTTCACCGGCTCGAAGGCCCACAACGTCGAGCTGCGCACCATCGCGCAGGCCAAGCAGCTCAAGCTGAACGAGTACGGCTTGTACCGCGGCACCCGACGCGTCGCGGGGAAGACCGAGGAGCAGGTCTACGGCAAGCTCGGGCTCGACTGGATTCCGCCCGAGCTGCGGGAAGCGCGCGGCGAGATCGACCGGGCCCGCACCCACCGGCTCCCGCATCTCGTGACGCAGGAGGAGATCCGGGGAGACCTCCAGATACACACCGACGCGAGCGACGGGAAGGCGACCCTCGGCGAGATGGTCGAGGCGGCCCGCACCATCGGCTACGGGTACATCGCCATCACCGACCACTCGAAGCGCGTCTCGATGTCCGGGCTCGACGCCAAACAGGTGCGGGCACAATGGAAGGCGATCGACAAGCTGAACGGCACGTTGACCGGTTTTCGCGTCTTGAAGAGCGTGGAGCTCGACATCCTCGAGAACGGGCGGCTCGACCTCCCCGACGGCGTGCTCGCTGAAGCGGACTACGTGGTGGCCACGATCCACTACGGGCTCAACCAGAGCGAGCGGCAGCTGACCGACCGGCTGCTCGGCGCGATCCAACACCCCTGGGTGGACGCCATCGGCCACCCGACCGGGCGCATCGTGAACCGCCGGGAGCCGTACCCACTCGACTTCGAGGCGGTGGCCAAGGCGGCGGCCGACACGGGGTGCCTGCTCGAGCTGAACGGCAGCGAGCGGATGGACCTGCCGGATACGCTCGCGGCGGCGGCGAAGGCGCTGGGGGTGCGCTTCGTGCTGTCCACCGACAGCCACGACCCGAATCAGCTCTCCTACATGCGCTACGCGGTCGCGCTGGCGCGGCGGGCGGGCCTCGAAGCGGCCGACGTGGCGAACACGCGGGCGCTGGCGGACTTGCTGAGACTGCTAAAGCGGGCGCAGCACCGCTAGCAGCTCCAGCTGGGCGACCGGCGCGAAGCTCTGGCGGTGGTGGGCGGTGGCGCCGAGGGACTGGAGCGCGGCCAGGTGCTCGGGCGTCGCGTAGCCCTTGTTGTCGCACCAGCAGTAACCCGGGTGATGGGTGCCGAGCCGCTCCATGAGCCGGTCGCGGATGGTCTTGGCGATGATGGAGGCGGCGGCGATCGAGTGGCACAGCGCGTCGCCGTCGATGATCGCCTCGTGCGGGCAGTCGAGCTCGGGACAGGGGAGCCCGTCCACGAGGACGTCCGTGGGGACGAGCCCGAGGCGGCGGAGGGCGCGGCGCATGGCGAGGATCGACGCGCGGCGGATGTTGAAGCGGTCGATCTCGCGCACGCTGGCCGCGCCCACCGCGAAGGCGAGGGCGCGCTCGCGGATGCGCACGGCGAGCCGGGCGCGTTGGCGGGGCGTGAGGAGCTTGGAGTCGTCGAGGCCGCGGATCGGCTTCGCCCCCACCGGAAACACGACGGCCGCGGCCACCACCGGTCCAGCCAGGGGGCCGCGGCCTGCTTCGTCCAGACCGGCGACGATGCTCCGCCCTTCGCGCCAGAGCGCGGTCTCGCGCTCGAGCGAAGGGCGGCGGTGCCTCACTCTTGCCGCTGCTCCTGCTCGGTCGCCGTCGGGGCTTGCGTCGCGCCCTTCTTCTCGCGGATGCGCGCCGCCTTCCCGGCGAGCCGGCGCAAGAAGTAGAGCTTGGCGCGGCGCACGCGGCCCTTGCGGACCATCTCAATCGCGGCGATGGCCGGCGCGTGGAGCGGGAAGATCCGTTCGACACCCACGCCCGCCGAAATCTTCCGGACGGTGAACGTCTCGTTGATCCCGCCGCCGCGGCGCGCGATGCAGATGCCCTCGAACGCCTGGAGGCGTTCTTTCTCGCCCTCGCGCACCCGCACCATGACCCGCACCGTGTCGCCCGGCGCGAAGGCCGGGATGTTGGTCTTCAGCCCTTCGCGCTCGATCGCTCGCAGCCTCTCCATACGCTCACCCTCATCCTTCTTCGTAGCGCGACCACAGATCGGGCCGCCGTTCGCGCGTCAGGCGCTCGGCTGCCGCCGCCCGCCAGGCCGCAATCTTGTCGTGATCGCCACTCAACAATACGTCCGGGACGTCCAGGCCGCGATAGCTCGGCGGCCGCGTGTAGCTGGGCGGCGCCAACAGGCCGTCATAGTGCGAATCGCTCGCGGCCGATTCGTGGTCTCCGAGCGCGCCCGGAAGGAGCCGCACCACGGCGTCCACCACGCACAACGCGGCCGGCTCGCCGCCCGACAGCACGAAGTCCCCGATCGACATTTCCTCGGCGCCGAGCCCGTCCACCACCCGCTGATCCACGTCCTTGTAGTGGCCGCAGAGCAGCGTCAGGTCGGCGCCCACCGAGTAGCGCACCGCCGTTTCGTGCGTGAAGCGCCGCCCGCGGGCCGACAGCAGCACGATCGGCGGCATCGCCCCGAGGTCCGCCACCGCCTCGAAGAACGGCTCGGGCTTCAGCACCATCCCCGCCCCGCCGCCGTACGGCGCGTCGTCCACGGTGCGGTGCTTGTCGTGCGTGTAGTCCCGCAGCTGCACCACGCGGTAGCGCACGAGACCCGCCGTGGCGGCCCGGCCCAGAATGCTCGCTCCGAGCGGGGCCGCGAACCATTCGGGAAACAGCGTGACGACGTTAACCGTCAGCATCGTCGGCGATCGCCACCAGCTGGTCGCGCCAGCCCTCCACGGCCGCCCGCGAGGTGATCCCCTCGAAGCCGAGCAGCCATTCCCGGTGATAGGCCCGGCGGCGGGCCAGGACGAGGGGACCCGCCAGGATCGTGCGGTCCTCGTCCATCACGAACACGCGCGCCTTGGGGACGAACACGCCCCCGGGATTTTCCACCAGGGGGAACACCGCCACCTCCCCCTGCTGCCCGTGCGGCTTGCGCAGCCGCCCGACTACGCGGGCCGTTTGCCCAGCACGCCGGCCTTCTTGAGGAGCGAACGCACCGTGTCGGTGGGCATCGCTCCCTTGGCCAGCCAGGCCAGCGCCTGCTCGGCGTTCACGTCGATGACGGCCGGGTCGGTCCGCGGATTGTAGTGGCCGATCGCCGCGACGAAGCGTCCGTCCCGCGGCGAGCGCGAGTCGGCGACCACGATCCGGAAATACGACTGCCCCTTGCGTCCCACCCGCCGCAACCGAATTCGAGTTGCCATACGTTCACTACATCCTTTTCATGAGCTTGCGCATCTGCTGGAATTGCTCCAGCAGCCGGTTCACTTCCTGCGCGGGCCGCCCCGCACCCCGCGCGATTCGCAGCTTGCGCGACCCGCTCAGGATTCCGGGGTCGGCGCGCTCCGCGGCGGTCATCGACAACACGATCGCCTCGACGTGCTTCAGGCGCTTGTCGTCCGCGGGAATCCCCTGCAACGCCTTGGCATTCACGCCCGGCAGCAGGCCGAGCACCTGCTTCATCGGGCCCATCGCCTGCATCTGCTTGAGCGCGACGAGGAAGTCGTGCAGGTCCATACCCCGCTTCGACCGCGCCTTTTGCTCGAGCCGCCGGGCCGCCGCGACGTCGACGGTGGCCGCGGCCTTCTCGACCAGCGCCACTACGTCGCCCTGGCCGAGGATGCGGCCCGCCATACGCGCCGGATCGAACGGCTCGAGGGCGTCCAGCTTCTCGCCCACGCCGACGTACTTGAGCGGCACGCCCGTCACGCCGTGGATCGACAGGGCCGCGCCGCCCCGGGCGTCGCCGTCGAGCTTGGTCAGAATCACGCCCGTCAGCCCGACGCCGTCGTGGAAGCCGCGGGCGATCTTGACCGCGTCCTGCCCGGTCATGCCGTCGGCGACGAGCAGCACCTCCCGCGGCGCCGCCGCGGCCTTGAGCGCGCGTAACTCGTCCATCAGCTCCGCATCGATCTGCAGCCGGCCAGCGGTATCGACGATCACCGTCCGGCACCGCGCCGCCTCGGCTTCGCGCAATGCGTCGCGGACCAGATCCGGTACGTGTAGGGGCGCAGCATGCTGCGCCCCTACAGCGCCGTCCCCGACGCCGAACACCGGCACGCCGATCTGCGCACCCAACTGCCGCAGCTGTTCGGCGGCCGCCGGTCGATACGGGTCCGCCGCCACCAACCCCAGCGCCTTCTGTTCCAGCTTGAGCCGCCGCGCGAGCTTCGCCGCGGTCGTCGTCTTGCCCGAGCCCTGTAACCCGACGAGCAGAATCACCGTCGGGCCTACGGAGGCAAAGTCCAGCCCGGCCCCCGTGCCGCCGAGCAGCGCCGCCCGTAAGACGCTTCAGCGCAGCGGCGAGCTGCTCAGAAAGGGCCGTAAACATAAGCCTTGCAAAATAGTTAGCGAGTTGCCGTATTCCAAGTGGGGAGTGTTATTTCGCTTCCTATGGCCGAAACCGTGTGGCTGCAAGGGCTCGTGACGGTGGGCGTCGGGGCTATCGCCGGCGGCATCACCAACGCGGTCGCGGTCTGGATGCTGTTCCACCCCTACGAGCGCCGCGGGCTCGGCCCCTTCGCCATCCAGGGCGCGATCCCCAAGAACAAGGCCCGGCTCGCCAAGAGCATCGGCAAGACGGTGGGCGAGCGGCTGCTCACCGTGGAGGACCTGTCCCGCCAGCTCGGCGCGCCCGGGCTGCGCGAGGCGTTCGACCGCGCCATCGCGGGATTTCTGGACCACGCGCTCAATACGCCCCGGGGCGCGCTGCGCGACGAGCTGCCGCCCGCCCTGGTCGTTGAGCTCGAGGCGGCGCTCGAGCCCCTCGCCGCCGCGCTCGCCGAGCGCCTGGCGGAATTCGTCGCGGGCCCAGGCTTCGACGCCGCGATCGAGAAGTACGTGCGGCTCGACCAGTGGGTGGAGGAGGGCGTGGCGCGGCCGGAGCTGGAGCAGGCGGTGCGGCGGTTCGTGGCGGCGCACCGGGCGCGCCTGCTGCGCGACGAGCGCCCGCTGCTCGACCGCCTGCCCGGCGGGCTGATCGCCGCCGTGCAGCAGGCGATCGCCGACTACCTGCCGATCGCCGTCGAGCGCCTCGGCGCCCTGCTCGCGGATCCCGGGGCGCGCGAGCGCATCCGCACCGGCCTCAAGCGGTTTCTCGACCGGGCCATCAAGAACCTGATGGTGCACGAGCGCGTGATGGCGAAGCTCGTGGTCACCGAGAAACGGCTCGATCGCCTGCTCGACGGGCTCGAGGAAGGCGGCTTCGCCGACCTGGCCGAGGTGCTCGAGACGCCGGACTTCCGCGCCCAGGTGGCGCGCGCGGTGAACGACGCCGTCGTCCGGTTCCTGCGCGCCCCCCTCGCCGACCGGCTCTGGGCGCTGGGCCCCGAGCGCCTGGACGGCGTGGAGCACACGGCCGCGGACTACATCCTCGCGGCCCTGCGCGCGCCCGAGACGCGCGCCTGGGCGGTGGCCCGGGCGCACGACGCCATCGCCCTCGGCCGTGAGGCGCTCGCCGGGGAGCCGGGCAAGCAGCGCGTCGCCGAGACGGCCCACGCGGCCGTCCGTGCCCTGCTCGACCGGCCCATCGGCCGACCGGCGGACCTGCTCCCGCCCGACGCAGAAGCGCGCGTGCGCCGCGCCTTGAGCGAGCCACTGTGGAGCTGGATGCAACGACAAGTGCCGGTCATCGTCTCACAGCTGTCGGTGCAGGAGATGGTCGAGCAGAAGGTGCTGGGCTTCTCGGTACAGCGCATGGAGGAGATCATCCGGAACGTGACGCGGCGCGAGCTGCGGCTCATCGTCCAGCTGGGCTACGTGCTGGGCGCGCTCGTGGGGTTCGTCGCGTGGGGCGTGGGTCTGTTACTGTAGCACGCGGACTCGCGGCACGTTCCTCCACCCCTCCCAGTTCGCCGGCGCATCCACGAGCCGCACCCCGGGCCGTCCTTCGATGGCCAGTCGATTCACTTCCCACCGCCTACGACCGTCGGGGAGTCCTTTAGGGTCGCCCGACCGCCTCTTTGCCCACGCCCGCTCGAGCCCGCCCGCGAAGCGGTCCGCCGCCCGCGCGTCATCCCAGACGCTGTACCACACCAACGCCTCGCCCTCCCCCCTCACCGCCCCCCGGCCACTGAGCACCTGATAGCGGTCGCCGTCCCAGCCCGCGGCGAGCAGCGCCGCCTCGCTCTCGTCGCCCAACTGCTGCTCCAACAGCAAGCGCGTCTCGAACTCTCCCAGCCCGTCCTCGCACCGCACCGTGTCGGACGCCGGCCCGAATGCGAGCTCCGTGGGCTCGTCGCCCGCGGCGTAACGGTCGGGGTGGAGGATCTGCTCGGTGGACGTCGGCATCGCCGTGAGGACCGAGCGGCCGGGACGATGGCGGCGGAACCACACGATGAAGTCCGCGCCGCCCAGATACGGGAAGATCAGCCCCTCGCGCAGCCAGAGCGGCGCGCGGGCGAACCGCACCATCTGCGTCTGCTGCCGCGCCGCGACGACGCGCTGCTGCCAGAACCAGCCGACCGGGAACGTATCCGGCCGCTGCTCCGGCATGAGGACGGGGATCTGCGCCACCGTCGCCTGCCCCTCGAGAACCGCCTGGGCCGCCGAGCGACGGTCGTTGTGGCCCTGCTGCGTGATGATGGAGTCGAGGGAGACGTACTGGTCCTGGAGGGCGTGCACCAGCTCGTGCGACACGACGACCCGCAGCTGGAACGGCTCGATGTCGGCCGGGATGTAAAGCGCGTTCGAGTCGGGGTCGTAATAGCCCGCGATCTGCTCGGTGAGCAGCTCGATCATCGTGGGCCGGAGCTCCAGCGTATCGGGAATCAGTCCGAACAGCCGGAGCGCCGCCTCGAGGCCGGCGAGCTCTCCCGCTGGGAGATCCTGGTCGAACTTGTGGACGACGTAGTCGCGCACCTGGCCACGGGAGCGGCGCAGCACCAGCGGCTCCCGCTTGAAGGGGAGCTGGGCGGCCTGCGCGACGACGGGCATCATGCGCCGCACCATGTCGCGCAGCTCGGCCTCGCTCTGCACCGCTTCCGCCCGCTCGCGACACCCCAGGCTGACGGCGACGACGCCGAGTACCGCAGCCGGAATCAGCCGGCCCATTCGATGCCCTTCCCCACCGCCACGCCCACGACGCGGGCGACGTCGCGCCCCGACACCACGATCCCCTGCCGCTCGAGCTCGGCGCGCAGCAGGCGGTCGAGCTCGGCGCGCCTATCGGCGAGCGTCGCAGGACGGTGAACGTCGGCGGAGGTCGGCGCTGGAGCCTCCGCCGTCTTCCGCCGTCCTTCGCCGCCCAGCAGCTCCTGGAAATCCGCCACGACTTGGTCCAGCACGGTCGCGAGGTCCGGCATCGGCTCCGCGGCGGACCGGTCCGCGGCCGCGCCGCGCCGGATCAGCGCCTCGATCTTGCGACGCTCCCGGATCAGGCGGTCGAGCTCCGGGGACACCTGCGCGGTGGCCTGAGCGTGGGCGCAGGCTTCGTCGAGGACGTCGATCGCCTTGTCGGGGCGCGCGCGCTCCGGGACGAACCGGTCGGTGAGGACGATCGCCGCCTTGAGAGCGTCGTCGGCGATGGCGACGGCGTGATGGCGCTCGAACCGCGGCCGCCGCGTCACCAGCACTTCCCACGTCTGGATCGCGTCGAGCTCTTCGATCGTCACCGGCTGGAAGCGGCGCTCGAGCGCCGGATCCTGCCGGATCCACTTGTCGTACTCCTCGCCCGTCGTCGCGCCGATCACCCGGACGTCCCCGCGGACCAGAGCGGGCTTCAGCATGTTGGCCGCGTCCATCGCGGCCCCCATGGCGGTTCCCTGCCCGATCAGGTTGTGCAGCTCGTCCACGAAGAGGATCAAGTCGGGATCAGCGGAGAGCGCGCTCACCAGGCGACGAATCCGGTCCTCGTACTGGCCGCGGAACGAGGTGCCGGCGAGCAGGGCCACGTGGTCGAGCTGGAGGATGCGCGCGTCCTTGAGCGCCGGCGGGACGTTGCCCGCGGCGATGCGCTGCGCCAGCCCCTCAACGATGGCCGTCTTGCCGACGCCGGCCCGGCCCACGAGCCCGGGATTGTTCTTCCCCTGGCGCAGCAGGATGTCGACGACGCGGGCGATCTCGGCATCGCGGCAGCGCACCGGCTCGAGATCGCCCCGGCGCGCCAGCGCGGTGAGATCGATCCCGACGCGCTCCAGCACATCGGTGGTGTCGAACAGGCCTTCGAACGGATCGCCCATCGGAGACTCAGTCGCTTTGCAAGAAGTGCCCGTACCAGGCGAGGATGGCGTCGCCGAACACGTAGGTCACGGCCGCCCCCACGGCGAGGAATACACCGAACGGGACGAGACGCTTCTTCCTGATGGACAGCGGGACGAAGATCAGCGAGCCGAGCGCCGCGCCGGCGAACACCGTGAGCAGCACGCCGCGCCACCCCACGAAGCTGCCGACCATCGCCATCATCTTGATGTCGCCGCCCCCCATTGCCTCTTCCTTGAAGACCCAGGCGCCCGCCTGGGCGACGCCCCACAGCAAGCCGAAGCCCACCGCGGCGCCGAGCAGCGCCTGGAGGAACCCCGGCACACCGCCGCCCAGGGCGAGCGCGAGTCCCAGCACGAGACCGCCCAGCGAGAACTCGTCGGGGATCAGGTAGTGGCGCGCGTCGGTGATGCCGATGCCGAGGAGCAGCGTTCCGAACGCCGCCGCGCTGACGGCGTGCAGCGACGCCCCGTACGCCAGGACCGACCCGCCGAACAACACACCGACCAGCGCTTCGATCAGCGGGTATTGCGCGGAAATGGGCTTATGGCACCAGCGGCACTTGCCGCGCAGCCACAGCCAGGACACGACGGGGATGTTGTCGCGCCAGGCGATCGGCTGCTTGCACTGGGGGCACGTGGACCGGGGCCGCAGCAGCGATTGGTCGTGCGGGAGGCGCAGGATGCAGACGTTGAGGAAGCTGCCGAAGCAGAGCCCCACCAGCACGGCTCCGGCGACGAGGACGGCGTCAACGCCCACGCAGCACCTCGTAGAGCAGGATCCCCGCCGCGACGGCGACGTTGAGCGACTCCGCCCCGCGCGCCAGTGGGATCGCGACGCGCTGGGCCGCAACGGCATTGAGCTGCGGCCGGATGCCGGCGCCTTCGTTCCCTACGATCACGGCGATGAGCTCCTCTCTGTCGGTGTTCGCGTCCAGCGCGCGCGCGAGCGGCACGCCATCCACCGCGGCCGCCCAGAGGATGAGGCCGCGCTGCCGCGCCCAGGTGATAAAGGGGGCGTCGTCGAGCGGCACGACGGGGTGACGAAACGTGGCGCCCATCGCGGCCCGCAGCGCCTTGGCGTTCATCGGATCCGCGGTGCCCCGCAGGATGATGGTCGCCGCCGCGCCCAGGGCGTGGGCGGTGCGGATCAGCGTGCCCAGGTTTCCCGGATCCTGCACGCCGTCCACCACCAGCACGGCGCCGCCCGGCGCGGGGGAGACGTCCGCGACCGTCCATACGCGCGGCGCCACGACGGCGAGGATTCCCTGCGGCGTGTCGGTACCCGCGAGCTGGCTGAAGGTGCGCGCGCCGACCGGCTCGACCGGCACCGCATGGCTTGCGAGTTCCGCGACCAGCGACTGGCCGCGCGTGGTGCGGGCGAGGTCGGGAGAAACCAGGGCGCCCTTGAACTCGAGGCCCGCCGCCAGCGCCTCCTCCACCAGCCGGACCCCCTCCAGCACGGCGAGGCCGCGCCGGCCCCGCGCCTTGCGGCGTTGAAGATCACGGACCGTTGTCTGCAGATTACTGGCGATGCGAGCCCCCCCCCCGCGCTGGTCGGCGTACCCCTTAACAATGGCCCTCCCGGCCGCGTTCGCCAAGCAGGTGACGCGGTGAGAGTCGCGCTCACGATCGCGGGGTCGGACTCGGGGGGCGGCGCGGGGATCCAGGCCGACTTGAAGACCTTCCATCAGTTCGGCGTGTTCGGCACGAGCGTGATCACCGCCGTCACCGCCCAGAACACCGTCGCCGTGGTGGCGTGGGAGGCGCTGTCCCCCACTCTCGTCGCCCAACAGATCGACGCCCTCGCTCTGGACCTGCCCCCCGACGCCGTGAAGAGCGGGATGCTCGGCTCAGGGGACCTGGTCGAGACGGTCGCCGCAGGCATCGCCCGGTACGCCTTCCCGCATTACGTGCTCGACCCCGTGATGGTGGCGACGTCAGGAGACCGCCTGCTCGAGCCCGCCGCGGAGGCGCTGATCGCGCGGCGCCTCGTGCCGCTCGCGGCCCTGGTGACGCCCAATCTCGACGAAGCGGGAATTCTGGTGCAGGAGGAGGTGCGCACCCCCGACCAGATGGAGCGCGCCGGCCGCGCGCTCGTGCGGATGGGCGCGGGCGCCGCGCTCGTGAAGGGGGGGCACCTCGCGGGAGATGAGATCGTGGATGTGCTGGTGCAGGGCAGCGCGGCGCGGCGCTTCACCCGCCCGCGGATCGACACCACGTCCACCCATGGTACCGGGTGCACGCTGTCGGCGGGCATCGCCGCGGGGCTCGCGCTCGGCCGGCCGCTCGAGCGGGCGGTCGCCGATGCCCTCGACTTCGTGCACCGCGCCATCGCGGCGGCGCCGGGCCTGGGCCGCGGCAGCGGGCACGGCCCGCTGAATCACTTCGTCCCGGCGCCGCCGCGGCCGCCGACGGACGGGTTGTAACGCTCCACCGCGCGTTCGTTTGATCCGTGGCAGCTTGGGTCGCAGCGTTACGTTCGCGCTCATGGGCTGGCATCGGCACGACGACTCGCTACGCGTCTCACACCTCATGGGCTGGCATCGGCACGACTTCGTCCCGGCGCCGCCGCGCCCGCCGAACGCGGGGTTGTGATGGGGACCGGGGTCATGCAGGGGCTCGGCAATGCCGTGCCCCTACGACCGATACCCAAATCGGGCCTGTCCATCGCGCGTGAAAACGGTCCTGCCCAAACGTGTTTGGTTACCGCGACGCCACCACACCGCATGACCCTCGAGTCCATGGCTGTGCGCAGGGTCTTTCCGTCGGTGGTCCGTGGGCGACGATCGGTTCGCCTGCGCGGGCATGAGTATCGTTCTGGCACCTACTTCGTGACAATTTGCACACACGACCGCGTCCCCACCTTCGGGGAAGTAGTGCAGGGACGCGTGCACCTGAGCCCGGCCGGGCGTATCGCGAGGATGTGCTGGCTTCAGATTTCCCGCTTCCACGCGCACGTCACGTTAGATGCATTTGTCGTGATGCCCGATCACATCCACGGAATCCTCCGGTGTGTCGATCCCCCGGCCCTCACTCGAACCCGCCGTTTCGGAGACGCAGTTCCCGGGTCCTTGTCGACCATCCTTGGCACCTATAAAGCCGAGGTCACGAAACGCGTCAATGCACTACGCCGAACGCCCGGAAAGAAGATCTGGCAGCGCAATTATTACGAACACGTCGTGCGCAGGCGGCGCGACCTGGATCGAATCCGGTGGTACATCGCCACGAACCCACGTCGTTGGACCGCGGTCGGTACGGGCCCGAAAACGTAGCGGCACGGCATTGCCGTGCCCCCACTTCACCGGATCCGGCGCCCCTACAATCCCCGCCGACGTGACCGACCTACGGATCGATCACGGATTCCACCAATAGGTCGCCTTCACCATGAAGATGTTCTCGGCCGGCGCGCGGAACATCCGACGCATCGACGAGCCGAACTGGAAGTCGCCGACGTCCTCGAAATCCGACCGGCTCTGCGCCCACACGAAGAAGAGCGTAGAGCCCGGGAGGTACTCCCACCGCAGCACGGCGTTGCCGCGCAGCGACTTGAAGTTGAAGTCGGGGTTGTAGGGCGCGGCGGCCGCGGTGTAGTCGTTGCTGCGCGGACGCGCCAGCTGCTTGAAGTCGTCGTACTTCCCCGCCGAGATGAGCGGCTGGGCGTACAGCTGCAACGACAGCGTCGGGCTGTAGGTCCAGTTCAGGCGGATGCCCGCCGACAGCTCCGTCTGGCGCAAGCGCGCGAAGACGTACTGTGCCCCGTAGGTCGCCGTCGCCGCCGTGTCGGGGATCGCATCGACGTACTGCAGCGGATTCTTGGCCTTGGAGAAATTGGGCCCGACCGTCATCGACACGTTCGCCGCGGGACGGTACTGCACGTTCGCATAGCTCCACCACTCCACGTCCTGGCGTGACCGATAGTAGGTGCCGGCACCGGCGCCGAACGTGAAGGTCTTGCGGCTGTCGGTGCCCGCGTCGATCCCGAGCTGGTAGCCCGGGGGCGACAGCGTCAGCGGGCCGCCGCGCGTGCGCCGGTTGTTCACCGTCCACGGGTTGTACGCGGTATTCCAGTTGATCCAGTAGTAGTTGTGGAACTGGACGTACCCGAAGTGGAAGACCCCCGACCAGTTGATGTTGCCGTCCCAGTCGTAGTTCCGGAACAGCGCGCCGCCCGCCTCGGCGTAGCGGAACACCTTCCCCGGCTTGGTCCAGGTGCGGCCGCCCCCAAGATGCATGTTGACGATCCCGGTCCGCGACAGGAAGCCGAGATCGTTCAGATCGAACCCCGGCGAGATGAATCCGAACGCGGAATTCACGAAGGTGTTGCCGCGCTGCTTGGCGAGGGTGAAGCGGGCTGCCATGCCGTCGAGCGAGGTCGCCGCCGTGTCTACCGCGATGTTCTGGGCATCGGGCTGCTGGAAGTAGTGTGTCGAGTTCTGCTGCACGGCCGTCATGCGGGCCCGCGTGCCGGCGATCCGCGACGCCCCAACCCACCCCGTGGTCACCCAGGTCTTGCTCGAATCGAGGAAGGTCCAGCCGTCCGCGCCGAGGATGAGCGAGCTCGAGTTACGGGCGTCGCGCAGCACGGCGTCATCGAAGCCGCGCACCGCCACGGTGGAGAGGAAGCCCAGGCCCTGCCGCCCCTTGTGGAACTCCTTCTGCGCGCGATACACGCCGTACCCGGCCAGCGGCTCGATCTCCTGAGTCCAGCGCGCGCCCAGGCTGTCGACGAGCGTGGCCCGCTCGCGCGCGGTCACGGCGGTGAGCCCGCCCACGTTCCAGCTCCCGGCCACCTTGCCCGTGAGTTTCAGGGCGGCGAGGATGTGCGCGCCGTCCGGCCCGTCGGCGTAGCCGCCCGCCGGCGCGCCGACGCCGAGCGAGCGGCCGATGCGGCGGCTGTAGAAGAAGCTGGGGCCCGGCCAGTTGAAGCCCCAAGAGTTCCGCTGGCCGCCGCGGCCGAAGTCGAAGACCGACGACCCATCCACGAAGAAGGGCCGCTTCTCGCTGAAGAAGGTCTCGACGTCGCTCAGGTTCACGACCGCAGGATCGACCTCGACCTGCCCGAAGTCGGGGTTGACGGTGGCGTTGAGGGTGAGGTTCGACCCCAGGCCGATGCGCGCGTCCGCCCCCACACCCGGCGAGAGCTGGGAACCGTCGTTGAACGGATCGCCCGCGGCGTGGGGCGTGAACGCCGCGCGCGTCGTCACGTACGGCATCACCTCGAGCCGCCGGGGCGGCTCGATGCGCTCGATGCCCACCAGGTCCGGAAACCGCGACACGAAGCCGCTGCCGTTCTTGGGCGTGTAGACCAGGAAGTCGAATTCGTTGCGGCGCGCGATATCGCGCCGGAAGTTGATGCCCCAGACGTACTGCGTTTGCTTCACGAACCGCAGCTGCGAGTAGGGGATCCGCAGCTCGGCGGTCCAGCCGAGCGAGTCGCGGCTCACCTTCCCCTCCCACACTCCGTCCCAGCTGTCGTCGTCCCACTCGTCGTTGAACAGCGTACCGTCGTGCAGCGTCCCCGCGGCCGTGATGCCGAAGTAAAAGCCGCTGCGCTTGTCGTGATAGGGATCGATGTACACGGTGAAGCGGTCGGAGTTGGTCCCCTGGTCGCGGCGCGCCAGGCGGGCCACGATCGAGTCGGGGTGCGCGTCGTACAGCCGGGCGGCGACGTACAGCGCCGCGTCGTCGTACGCGATGTACACCACCGTGCTCTCGCTCGCCGCCGCGCCTTCCGTGGGATCTCGCTGCAGGAAACCCGTGACCCGCTCCGCCGTCTGCCACAGCGGCTCGAGCAGGAAGCCGTCGATCGTCAGGGGTTGGCCGAGGCGCACCGCGCGGACCTGCTGCGGCGCCGTGGCCGGAGAGTCGACCGGGACCGCCGGCGGCTGGACGGCGGCCAGGACTAGACAGAACGCAAGCGTCGTCGTCATAGAACCCAGCTTCAGTATGGGACGGTGGACCAGGGCCGCGGACGCTGACGGCGAGCGCGCGGGCTATCGACAGAGATATGACAGGGGCTGGCGGAAAAAGGTTGCAACGGCTGGGTCAGGAACCGGTGGGGGGGGGGACGGCTACAGCGCGCGCAGCACCCCCTTGATCACCACGCCCAGGACGCGGGCGATCTCCTTGCCCATCGCCAGGACGTCCTGGTGAGACAACAGCTCTCCCGTGAGCCCCGCCGCGGGGTTCGTGATGGAGGAGAACCCGAGGCAGCGGATCCCCCGGGCCCGGGCCGCCACGACCTCAGGGACGGTCGACATCCCGACGGCGTCGGCACCCAACCGTTCGAGCATCCGCACCTCGGCGGGCGTTTCGTAGGCGGGGCCGAGCAGCCCGGCGTACACGCCCTCCTCCAGGGCGATCCCGGCCTCGCGGGCCACTGCCCTCGCCTGGGCAGAGAGCCCGGCGTCGTAGGGCGCGTGCATCAGCGGGAAGCGTTCCTCCCCCGGCTCGGGGGGGCCGGTGAGCGGGTTCCGCCACATGAGGTTGATATGGTCGGCGATCAGCATGAGGGAGCCGGCGCGGAAGGTGCGCCGCACGCCGCCGGCGGCGTTGGTCACGATGAGGGTCTCGATGCCAAGCTCGGCGAACACGCGCACCGGCAGCGCGGCGACGGCGGCGGAGTGGCCTTCGTACAGGTGAAAGCGGCCCGCCTGGACGATGACCGGGACGCCCTCGAGGGTTCCGGCGACGAGCTCCCCCTTATGACCCGCCACGCCCGGCTCGGGAAAGCCGGGAATGTCCCGATAGAAGATCCGCAGCGGGTCGACGATGTCGGCGGCGAGGAAGCCGAGCCCGGACCCGAGCACGATGGCGGCGCGGGGCCGGCGTTTCCCCAGCCGGCGGCGGACGGCGTCGCTGGCCGCCTGGATGTTGGCCGTCAGACCAGCATTCCCGCGATCGACGCGCTCATGAACGCGGCCAGGTTGCCGGCGATCATCGCGCGCAGGCCGAGGCGGGAGAGGTCGCCGCGGCGGTGGGGCGCGAGCCCGCCGATGCCGCCGATCTGGATCGCGATGGACGAGAAGTTCGCGAACCCGAGCAGGCAGTAGGTCGTCATGATGGCGGCCTTGGGACTCAACACGAGGCCGGTGCCCATCTGCTTCGCGAAGTCGGCATAGGCGACGAACTCGTTCAGCACGGTCTTCTCGCCGATGAACGAGCCGACGGTGCCCGCGTCGGCGGGCGGCACACCCATGAGGACCGCGATCGGCCACAGGGCCTTGCCGAGCAGCCACTGCATCGTGACCTCGGGGTGGCCGAACAGTCCGCCGACCCAGCCGACGCCGAAGTTGAGGAGCGCGACGAGAGCCACGAACGCCATCAGCATCGCCGCCACGTTGATGGCGAGCTGGACGCCGGTGGCTGCCCCCGAGGCGGCGGCGTCGATCACATTCGCCTCCTGCTTCTGCACCACGACGTGCAGGGTGTCGCGGGTCTCGGGAACGCCGGTCTCCGGCAGGATCATCTTCGACAGGATCAACCCCGCCGGCGCGTTCATCACGCTCGCGGTGAGGAGGTGGCCGGCGATGTCGGGGAAGTAGCCCTTGAGCATGCCGACGTAGGCGGCCATCACACCCCCCGCCACCGTCGCGAACCCGCCCACCATGACGGTGTTCAACTCCGAGTTCGTCATCTTGCCCACGAACGGCTTGATGAGGAGCGGCGCCTCGGTCTGGCCGAGGAAGATGTTGCCCGCCGCCGAGAGCGTCTCGGCGCCCGACGTCCTCAGGCTCTTCTGCATCACCCAGGCGATCCCCTTCACGATCCACTGCATGACGTTGAGATAGTACAGCACCGTCATCAGCGCGGAGAAGAAGATGATCGTGGGGAGAACGTTGAAGGCGAAGTAGGCCCCCGTGAGGGCGACGCCCGTCGCGCCGCCACCCAGCGGGACCTCGCTCTGGACGAGGTTTCCAAACACGAACCGCGCACCCTGCTCCTGAAAGCCGAGCAGGTTGGTGACGACGGTGTTGGCGAAGGTGAAGAGCGCTCGACCCGCGCCGGTCTTGAGGACGATGAAGCCGAAGAAGATCTGGAGCCCCACCCCGGCCCCCACCATCCGCCAGTTGACGTGCTTGCGATCGAAGGAGATCGCATACGCGATCGCCAGCATCGTGGCGATCCCCACTAGCCCCATCAGCCGTTCAGGGAACGGCGTGTCCAGCCCCGCGCGCGCCTGGGCGAGCCGCTCCGCGGCCGTCTGCACTAACCACAATCCCGTCATTGCAGGGCCTCCAGTTCGCTTTGGACGCGGGAGACGAGCGCCACCTTCTCGAAGTCGGGCAGGAAGGCGCTCTCGCAGGCGTTCAGCACCACGCGGGCGAGGTCGTCCGGAGACAACCCCAGCGCCGCGTGCGCCAGGTAGTACTCGTCGGTCAGCGTGATGCCGTCGGTCAAGCGGCCGTCGGTGTTGAGGGTGACGACCACGCCCTGCTGGAGATAGCGCCTGAACGGATGTTCCGCCATTTGGGCGACGGTATGCGTGTGCACGTTGCTCGAGAGGCACATCTCGAGCGGGATCTTCCGCGCCACGACCTCCTCGAGCAGGGCAGGATCCTCCCCCAGCCGCGTGCCGTGCCCGATGCGCGCAACGCCGCACTCGTGCAGCGCCTGGTGGATCGAGTCCGGGCCGTCGCCCTCCCCTGCGTGGCAGGTGCAGGCCATCCCGTGCGCGGCCGCGTACTCGAACGCCGCCCGGTGGTCGCGCGCGGGGTGGCCGCGCTCGGCGCCCGCCAAATCGAACGCGATCACCCCCGCCGACCGGTACTCCGCCGCCACGCGCGCCAGCTCGAGCGACTCCGTTGGCGGCCGGGTCCGGATGCCGCACACGATGAGGCCGACCTTGGTCCCCGTCTCCGCCTCGGCGCGGCGGATGCCGGCGAGCGGCGCCTCGATCGCCTCCGCCAGCCTGAGCGCCGGCCGGAGCAGCAGCGGCGAGTAACGCACCTCGACGTAGCGCACCTGCTCGGCCGCCACGTCCACGACGAACTCGTAGGCCACCCGCTCCAGCGCCGCCCGAGTCTGCAGGACCGACAGCGTGATCACGTACTTCTCGAGATACTCCTCGAGGTTCTTCGCGTGCCGGACCAGCATCGCCTGCGCGAGCCCCTCGGCCGTGTCGGCGGGCAGCCGGATGCCCTGCGCGCGGGCCAGCTCGAGCATCGTGGCCGGCCGCAGGGCGCCGTCCAGGTGGACGTGCAGCTCGGCCTTGGGCCAGCGCCGCAGTGCGTCTTTGGTGAGCCGCGGACCGCCGCCGCGCGCGGAGACGACCACCCGAAACACGGCGCCCGCCTCGCCCACCGGGTCGCCCGCGTCCACCGGGCGCCCGGTGGAGTCGGTCACGTAGGCGCCGGCGGTTTCGACGAGACGCGCCAGGGCGCCGTCCGCCGCCGCGACGGCGTCGCGCACGCAGGCGCCCCGGGGCACGTCGACCGCTTTGTCGTTGACGAAGACCCGCATCAGCGGCCGGCCCGGTGGAAGCGCACATCCGCCGGCGCCTCCACCGGCGTCCGCAGCACGCCGAGGTAGCTGATCAGCAGGTCGACGTCCAGGAGGTTCAAGTCCTGCGCCGGCGCGCCGACGAGCATCGCGAAGCCGGAGCCGCCGGTCGCGAGGAAGTCGGTCACCGCCAGCGTGTAGGTGCGGCCCCCGTCGATCCCCTTGCCGGTCGCGAGGCGCGTGCGGGTGACGCGCTTCCCCACCTTGCGCCGCGGGTCGTACCACACCTCGACCCCCGAGACGTGACAGTCGGGCTCGGCGCGGGCCACGCAGTGCTCGAGCGCCTGCAGCAGCACCACGCCCTTCACCGTGAGGCGAAGCATCCGGTTCTGGAACGGCTGGACCTGTTGCAGGTCGCCCCACGTCACGGCGCCCTCCGGCAGGCCGGTGCGAATGCCGCCGTTGTTCATGATCGCCACATCGGCCTTGCCGACGTTGCGCTGCGCGTCGGCGATCAGCCGGCCGAGTCCGTACTCCGGTCCCTCGCGCTGGAGCGCCACCTTGAGCCGCGCCACCGCCCGGCTGGTGACGCTTCGGCTGGCCTCCTGCTGCCGCGCCAGTGCCTCGGCCAGCGCGACGTCCGGCTTCACCTGGTCGGCGTACGGCGTCACGAGCTGTACCCGCACTTCCCGGTGCGTGCCGCCGACCCGCACGAAGTCCACCACCGCAATGGCGCGCCCGCTCGACGCCGCTGCGACGATGGGGATGCCGTTCACCGTGGTGTCCATCCGCTGGTGGGTGTGGCCAGCCACAATCAGATCCACCGACGCCGAATCCAGGCCCCGCGCGACGTCGAGGATGGCGCCAGAGCCCTCGTGCGCCACCACGATCACGAAGGCCGCCGCGGCGCGGGCCGCAGGCAGATAGCGGCGGATCGCCTGGGCGCCGTTGCCGAAGGCAAGACCGCGGACGTTGCGCGGCGCCGTCGACGTCGGCGTGCTGACGGTGGTGAGGCCGATGACCGCGATCTTGACGCCGTTCTCGGTTACGACGGTCCACGGCAGCGCCCAGTCGGGGCGCGCCGTGCCGCCTGAGTCGGTGATGTTGGCGGAGAGGAAGTGGTAGTGCGCCTCGCGCATGCGCGCGAGCAGCGTGTCCACCGACCAGTCGAACTCGTGGTTCCCGATGGCGGCGGCGTCGATCCCCAGGGCATTCATCGCCTCGATCGCGGAGCGGCCGTAGCTGAGGTTCGACACCGGCGTGCCCTGCATCTCGTCGCCCGCGTCGAGCCGGATGGTCGTGCAGCGGCACGCGTGCGCGAGGCTGTCGAGCCACGGCTTGAGCGCCGCCGTGCCGCCCACCGCCCGCCCGCCCGACCAGTCCCACACGCGCGGCTCGAGCTGGCCGTGCAGGTCGGAGAGCGCGAGCACCCGGAGCAGCGTGCTGTCCGCGGTGTTGACCGGCGGCGCGGCGGGCGCGAACACGGCGCGGGCCGCCTCGCGCGCCTCCGGGGGGATGATCGCCCAGCTCGGGCGGAAATAGGCGCGGGCGTCCAAGGCGCGGACCCGGCGGATCTCATCGACCAGGAGGTCGCGAACGTCCTCGCCGCGGTCGTACACGACGCGCGCGCCCGCCAGCATCACGTAGCCGCCGCCGCCCGCGGCGCGGTAGCTGTTCAGGGCGAGGGTGAAGCTGTCGGTCGGCTGGACGAGCCGGCCCGCGTACGCGAGCCCGCGGATGCGCTGCCCGGCCGGGCGGGAGAGATCGATGTTGTAGGCGACGCCGCTCACGACGTCGCAGTTGAAGCCCGGGACGCTGTCGTTGATGATCCTCCGCCCCGCGGCAGGATCGTAGGTCCGGAAGTATCGCGCCGAGTGCTCGAGGAACTCGCGCAGCTGCTGGCCCGAGATGCGGACGGCGCGGAGCGCGTTCTCGTACGGGTAGACGCCCGCGACGTCGCGCAGGTGCACTTCGCCGTCGGGGAGGCCCGCCTGCACCTCGAACGCCGCCGCCGCCGAGAGCTGGGCGCCGCTCTTGCGGCGCTGCACCTCGTTGATGAAGTCGAGCAGCGCGCCGTCCTGCACGCGGGCATAGCGGGCGTCGAAGCCCGGCCCCGCCGTTCCGATCGGCGTCGCCGCCCAGAGCCGGGCGGCTTGGTGCGCGGCGTCGAGCCGACGGGCGAAGCGCGGCAGCTCGGGGGTAGTCGCGAGCGGGATGA
>Ga0326597_10002651_pt1 | contig 26491 bp, 17 predicted proteins | sample RVTome_12_FD_203789 | JGI IMG/M metagenome (GOLD analysis project Ga0326597, IMG submission 203789) | Soil microbial communities from uranium-contaminated site in the Upper Colorado River Basin, Wyoming, United States - RVT100D185 | ecosystem: Environmental > Terrestrial > Soil > Contaminated >... | reverse complement strand
CCGCGGTCGCGGGAGGCGCGCGCCTCTACGGGCCCGGCGGGTTCTGGGACGGCATCGGCTTCTCGTCGCTCTACCGCCTGCGGCCCGCGGTGGCCACGGGGGTGGCGCTGTTGGCGGCCGCCTTCGGGGTGTTCCTGCTGCCGATCGCGCTCGCCCTTCTCCTCGGGCTCCTCTTTCCCCTCATCCTCATCGCCGACCTCGTGGTGCCGGGAGCGCCGGCGCGCCTACTCGCCCAGGTCTGGGCGGTGCCCGACGCCCTCGCCGGCCCCTACCTCGCCACCCTGGCCGTGCCCATCTTCGCGCTCTCCATCCTGGTCGTGGTGTTCGTGGCGCAGGCGTGGCTGCGGGACCGGCGTCGCTTCGCCGAGGCCTTCGAGGCCGTGCTCGACACGCGCCCGGGCGAGAGGCGCCTCCGCGATGCCCTCTGGGAGAGCGCGCGGGGAGCCGCTCTCACCGCCCACGCGCCCACGGAGGCGGAGCTGGGGCAGCGCTACGTGACCCTGCTGAGCGAGAACCTCGGGGAGCCGGGCTTCCGCGAGCTCATCCTGCGCACCGCGGACCTGGAGGCGGGCCGCGTGCTGCCGTTCGTGGTGCTGCAGGACGCGCAACGCAAGCGGTTCCTGGCGGCGCACGTGCGCGAGGGAGCGGAGGCCGGCGCCCCCGGGCCGGCCGGAGCCGTGGACCTGCGGGTGCCGGGATACGAGCCACTCTTCTTCGACGCCGCGGCCAGCGGCCTGCTCGCCTGTGTGACGGGCCCGGTGCGGCGCGTGTCCTTCCCTCGCGGAGGGCTGCACTCGGGGGAGACCCATCGCCTGACCGAGGCCACGCTCCTCGGGGGCTGCGGCATCTCCGAGGCGGTGGCGGCGGGCGCGGAGCAGATCATCGTGATCTCGGCCACGCCGGAGTCGTCTCTACTCCCGGCTCGACGCCGTGGCGCCAACGCACGCGTGAACGGCGTGCTCGCGGCCCTCGAGCGTGCTGCGGTATCGCGCGAGCTAAAGGAGGCGGAGCGCCTGAACCGCGTGGTGGAGACCCTCGGCCACCGCACGAGTGACGGCGGCCGGGCCTGGCAGGACCCCGCCACCGGCCGGCTCTATCGCGACCTCGCCCTCTACGTCATCCGGCCGGGCCGGCGGGCGCTCCTGCCCCTGGACCTCGACGGGGCCCGCGATCCGGCCACGGAGGTGGTGGAGACGACCGGGGACCTCCTGCAGCGGGGATACGAAGACGCGTACCGTCTTTTCGTCGAGCCGGTCGTGGGCGCCGTGCCCCCGCCGCCGCGTCCCATGGTGGACGAGCGGGAGGAGGGCCAGCCCCTGGAGCTCTGAGGCTCCGCCTCTTCAACATCATCGATGTTCGGCCTCTCGAACGACGTCCTGATGACCCTGGGCCTCGCGGGCCTCGGGATCTACTTCCTGGTCCTGCTCGTGCGTGGCCTCTGGGGCTACTCGCGCTTCCGGCGGGTGCGCAGCACGGCGATTCTGACCTGGCCCGTGGCCCGCCCCTCCAACTACGGTTTCCTGCTGGGGCTCGGCGTGACGAGCCTGGTGCTCACGGCCGTGAACTTCTACGTGCGCCGGCCGGCGCACCACGTGGTGGCGCTTCTCCTCATGGCCCTCTACTTCGTGTTCATGGTGCCGCTCGCGCGCCGCATCGAGCTCGGCCTCTACCGGGACGGGGTCTGGGCCGATTCGGGGTTCCTGCCCTACGGCGAGATCGCGCGCATGGCCTTCCGCGAGGGAACGGAGATCGTGCTGGTGCTGGTGCCGCGGGGGGGCGCGTCTCCCTTCCGCTTGCCCGTTCCCGCGGCCGAGTACGGGGCGGTGCGCCGGCTGCTGCAGGACAAGATCCGCGCCCACGACCTCAACATGGACGGGACGATCCTGGGCCTGGAGGCCTAGCCATGAAGCGCGCGCGACGCCTGCAGGTGTGGAAGTTCGGCGGAGCCTCGCTGGCCGACGGGGCCGCGGTCCGCCACGCGGTGGGCCTCATACGCGCCCACGACGGTCCCCTGGTGATCGTGGTCTCCGCTCTCGCCGGCGTCACCGACCTGCTGCTCGAGGGCGCTCGGCGGTCCGTGGGCGGCGACCTCGCGAGCGCTTCGCAGGTGGCCGCGACCTTCCTGCGCCGCCACCGTGAGCTCGCCCACGCGCTCGTGCCCTCCCGTCGCGCCCGCCGGGAGCTGCTCCTGGCCCTCGACGCGGCGGCCCGCGAATACCGCGAGATCGCTCACGCCATGGCCTCGCTCGGGGACCTCTCGGCACGTGCCAGCGACACTCTGGTGGCACGGGGCGAGCGGGCCTCGAGCGCGCTCGTGGCCGCCGCGCTCCTCGCCGCCGGCCGCAAGGCGCAGCGAATCGACGCCGCCGAGCTCGTGGCCACGGACGGGCGCCACGGTTCGGCCGCGCCCGACCTCGCCCTGACCCGACGGCGGACCCGGCCCCGGCTGCTCGCCCTGCTGCGCCGCGGGATCACCCCCGTGGTGCCGGGCTTCATCGGGAAGGCTCCCGACGGCAGCGTCACCACCCTCGGCCGTGGCGGCACCGACCTGACGGCCACGATCATGGCGCGAGTGCTGGGGGCGGAGTGCGTCGTCCTGTGGAAGGACGTGGCCGGCATCCTCACCGCGGATCCGAAGGCGGTGCCCGACGCGCGCCTCGTGCCCCAACTCCACCATCGGGAGGCGGCGGAAGTGGCCTACTTCGGCGCCAAGGTCCTCCATCCGCGCGCCCTCATCCCGCTCGACGGGAGCCGCATCTCCCTCCACGTCCGTTCCTTCGCCGAGCCCACGCGGCCGGGGACGGAGATATCGACCCGCCGCACCCTGCCGCGCTATCCGGTGAAGGCCCTCGCCACCATCAAGGGCCAAGCCCTGGTCACGGTCGCGGGCAAGGGACTCATGGGCGTGCCCGGCGTCGCCGCCCGCACCTTCGGCGCCGTTCACGCCGAGGGCCTGTCCGTTTCCACCATCTTCCAGGCCAGCTCCGAGAGCTCCATCGGCTTCACCCTTCCCGAGGCCGAGGCGCCCCGCGCCGTGGCCGCCCTGAAACGCGTCTTCAAGGACGATCTCGCGGCGGGACTGGTGGACGGCGTGAGCGCGCGTCGGAACGTGGCGGTGCTCGCGGTGGTGGGGAACGGGATGGCGGGTACGCCGGGGATCGCGGCGCGCGTCTTCTCGTCGCTGGCCGAGGGGCGGGTCAACGTGATGGCCATCGCCCAGGGCAGCTCGGAGCTGAACATCTCCTTCGCGGTGGACGAAGCACAGGCGGCGGATGCGGCGCGGCACGTGCACGCGGCCTTCCAGCTCTCGAAGATCGGAGGCGGCCGGTCGGTGGAGGCGGCGCACAGCGACGTGGTGCTGCTCGGCTTCGGCCGCGTGGGGCGCGCCCTGGCCGACCAGATCGGGGCCCAGGACGGCCGCTCGCCGGTGCGCGTCGTGGGTCTGCTCGATCGCTCGGGCTACGTGTTCGATCCGGCCGGCCTCAGCCCGCGCCGCCTCGGCCGGCTCGCGCAGGGCAAGGACCGGGGCCGGCTGCTCGCCTCCCTGGGCGGGGAGCGGGCCGGTGCCGCCGCGGCCCTGCACTTCATCGCGAGCCACGCGGTGTCGCGACCCATCCTCGTGGACGTCACCGCCGAGGAGACGGGCGACCTCCTGCGCGTCGCCCTCGGCCAGGGCTTCGACCTCGTCCTCGCCAACAAGAAGCCGCTGGCCGGCTCCGCCGAAAGCTACGTTCGCCTGCTCGAGGCCGCGCGCGCCGCCTCGCGTCGCATCCGCTACGAGGCCACGGTGGGGGCGGGCCTGCCCATCCTCGACACCTGCCGCAAGCTCGTGGAGAGCGGCGACCGCATCCTCAAGATCGAGGGGGCGGTGAGCGGCACCCTCGGGTTCGTCCTCACGGCAGTCTCCGCCGGACGCTCGTTCTCGGAGGCCGTGCGCGAGGCCATGGAGCGCGGCTACACGGAGCCCGATCCTCGCGACGATCTCTCAGGTCTCGACGTGGCGCGCAAGGGACTCATCCTAGCCCGCCTCCTCGGCTACCCTGGCGGTTCCCTGGTGGCGGAGGACCTCACGCCGCGCCCTTTGCGGCGCCTTCCTCTGGCCGGCTGGCTGAAGCGCCTTCCCGAGCTCGACGACGCGTGGCGCGAGCGGGTGAGGCGCGCCGCCGCGAGGGGTCGGGTCTTGCGTTATGGCGTCACCGCCACCGCGCGAGGTGTCCGCGCCGGCCTAGTCGCCGCCCCGCTGGCTTCGCCTCTGGGCGCGCTCTCGGGAACGCGCAACCTCATCTCGTTCACCACGGCGCGCTATCGGAGAGAGCCCCTCGTGATCATGGGTCCGGGCGCGGGCGCCGAGGTCACCGCTGCCGGCATCCTCAACGACATCCAGCATTTGGCCGCCACGCTGTAGTCGCCCTTCCCGCGGGCTCGGCACATTTTTTTGCGCCCGAAAGCACCTCCCCGTGGGCCAGACTGGGCTACCCTTGCTTATTCGATGCTGGGCATGAGCGGGCGCTACGCGACGATCCTCATCGTTCTCGGCCTCGGGGCCGTGGCCCGTCCCGCTCACGCCGCTTCGACCGGCAAGAGCAGGTTCGTCGAGGTGGCTCTCGTCTCGGAAGAGGCGTCCGTGGCCCCGGGACGGCCGTTCCGCGTCGGCCTGCACATGCGCATCGCCAAGGGCTGGCACACCTACTGGAAGAACCCGGGCGACGCGGGCCTCCCCGCGCGGCTCAAGTGGACACTTCCCGAGGGCTTCACGGCCGGGCCCATCCAGTGGCCCGCGCCCGACCGCATTCCCGCCCCGCCCCTCATGAGCTACGGGTACAAGGAAGAGCTGCTGCTGCCTGTCGAGATCACGCCCCCTCGCAACCTCGGCGCCCGGGACGTGACGCTGGCCGTGAAGGCGGACTGGCTGGAGTGTGCCGAAGCGTGCCTCCCCGGCAAGGCCGAGCTGGACCTGACCCTGCCGGCGAGCCGGGAGACGCCCAAACCGAGCGAGACGGCTCCACTCTTCGCGGAGGCGCGCCGGAGGCTGCCCGCGCCGCCCACGGGCTGGTCGCTCTCTGCAGAGGCAGGACCGCGTGCCTTGGCCCTCAGCTTCCGAGCGGCCGAGGGCGCCCACGCGGAGTCCGCCTACTTCTTCGCGGAAGACCCGAAACTCACGGAGCACGCCGTGCCACAGGGATTCGAGGCCCTGGGCGACGGGTACCGCGTCACGCTGAAGCCTGCTCCGAACGCACCCGGGCGACCCGGGCGGCTCCAGGGCGTTCTCGTGGTCGTGGGCGCGGACCGCCCGACGGCCGTGCAGGTGGACGTGGCGGTGGCCGCGGGCGACCCCGCCCCCGCTCCGTCCTATGCCGCGCCGCGATCCCTTGGCAGCCGGCACGTAACCACCTTGAAGCTCGCCCTCGGCTTCGCTTTCGTAGGGGGGTTGATCCTCAACCTCATGCCGTGCGTGCTGCCCGTGCTCTCGCTCAAGGTGATGGGCTTCGTGCGACAAGCGAACGGTCAGGCCGGCCACGTCTGGCGCCACGGCCTCGTCTTCACCGTGGGCGTCGTCCTGTGCTTCTGGCTGCTCGCGGGAGCGCTGCTCGTGCTGCGCGCGGGCGGCGAGCGCGTGGGCTGGGGTTTCCAGCTCCAGTCGCTCCCCTTCCTCGTGGTGCTCGCCGGCCTCTTCCTCCTGCTCGGCCTGAACCTCTTCGGCGTGTTCGAGGTGGGCGAGTCGCTGACCGGGGCCGGGAACCTCCTGACCGCCCGGAGCGGCCTCGCCCACTCCTTCTGGAATGGTGTGCTGGCGACCGTGGTGGCGACGCCGTGCACTGCGCCCTTCATGGGCTCGGCCCTCGGCTACGGCCTCAGCCAGCCTCCGCTCGTGGCCCTCGCGGTCTTCACGGCCCTCGGCCTCGGCATGGCCTCGCCATATCTTCTATTGTCGGTGGTGCCGGGTCTGCTCCGGTTCGTGCCCAAGCCCGGCCCCTGGATGGACGGCTTCCGCCAGCTCATGGGCTTCTTCCTGATGGCGACGGTGGCCGCCCTCGTGTGGCTCTTCGGCCAGCAGGCAGGGGTGGACGGGGTGGGGGTGCTGCTCGCGGCTCTCCTCCTCACGGCCTTCGGGGCCTGGATGTACGGGCGGCCGAGCCGCACGCCCCGGGGTCGGGTCCTGCGCACCACCATGGCCCTGGGCCTGATGGCGGCGGGTCTGGGCGTGGGGCTGGTGCGCGCGTTCGAGCCGGGCCCCGGCGGCCCGGGCCTGGGGGCTCGTCCCACGAGCACGGGACTCGAGTGGCAGGAGTACTCGGCGTCGAAGCTCGCCCAGCTTCGCGCCCAGGCCACGCCCGTCTTCCTCGACTTCACGGCCGCCTGGTGTCTCACCTGCCAGGTCAACGAGCGCGTCTCCCTCGCGCACGGAAGTGTTGTGGAGCGCTTCCGGCGCGAGGGGATCGTGGCCCTGCGCGCCGACTGGACTCGCCGCGACGACCACATCACGGACGCCCTCGCTTCCTACGGTCGGCAGGGTGTGCCCGTTTACGTGCTCTACGGCCGCGACTCCTCGGCCCCGCCGCGGGTCCTGCCGGAGCTCCTCACCCCGGGGCTGGTGCTCTCCGCCATCGACGAGTCGCTGGGCGCGCCCGCCACCGCGGACGCGTCACCGCGCTAGGACTTCCCGCAGCAGGGACCACGGCGGCTCTGCCGGCGACCAGGCCATCCTGTAACAGGGGACGGCGCGGGCAAGGTCGCCGATGACCTCGAGGGCCCGCGACCACAGCGGCGGAACCCCGGGGACGCTCGCCACGCCGATCAGGCGACGCACGCTCTCACGCTGCGCCAGGCGCTCGATTCGGAAGCGGGGGCCCTTGTCGAGCTCGATGAGGGCGCGCAGGGGCAACGTGCCCGCGACCGCGGTCGTGGGAGTGCGACAGAAGCCGGTCGTGCTCACCGCGAAGGGTGCGGCCTTCACGATGGCCACCAGCTCGTCCGAGAGGACGGGAAAAGGAGAGAGGCCGGCCAGGGTACTCTTCCCCGCGCCGGACGGACCGAAGAAGACCAGGCCCTGGTTGTCCAGGCCCACGGCCGCGGCGTGAACGGGCAAGCCGCCCGCGAGCGGCAGCAGGCAGGAGAGTGTCGTTCGGAGCGTGGTGAGGACGCCAACCGCGCTCGGCCTGGCCCGGTAGAGACGAGCCTCGGAACCGAGCGGATCGATCTCCGCGGCGAAGGCCGCGTGAATGAGCCGCACCCGGCCCTCTTCGAAGCGCACCATGGCCGGCGCGTGATCGCGCAAGAGCGCCTGGTCCTCGACCGTCCAGGGCGGGCTCGCGACCAGCTCGACCCGAAAGGGCGTTCTCGTCCGAGCGCCCGGGAGCAGAGGGAGCGTCCCCGGGGCCAGCCGCGCGATCGCCTCACGCTCCTCGGCGGTCAAGGCACTCTCGGGTTGGAGATCGAAAGCGTGTCCGGCGAGGACGAGCACGCCTCAGGGCGTCGAGCGGACGCGCTCGGCGATGTCCGCCTGGGTCCTCGTCAGGTCGTCGATGTGCAGGGGGTCGCCCGAGCGTTCGAGGGCTACCGCCGGGCAGAAGGGGAAGTCGGCGAGCGCGCCGCCTTCGGAGAGCATCCGGTCGTTGGCGGCAATGGCCACTGCGGCGGCCCTTTGGCGCTCCGGCGAAGGGTGCCAGAGGTCGCGCAGCCGTGTCGCCCGCACGTTTCCCAGGGCCGTCTTCCGCCATTGCGGGCAGGGATACACGTTGCCCTCGGGATCCACGGCCACCGTCGTCCGGCCCAGACCGCAGTTGACGCCGCCGGCCTCGCGGCGCGCGATGGGGAGTTTTCCCAGGGGAGCGACCCGCCGGTAGAGGCGCTCGATCCCCTCGGGCGACGCCCGGAAGGCGAGGGGCGACAGATCGCCGTCGTCCCGCGGCGTGATCGTGGGATCGACGGTGTAGGGGAGGCCGCGCGACTCGACCAGGCCGATCATCGCGTCGAGGTCCTGCTCGTTGAGACGGGTGAGCGGCGTCTTGAGGAGGACGGGGACGCCGTTCTCGAGGAGCCGGTCGAGCCCGCGCATCATCGCGTCGAAGGACCCGGGGGTCGCGGTCGCGGCGTCGTGGATCGCAGCCGTGGACCCGTGCAGGCTCAGCTCCACCGCCACCGGCTTGAGGGTAAAGAGGCGCTTGGCCACGGCTTCCGTCACGAGCGCGCCGTTCGTGAACAGGCGGAAAGTCAGGGCCCGTTCCCGGATCGCGGCCAGGATCTCGAGGGCCTCCGGATGGGCCAGGGGCTCGCCGCCCGTGACCGTGATGTTGAGAGTGCCCAGCTCGCGCAGGTCGGCGATCACCTCCGACCACTCCCGCGCGTCGAGGCCGTGCCGATCGTGATGCCGTGGGTTGTAGCAGAAGACGCAGCGCCAGTTGCAGCGGTAGGTCAGCTCGACGAGGGCGGCCAGGGGCTGGGCCGCCTTGAGGGCCCGGCGGTTCAGGCGACCGCTGTCGCGCTCCGGCATCAGGACTCGACGGCCAGGCCGCGGGCCTTCAGGGCTTCGAAGAACTCCCGCACGTCCGTTTGCGCGGCTTCCGGGGCCACGTCGAAGCGCGCCGCGACCTTGGCCGCGATGGCGGCCTCGTCGTGGTCCTTGAGCAGGCTCCAGATCAGGGAGGCGGTGGGGTTCAGGCCGATCACGAGGCGCCGCTCCAGGTCGACGATCACCCCCTCGCCGTCGACGAGCTGCCAGGCCAGATCCTTGGCCATGCGCAGGGGCATGGGCGGAGGGCCTAGCTGAACGGCTCGGCGATGCAGGGAGGATCCTCGGCGGGGCGCTGCGCGCAGGCCGCCATCAGGTTGGGCCTCTCCGCGAGCGGTTCCTCCCAGGCGATCGCCGGCTTCTCGTAGGGCTGCTTCGAGGGAGGATCGGCGTCCGGGCTGGTCCGCTTGGGATCCATCATCGAGGTCTCCTCGGTGCGCGATGGCCGCCCGCGGTCAGCGCGTCCACTCCAAGGGCACATATGATCCTACACGTTTCGGATCGTCGAGGGGGACACCCAGGCGTTCGATCCAGGCGTGCCCCTCGAACCCATCACGGCTCCGGCGAAGGCCCAGGCGCAGCTCGCTCGCGATCCCGTGACGCGAGAGGAACCGCCGCAGGGCGAGCGAGCGGGGCAGGCAGGTCGGATTGAAGAGATGCGTGCGTCCGGCGAGGTGAAAGATCGCGAGCAGGCGCGCAGTTCTAGCTTCGTCCTTCGACTGCGAGGAGCGGCCCGGATCCTGAGGCGGGACGTGGACAGGAGAACCTAAGCAGGGGAGCGCCAGCCGCACACGACAATCGAGCAGGGTCCACCAAGCTCGGGTGTAGGCCGACCGGTCTGCCTGCCCGAGTGCCTTCCAATAGGAACCCGCACGTACCGCCGTGCGAACGGCGGCAGCGAGCCGTCCCCAGGCCGTGATCATCAAAACGGCGCCTGTACGGCATAGATGGCACCCGCGTCGGAACCCGCGTAGATCATGTTGTCGAAGACGTCGAAGGCGGGGGGGCCGATGGTCGAGCCCGGCCGCAAGAGGACGCTCGTGATCGCCGTCGGATTGTCGGCTTCGATCTGGTAGAGGTTGCCGTCGGAGCTGCCCACGTAGATGTAGGCGACGCCGAGGATGCGAGCCAGGAGGGGCGCGGAAGGGCCGGGGATGGTCAAGGTGCCTATCGCCCACTTCGAGGACGGAGCGGGACCCGGGTCTGTGATCGCGCACAGGCCCGAGCTGGTTGCGTAGTAGAGGTCTTGGGCCGTGCCCTGTCGATCCGCGAAGACAAAGGACTTGATTCCGGCTCCCCCTCCGCAAGAGGCGAACGGGCCCCACTGCAGGGCGCCGGTCGCGCCGTCGAATGCCCAGACCTGCCCGTTATCGTCTCCCACGTAGATTCTTCCGCTCCGCTGAACCGGTCCCCCGCTGATGCTGGCAGGGAGGGTCAGCGGAGCCCAGCAGCTCGCACCGAAGCCGGTGGCCGTGAGCTGAAGACACCAAAGCGATGGCTGGCCGGCCGTGAATTCGAGGCTCGCGAAGTACACCTGGCTCAGCGTGTAGTCCACGGCCGCGCTCGTGTTGACCGCGCCGATCGAGAACCCTCCGCCGGTGAAGGGGCTTCCCGCTCTCGGCGAACCGGTGGCGGGATCGAGAGCGAAGAACTGCGCGACCGACCCGGATCGGCCGCCGAGAAGGAGGTGGTTGCCGACGCCCCCGAAGAACGTGAATACTCCGGCCGCCCCCCCCTGCACGCCGGCCCCGACGGCTCCGAGCGCCGGCGACGTGTACCAGAGGGCGCCCCCCGCGCGCCCGCCCCTGTCGGCGTCGAAGGCATAGGCCCGCCCATCCTGTGATCCCACGAAGGTGGTGCGGCTGGAGCCCAGGACGGAGAGGTTGAGGACCGGTGGCCGGCCCTGGATGGGGTTCAGGGTGGTCCGGAAAGGCCAGTAGTTGCTCGGCCAGAAGCCTCCCGTAAGACCCCGAGTGAGTCCATAGACTCCACCTTCGTTCGCCACGACGATGAGGTTCTGCGTCCCGATGCCCACCTGAGCAAGGGCCGATACCCCTGCGAGGTTGTTCGCCCACTTGACCGTCCCCGAAAGGTCGTCGAGGGTGTGGGCGATGATCGCTCGCGCGGGGGTGTCGCTGGGCTGAATGGGAGAGCCGTCCCGCTCGAGGAAGATGGCATAGCAGAGAGTGGTGCCGGGAAAGTAGACGCCCGGGTCGGTGAAGAGCGCGCTCGTATTCGCGGGTGGGCCTGGGAATGGTGCGCCCAGCGGTACCCAGCCGGCGTCCGAGAACGGGATCGACGAGCAGGGGGAAGTGGCGTGCACGAAGGCCTGCATCGACACGTAGTTCACGGGCGGCATGATCCACTCGATCACGTTTTGGCTGCCCGTGGACCGTGCGCTGATGAAGGGCAGGAACGAGGAGGCCTTGAAAAGGAAAACATCTTCGAAGCCACTGGTCTCGGGGTCGTCGGCGATGTGGTCGTCACTCAGGCCGGTGAAGGCCACCGCGTAGCCGTTCCCGCTCAAGGCCGGGCGATCGCTCTGGGCGTTGCCGGTGATGGCGATCGAGGCGTACCGCGGGCTGGCCACGATCGAGTTGTTCCAACGGGTGTTGTAGAGGAAGACGTCGCGAGCCCCGTTGCCGTCGTTCTGGTTGGGGTCGAGGTCCGTGGCGTCGCTCTCGTACGCCACGTAAAGACCCGCGGTGCTGATTTCGGGCGCGAACGATTGGCCGCTTCCGGGGGTCCGCGGATCGGTGGCCGTATGGCTCACGAGCGTGTTCTTGTCACCCAGGACGTCGTACACGAACACGTCGGAGGAGGGCGCACCGGTGTCGTTCTGTCCGGGGGAGAGATCCTTGGCTCGGCTCGCGTAGGCCACCCAGCCGCCGTTGCGGCTCAGGATGGGCGAGACGCTGGGATCGCTGCCGGCCATGCTGGGAGCGCCGTCCTGGTGGCTCACGAGAACCGCATCGCCGCCGTTGCCGGCATGGAAGACGTCGGTTCCGCCGTTGCCATCGATCTGGCCGGGAGCGAGGTCCTTGGCGGCGCTCTTGAACGCGAATCGCTCGCAGACGTCGTCGATGGACGGCTCGGTCGACTCGCCGTCGCCGGTTAGCGCACCCGTGCCGGAAGAGGGCGCGCCCGCACGGTGGCTGAGCAGGATCGTGGAGCGAGGGTCCTGCCAGCGAAATACGTCGCGGAGCGCACCATTCACGTCGTCGCTGACCGTGTCCGAGACGAGGTTCGCGGCCTCGCTCTCGTACACGATACAGAGACCGGGGCCGCTGATCGCGGGATTGAAGGAGCCGCCGTCGGCTTGAGAGGCGGTGTTGGGGATGGAAACGAGGACGACCTGCCCGGTGGCTGAATTGAAGCGAAAGACGTCGGAGACGGCGTTGCTGTCTCCCGTCACGAGATTCCTCGCGACGCTCTCGAAAGCGACGAAGCGTGTTCCCGTATCGCGGCTGATCACGCCATTCTGGGAATCGCCGTCACCCGCCTGGTTGCCTGCACTGAAAGTGTGGCTGACCAGCGCGAAGGAGTCTGTAGCGCGATTCCACAGGAAAACGTTCGTCTGCACCCCGTAGCCCGTTCCTGGCACGATGTCGGCTGCGGTGCTGCGGAAGACCACGAACGCCCCATCGGGCGAGATCACCGGCTGATCCGATCGTCCGGTGGCGGCCTTGTCGGGATCGGGAGTGGCGCCGCCCACGTGGCTCACCAGGGTGACCGTGTTCACCCCGCAGCTCTGGTAAAGGAACACGTCGGTCTCGCCGTTGGTGTCGATTTGGGTGGGCGTGAGGTTCCTGGCGCTGCTCGTGAACACGACGAAGCACCCGTCGTCGCTGACCGTATAGCGGGGCCCGTTTCCAGTGTCGCTTGGGCCGTCGGCCGCAGGGAACCCAGGCGAGCCCTTCTCGACCGTCGAGTTCAGGGTGATCAGCGTGAACGCCTGGCCAACCGTGGCGAGGCCGGAAACCGAGCCCAGGCAGAGGACGAGAACGCGGAGCGGCCTTCCGAGGCTTGACGGGCTGAGCATGGGGAGCCTACTTCACGATCGCGAAGACGGAAGCCGCGGCACAAGGCCGAGGGCTGCCGTCGAAATAGGGGACCACGCGCCAGCGCCCGTAAAGTGAGCTCGTGGCTATGGCGGTGCCGGCCACCGGGAGGCGGCCCGAGATGCTGGCCGCGCGCCGGCCGGACTCTGCTCGATGGAGGAACTGGATCTCCTGATACAAGTGGCCCTTGGGGGTGAGGATGCGGAAGCTGACGACGTGCGTGTCCTCGTCCGCGTTACGCAGTCGCATGCGGAACTGCAAGTCGAGGGTCTTTGCGGCCGAGAAACGCTCCCGCACGCGCGGCCGGTCCGGGGACGACACCGAGATGCGGTCGCACACGCGGCCCCGCGAACCTGGCCCCGCATATACGGGTGCGGCCATTGCCGCGGCCAGTATGAGGACAATTCCCGCTGTTCTCATGAGCGCCGGCATTCTTCCCTCGTTTCTCGTCGCCAACCCGAGTCTCGGCGCGCCTGCGGATTCGAGGGAGGGAACGGCCTTGGGGGGGACTAGGATGCTTCCGAACATCATCATCGCCACTCCTCGGCCGCCTCGGCGGTCACGCGAGCGCCTGTCCCGCAGGACTCCGATCATAGTACACAGGAACCCGCGGGGTGGCCCTTGCACCGCGACTCCGTTGTGCGTCCCGTCACGGGGTTCTTTCCTGGCCACCGCTCCCTGAAGCCATGCAGCAATCGCCGCACCTGAAGTCGAATCTGAGGTATTGTTCAGTAAGTATATGATAAGTCGAGATTCACGGACCGCGCAAGGCGACCCTCAGAAGGCGCCCCCGGGCAGCCCGTCAGTGGTCGAAGTACGGCCCGCCCGCCGCGCCTTGTGGCTCTCCGCTGCGCTCCTGGCCGGCGCTTTGGCCATGTCGCTCGAGATCGCGGCGGCGCGCCTGCTGGCTCCCTACCTCGGATCGTCTCTCCAGGTGTGGGGCTCCCTGATCAGCGTGATCCTGGGAGCGATGGCCCTCGGGTACGCGATCGGCGGGCGTGTCGCCGATCGATCGCCGGGCGACGGGCCGCTGTTCGGCGCGATCCTGGCCAGCGGCGTCTATCAGGCCGGCGTGCTCTTCCTCGCTCATCCCCTGCTCCGGCGCCTGGCCCGCTGGCCGGAGATCGAAGCGACGCTCGCCGCGATCGTCGTGCTGTTCGCCCTCCCGACATTCCTGCTGGCCTGCGTGACGCCCTGCGTGATCCGGTTGTCGGCGCGCGAGGGTGTCGGTACGACGGCCGGCGCTGTCTGTGCCCTCGGCGCGATCGGCAGCATCGGTGGTGTGCTGCTGACCAGCTTTGTGCTGCTTCCCCAGGCCGGCACGCGAGCCACCCACCAGGGACTGGCGGCGCTTTCGCTGATGCTCGGTGCGATTGGCCTCCTTCCTCGGCGTATTTCCATCGTGGGGCTCGCGACCATGGCACTTCCCTTCGCGCCCGAGCGCGCGTGGCCGGCAGGGACCCTGTGGACGGCGGAATCCATCTACCACGTGGTCCAGGTCGTGGCGGTGGGATCGGTACGCGGCCTCGTCCTCGATCAGGAGCAGTCGCTGCACACCGCGCTCGATCTCACGGGCGGACGCGTCCACGGGTACTGGGACGACTTCGCCGTCGGCCCGCTCCTCGCCCGAGGTCATCGGGTGCTGGTCCTCGGGATGGGCGGGGGCGCCTCGGTCCGCGCCGTCCGATCGGCCGATCCGGAGGCCACGATCGACGCGGTCGAGATCGATGAGGTCGTGGTGCGGGTGGCGGCCGACCAGTTCGGTGTCGAGCCGGGCTCCGACTTGAGGATCCACGTGGGGGACGCCCGCCGCTTTCTTGCCGCCTCCGGCGACGGCTACGACGTGATCCAGATGGACCTCTTCCGCGGCGGTCCCGACATTCCGAGCCACCTCGCGACCCGGGAGTTCTACGAGCTCGCCCGCGGCCGGCTGAACCGCGCCGGTGTCCTCATGGTGAACGTCTTCGACATCGCGCCAGGCCACCCCCTGCTCGCGAGCATCGCCACGACCCTGTCCTACGCCTTTCCCGCGATCTTCGTGCGGACCCATCGCCAGATGAACCACGTCGTCTTGGCGTTCGGCGAGCCACGAAGCCTCTCGGAGGTGCGGGCGGCCCTCGATGCGGCGCCGCTCCCCGTCTCCGAGATCGCACATGAAGTCTCGCGAGACGTCCGGCCGTTCTCGCCCGACCGGGGAGCGATCGTCCTCACCGACGATCGCGCCCCTGTCGAGGGGCTCACTCGGCGAATGATGGAGGCAGCCCGAACAGCGGGGGTCTTACCGTCGCGCTGACGCGTGCGTGGCTACCCTGCCCCTCGCTAAGGCTTGATCTTGAAGGTCGTGGCCGCGGCGCACGGCTTCATCGAATCATCAAGATAAGGAACGACGCGCCATTTCCCGTAGAGAGAGCTGTTGGTTATAGAGGTTCCGGCGACGGGCAGCCGCGCACTGATGGGAGACCGGCGCGGCGCCCCTGCGCTCGCCCTCGTCGTTCCCCCGCGGGGCTCTACGCTGAAGCGAACGGAGATGTCCTGGTAGAGATGCCCGCGGGGCGTGAACACCCTGAAGTGCAGGGTGTGCGCGCCCTCGACACTGCGGTGCGCGGCGCTCTGGAACTGGAGATCGAGGATCTTGCGCCCCGAGAAGGTCTGCTTGAGCTTCGGGAAGCCGGGTGCGGTGACCAGCGCCGTCGTGCAGGCTCGACTGGGCGCCGCCCTCGGTCGATAACCGGGGACCACGACGTCCGTTCCTGACCCTGCGGCCAGGCTCAACAGGAAACCGAGAAGCAACATGACGGCACTCCTCTCCAAGGCCCCACCAGGCCTCGAAAGGCTATCGTGAACCTACCGTGCCCTTCCCGACGCTGCGTTCGGTCACAACCCCGTCGAGAGCGCGGCGCACGACTCTCCCCTGATTCTCAAGCAAGACCCGAGCCTAGAGTGATACATGAAGTGCTTCAGTATAAGTACAGATCGGAGATTGTCTTTCGCGCCAGGCGCCCAGCCGGACGGGTGATGGGCGAGTGTCCTACTCTACGCCGTCCCGTCCGCCTTTCCGCCTCCCCGCATCGACAGCGCCTGCTTCCCGCAGGTTGCCCTCAACCCGGGGCGCGTTTAGAGTGCCAGCCTTTCGGGAGACTCCGGCCATTCTAGCTCCCGTCCCAAGGAGAGTGTCCGATGGCGGCCTTTGCGCTCGTCTGCTTGCTCCTCCTCCAGGCTCCTGCCACCCCCGCACCGCCGAAACCGGGAGCGGCGTCGGAGGGCGACTCCGCTAGAGCGGGCGAGAAGGACAAGGACAAGAAGGACCAGAAGGAAGCCGAGGAGAAGCCCGTCGTCACCCAGCATGCGCTGAGCATCGGAGGGCGAGTCCTGAGGTACTCCGTCACGGCTGGACTCATGCCCCTGAAGGACGAGAAGGGCGAAACCGAGGCCAACATCTTCTTCATGGCCTACGTGGCCGATCGGCCGGCGGGGGCGGGCAAGCGCCCCCTCACCTTCTCCTTCAACGGCGGCCCGGGCTCCTCGTCCGTCTGGCTGCACCTCGGCGCGCTCGGGCCCAAGCGGGTGAGGATGCTCGACGAAGGCGGGATGCCCGCGCCGCCCTTCGAGCTCATGGACAACGAGCACACCTGGCTGGACCTCACCGATCTCGTCTTCATCGACCCGGTGGGCACGGGCTACAGCCGCGCCACGAAGCCAGAGCTTGGGAAGAAGTTCTGGGGTCTCCAGGGCGACCTCGACTCGGTGGGCGAGTTCATCCGCCTCTACCTGACCCGCTACGAGCGCTGGGGCTCGCCACTCTTCATGGTGGGGGAGAGCTACGGCACCACCCGCGCGGCCGGGCTCTCGGGGCTTCTCGTGGAGAAGGGAATCGCCTTCAACGGGATCATGCTCGTGTCCTCGATCCTGAACTTCCAGACGGCCCGCTTCACCAAGGGCAACGACACGCCCTACCCGTTGTTCCTGCCCACCTATGCCGCTACCGCCTGGTATCACAAGAAGCTGGGGGCCGACCTCCAGGCCATGTCCCCGAAGGCCTTCCTCGACGAGGTCCGTTCCTTCGCTGGGGGGCCCTACACCAACGGTCTCGCCAAGGGGGATCGGCTCCGTGCCGAAGAGCGGGCGACGCTCCTCGACCAGCTCCACCGCTACACCGGCCTCGACAAGGAGTGGCTGGACCGGACCAACCTCCGCATCGAGATCCAGCAGTTCTGCAAGGAGCTGCTGCGCCCGGAGAAGCGGACCGTGGGCCGGCTCGACAGCCGGTTCATGGGAATCGACGAGGACGCGGCCGGAGACCGGCCCGACTTCGATCCCTCGCTGGCCGCCATCCGACCGCCCTACACCGCTACCTTCAACGACTACGTGCGCCGCTCCCTCGGCTACAAGAGCGACCTGGAGTACTACATCCTCGGGGGTGGCATCGGCCAGCCATGGGACTTCGGGCGTGCCGGCGCAGGCTTTCCCGACACCAGCGAGGCCCTGCGAAGCGCTTTCGCGAAGAATCCTTCGATGCGGGTCTTCGTGGCTTCGGGCTACTACGACCTGGCGACCCCGTTCTTCGCCACGGAGTACACGCTGTCCCACATGGGGCTCGACCCCTCGCAACGGGAGCGCGTCTCGACCGCGGAGTACGCGGCAGGGCACATGATGTACATCCACGTGGCGGAGCTCGTGCGGCTGAAAAAGGACGTAGCGACGTTTCTGGAAGTGGCACTCGCCGGCAAGTAGCGAAGAGTAGACGGACCGCGTCTAGGCGACCGAGGTGCGCAAGGCGCCCGCCAGCTCGTCGGGTGGTCGACGCGCGAGCGTCTCGTTGACGCGCAGCCAGAAACCGTCGGGCTCGGGCGGCGGCAGCACGATCTCCCGGGCCCGGAGCCGCTCGCGGAAGGTCTCGGGCTCACCCCGGAGCAGCTTGAGGCGAAAGACGTTCGTCCCGTTCGGGATCTGCGTCAGCTCGAAGCTCCCCGCGGCCACGAGCTCCTGCAGGAGGAGCTGGGCTGTCCGTACGGCGGCCGTGAGTCGCTCCAGATAACCCTCCGCGTAGTGCGATGCCACGGCCGCGAAGGGCCAGGCGTTCCAGAGGGCGCCTCCGAACATCCGCCGCGGGTGGTGCATCTCCGACAGAAGCGCCCGAGGCCCGGCCAGGATGGCTCCGCTCCCCGAGTTGAAACACTTCCAGAGCGACACGTAGACGGTGTCGAACAGCGACGTGTATTCGGTGAGGGGATGTCCGGAGTAGGCAGCGGCGATGAAGAGCCGGGCGCCATCGAGGTGCAACCCCAGCCCGCGTTGCCGTGCGAAGGCGGAAAGGGCGCGCATCTCGTCGAGACCTACGACCTCGCCGCGGAGCCTCCGCACGGGTGATTCGATCGAGACGGCCCCCACCGCGGCGGCAACCCGGCCGGACGCGGTTCGCTCGAGCACGCGGGTCACATCGTCCCGGGTGAAGGTGGCGCGACCGGGTGCGAGGGGAACGAGGTTGAGCTGCGAAAGCTCCTGGGCGCAGTCGCCGCAGTCGTTGTAGAGGTGGCTGATCTCCTGGACGATCACCCGCCGCCGGTCACGGGCCAGGGCCCGCACGGCCAGATGATTGGCCAGGGTGCCCGAGGGCATGAAGATGGCCGCCTCCTTGCCCAGGAGGCGCGCGAACTGCTCCTCGAGGGCGGCCACGGCACCGCCCCGCGAGTACTCGTCGGTGGTCACGGGGCCGGAGGCCGTGAGCCGCGTGAGCAGCGCCGCGTACTCGGCCGGTGAGTGCGGGACTCCATCACCCGTGAAGTCGACCAGCCGTGGGTTGGAGACCGGCGTCACTTCGCCCGCGAAGGTCGTGGCCATGCCTCCCGCCGTGGAAAGCGCGACGAAGCTCCTCCGGGACAGCGGCACCTGCCGCCGATTCTACGGCAGCGGGACCTCTACCGCGTAGATCACCCCTTCGTCGGTGCCCACGTACATGAGCTGGGGGCTCGCGAGCGTGTCGTGGGAAGGAGAGCCGACGACCGCGGGCACGCCTGGCGGTACGACCGGCACGGAGAGGAGCGTCGGCGAGAGCGTGACCGAGGCGCTCGTGACGTCGAGCTGGTACAGCTTGCCGTCGTTGCCCCCCACGTAGATGTAGGGCGTGCCGCGCGTGAAAAGGGCCACCGAGGGCATGTTGCCCCCGCCGGGCAGCGTCACCTCGGGCCAGAGCTTGGTGAAGGCCCCCGCGTCGTCGAAGCCCCAGATCTTGGTGGTGGTCGCAAAGTAGAGCCTGGTGCTGTTCCGGTCCGTGGAGATGAAGCCCTTCACGTCCTCGAGCGCGGGCAGGGCGTAGCTGTAGTAGGTGGGGACGGGGACGGCGTTCACGTCGATCGAGTAGATGGTGTTGAGGCTGGCCACGTAGAGGCGGCCGCTGCGCAGGACCGGGCCCACGTCGATATCGCCGAGGGCAAGCGCCCAGTCGAGCGTGAGCCCGCCCGCCGTGATGTTCATGCACCAGACCGTGTTGGGCGTCCCCGGCCCGGGGCTCTTCTGGCGGCTCGTGAAGTAGACCTTGTTGCCGGCATAGTCCACGGCTGCCCCGCCGCTCGAGATCCCGATGCCGTCGACTCCGCCGCCGTTCGTGAAGGGGAGACCGATCTGCGCGCCCGTCTGCGCATCGAGCGCGTAGAAAGCATTGTCACCAAGGGGGTCCCACGTGGCCACGAACGCCTGGTTCTGGGACCCGCCGAAGGCCGTGAACATGGCGGCCACCGCTCCCTGGAGCGAGGGGCCGAGCGCGAGGCTGTCCCAGCGGACCTGGCCTGTGTCGGCGTCCACCGCGTGAGCCAACCCGTCCTGCGTGCTCACCAGGTTGATCCGGGTCGAGCCGGCGATGAGGGTTGTGGGGACGATCGCGGGGCGGCCCTGGGAGGGGGCGCCGAAAGCGGGTGGAAGATACGGCCCCGGCCACTCGCCCCGGTTGGGCCCGTCGCGCAGCATCTCGTGCAGCACGTTGTCGTTCGAGACGGCGGCGACGACGCCCGTGCCGCTCAGGCCCGCCGGCACCAGGCTTGCCGCGCCGGTCGTGTACGACCAGCGCACTTTGCCGACCGTCGTGTCGAAAGGCCTGGCCTTGAGCGTTTGGGGAGGGCTGTAGAACGAACCAGCCTCGACCGTCCACGCGATGTAGCAGTAGGCGGTGTCGAGCTCGAGGTTGGGATGGTCTTGGCTACCTTTTCCGCCTATGGGCGGTGCCGGGAGATTAAACACGCCATCCGACGACAGGTCGTTCGGGCCGGTGGGGAACGCGCAGTCCGAGGTGCCCGCGGTGGACTTGTTCCACCGGATGCGCAGCTCCGAGTACGGGCCGCCGGCGGTGGGATTCGTCCATTGCAGCAGGTTGCGGCCGGTGTTCGGGCCGGGGCCGCCGGTCGAGGTCGCGGCCAGGACGGGCAAGGCCTCGGGGGGCGGGAGCACTTCCGTCGTCACGATTGAGCTGCTGTTGTTCCCCGAGTTGAGGTCTACCGTGGTGCTCGTCGCGCTCGCCTGGTTGTCCCAGATCCCTGCGGTTGCGGCCTGGACGGTGATGTCCACGACTTTGCTGTCGCCGGCCAACACGGTTCCGTAGTTGCAGGTCACGGTACCGCCGCTCTGCGTGCAGGTCGCGGGGCCAGGGTTCGAGGAGACGAACGACATCCCGGAAGGGAGAGGGTCCGTGAGCACGACGTCGGCCGCGTTCGAGGGTCCGTTGTTGCGCACGGTGACCGTGTACACGACCGGGTCGCCCACGAGCACGGTCGGCGAGGGGTTCGCGGTCTTCGTCACCTCGAGATCGGCGTTGAGCGTGACCGCGGTGTCTTCGTCGTCGCTGTTGTTCGCGGGGGGATCGTTGGTGACGGAGGAAGTCACCGACGCCGAGTTGGAGAGCGTGGTCGTCGGGGGGTTGCCCGCAACGCTGACCCGCAAGGTGACGACGGAGACCGCGGTCGGATCCATGCAGCCGAGGTTGCAGGTCACGGTCTGGCCCGCCACCGAGCACACGGCCGGCGTCGAATCGAGGAAGGTCGTGCCGAGGGGCAAGGTGTCCGTCAGCACGACGCCGTAGGTCCCGTCCGGCCCGTTGTTCCGCACCGTGAGGGTGTAGAAGAGGTCGTCGCCGGCGAACACCGGGTCGGGGCTGTCGGTCTTGGTCAGAGACAGGTCGGCCTGCGGTGTCGCGTCGATCCGCGCGACCCAGGCATCGCTGGTGCCGCCCCGATAGGCCTGCTGGAAGGCGGCGGCGGTCGTGGGAAAACCCGGGCCGGCCTGTCCCGCGGCGACGAGGCCGTGAGTGCCCGAAGGAGCGACGTCGTAGCCGATGTCGCTGTTGGTGCCGCCCAGGTAGGTCGAGAACGAAACCGCGCAAGCCTGGGGCACGAACCGGGTGAGGAAGGCGTCGTTCGTCCCGCCGCCGAACGTCGCCTGCAGCGGGTCCGCCACCGGGAAGTCGGTCGATTGCGTCATGCCGCTGATGGCGATGTAGCCGTTGTTGAACGCGAGGCCGAACCCCTGCTCGAAATCGGAGCCCCCGAAGTAGGTGGAGAACTGGAGCACGGAGCCCGTGCGGTTGAATCCCGCCACCACGACGTCGGAGGGCCCCCGGCGGGTGGCTTGATAAGGGTTCATCAGGGGGAAGTCGGTCGAGGAGGAGTCTCCAACGACGTAGATGTCGGCCGTGGTGTTCACGACCTTGACGTCACGGAGCTGGTCTATCGACGCTCCGCCGAGATAGGTGGAGAAGGCCAAGGTCGCGGGCGGAGATGTCACCGGCAGCGCGTTGAACTTGGTCACGAACCCGTCGATCGACCCTCGGTTGGTCGGGAAGAGCGCCGACTGGACCGGGAAGTCCGTGGAGCTCGTTTGTCCGGCGAGCACCGGGCAGGGGCTCGCCGCCGAGCATCCGAGGCCGGGGTTGGAGTTGTCCATGGAAATGCCGAGGGCCCAGTCGGAGCCGCTTCCGCCCAGGTAGGTCGAGAAGTCGAAGTTGCTGCCCGCGCCATTGAGGCGTGTAAGGAACGCGTCCGTGCTGCCGCCCAACGCCGGTTGGTAGGCTAGCGGCGTGATGGGGAAGCCCGAGGACGAGCCGGTTTTGCCCACGACATAGGTGGAGGAGCCGGCCCAGACATCCGAGGCCTCGTCGGCCCCTGAGCCGCCAAGATACGTGGAGAAGACAGGCAGCCCGGAGGTGTCGAGCTTCGTCACGAAAGCGTCGACGCCCCCGCCGTTGGTGCCCTGGGCGGGATTCTGCCGGGGAAAGTCCAGGGAGTTGGTCTGGCCCACGATGACCACTGCGCCGGTGCCATCGAGAGAGAGGCCATATCCGATGTCCAGCCCGGTACCACCGAGGTAGGTCGAGAAGGCGGGAGCGCCGCCGGCCAGGGGGAACTTCGTGACAAAGGCATCGCCGGAGGCGTCCACCGCCCCGTCGAACGCTCCGACGTTCGGGAAATCCGTCGAGAACACGCGCCCTGTCACGTAGACGAACGCGGTGTCGGCGACCACCGCCTGGGCGTCGTCGGCGACGGAGCCTCCGAGGTAGGTGGACCATTGGAGGATGGGGTCCACGACCAGCCACTCCTTCGGATCGTAGCCGTCCACCTCGAAGCCGACCTCGCGCTTGCCGCGTCGCACGTAGCGGCCGGGGAGCAGGCGACGCACGCCGTCCACGTCCTGGTAGACGATGGGGGCCTTCTGGACGAGCACGCCGTGGCGGGTCTTGATCTGCAGGTGGCCCTCGTCGTCCACGTGGAGCCGGCGAGCACCCTCGACGCGAATGCGGATCCGGGAGAGCTCGGCGCCCGGCTCGAGCACGAAGTCGTACTCGAGCTGCCGCTCGCTGGTTCCGTAGAAGGCGAGGCCGATGCCGGGATAGACCTCGCGGTACTCGACCCGCGCGTAGTTGGGCACGTGGGTGCGCCACTGCGGGGAGTCGCTACCGATGAGGTAGTGGCTGGGCCCACCCAGGGGCTGGTCGGCTTCGACGACGGGTTCGGGGTTGGCGCCGAGGAAGCGTAGGCGAACCACGTCGACCTTGCCGGCCTGTGGCTCGTCGCCACGGCCCCGAGCCGGCGAGGCCTGGGGAGCTCGGAGCGAGAGCACGGCCCCGTCGCGGGTCAGGAAGACCAGGTGGCCCCGGCCGCGGGAGAGGAAGAGCGCCTGTTCGTCGGTCTGGCCGAGGTTCTTCTCGAACCGGATGGGCTGCGAGGCCAGGATCTCGTGCGCGCGAGGAATGGCCTCGGGCGCGCGAGTCTCTGTGCTCCCCGTAGCCGCCACCGCCAGGAGGGCCGAAACCAGCCATGTCCGATGCATCGCCACCTCGCTACACGAAGAGCTGCGCTTCTCGTGAGCAAGGAACGTTCCCTGTGACGACGATCACGGAGGAGCGGCCGAAGTCTCGAAGGGACAGCGTGTTCCACGTCTGAAGAAGGCTCGGGGGAGGCCCGGATGATAGACTCGTCAGGAGTGGCTGGCACGAAATCGGCGGCGCATGACACCCGGACCCTCGCCGACCGCCTGAACGAAGGCGTCCTGCTCTGCGACGGAGCCATGGGCACCATGCTGTACGCCCGCGGCGTGTTCTTGAACCGCTGCTTCGACGAGCTGAACCTCTCGAACCCGGACCTCGTGCGCGGCGTGCACCAGGAGTACGTGGAAGCGGGCGCGGACGTCATCGAGACCAACACCTTCGGGGCGCACCGCTTCAAGCTTGGCCCCCACGGGCTCGACGCCCAGGTCCGGAAGATCAACCGCGAGGGCGCGCGCATCGCGCGGGAGGCGGCGGGGGACAAGGCGCTGGTGGCGGGATCCATCGGCCCGCTGGGCAAGCCGCTCGCCCCCCTGGGCAACATCGCCTTCGCCGACGCGGTGGCCGCCTATCGGGAGCAGGCCGAGGGACTGGTCGAGGGCGGCGTGGACTTCTTCATCCTGGAGACGATCGCCTCGCTCGACCAGGCGAGAGCGGCCCTGGAGGCGGTGCGCGCGGTCTCTGAGAGGGCGGTCGTGGTCTCCCTGACCTTCAACGAGGAAGGTACGACCGCGTACGGCGAGACCCCGGAGGCGGTGGTGAACGCCCTCGAGGCCCTGGGCGTGCCCGTCATCGGGGCCAACTGCAGCCAGGGTCCCGCAGACATGCTGGAGACGGTGAAGCGGATGGCCGCGGCCGCGAAGTCCGCGAAGCTCATGGCCATGCCCAACGCGGGCGCGCCCGCCCTCGTGGACGGCCGCTACGTCTACCTCTGCACGCCCGAGTACATGGCTTCCTACGCGCGGCGCTTCATCGCCGCGGGGGTCACGATGGTGGGGGGCTGCTGCGGCACCACTCCCGCCCACATCAAGAACCTCGCGCGCTCGGTGAAGATGCTCAAGCCCTCGCGCGAGGAGGTCCTTGTCCGGGTGGTGACGCGGCCCAAGGAGGCCCCGGCCGCGGTGCCCCGCGCCGACAAGAGCCCGCTCGCGCGCAAGCTGGGGAAGAAGTTCGTGGTCTCGGTCGAGCTCGATCCCCCCAAGGGTGCGGACCCGGGGGTGGTGATCGAGCGGGCCCAGTACTGCAAGGAGCACGAGGTCGACGCCATCAACGTGGCCGACGGCCCGCGGGCCTCCGCGCGCATGAGTGCGCAGGCCCTCTGCCTGCTCATGCAGCAGAAGGTGGGAATCGACACCATCCTCCACTACACCTGTCGGGACCGGAATCTGCTCGGCATCCAGTCGGACCTGCTCGGGGCCTATGCCCTTGGCCTGAGGAACATCCTGGCCATCACCGGGGATCCGCCCAAGCTCGGCGACTATCCCGACGCCACCGCGGTCTACGACGTGGACTCGATCGGCCTCGTGCGGATCATGGACCACCTTAACCACGGGTGTGACCTCGCGGGGAACCTCTTCGGCCCCTCCCTGGGCATCCACGTGGGCTGCGGGGCCGACCCCAGCAAGCCGGACATGGAGAGAGAGGTCTCGCGGCTCGAGAAGAAAATCGAGGCGGGGGCGGAATACGTCATGACCCAACCGGTGTATGATCCGCGTACGCTGGAGCGCTTCTTCTCCATGGTCGGCCACCTCGACGTGCCGGTGCTGGTGGGTATCCTCCCCCTCTATTCGCACAAGAACGCCGAGTTCCTGCACAACGAAGTGCCGGGAATGAGCATCCCCGAGGACATCCGCGAGCGCATGGGCCGGGCGGGGAGCGGAGAGACAGCCCAGGCGGAGGGTGTGGCCATCGCCCAGGAAGCCACCCTGGCCGCGCGGGAGCTGGGGGACGGCGTCTACGTCATGCCGCCCTTCAACAAGGTCGAGCTGGCCGTGCGGGTGATCGAGGTCCTGCACCGCTAGCGGGAGGTCCGCAATGCGCGCCGTGTTCTTCGCCGGCGTCCTCGCCCTGGGCACCCTCTCGCCCGCGCGCGCGCAGGAGGTCCTGCTCGACCAGCCACTCCCCGCGCAAGACGAACCGCGGCCGGTCTTCGGCTCCGGCCTCGATCTCGTCAACGTCACGATCACCGTCCGCAACGAGCAGGGTCGGCTCGTGGGCAACCTGAAACCCGAGGACTTCATCGTCACCGAGGACGGACGTCCGCAAACCCCCGTGGTCTTCGGCAGCCCGGAGATGCTCGGGGGCGAGGTGCCCCTCGAAGACGACAACTTCGCGGTCAACCTGGGGCTGCTGATGGACACGAGCGAAAGCATGCTGAAACAGCTCAGCCTCTCGCAGCAGGCGGCCGCACGCTTCCTCGAGAACATCCCGCGCGCGAAGGACCTCATCACCGTCTTCTTCGACCAGGACATCCGCATCTCGCGCTACAACAGCGAGAACCAGCAGGGGCTGTACCAGCGGATCATGGAGACGAAGAGCAGCGGCTACACCGCGCTCTACGACGCCATCACGGTGTACCTCTCGCGGGTGTCCGACACCCGCGGCCGCAAGGTCCTCGTGCTGCTCACCGACGGCGAGGACACGACGAGCTCCACCTCCATCTCCCAGCTCTTCGAGTTCGTGAGGGCGAGCCCGGTGACCATCTACCCGATCGCCTTCAGCGGCAGCTTCACCATGGGCAGCAACCGGGCCATGAGCTCGCGGGGGGTGCTCACCCAGCTCGCGGAGATCTCGGGAGGCGCCGTGTTCTCTCCCGGGGCCTCCAGGGACCTGACCGCGGCCTACGCGGCCATCCTGGAAGAGCTCAAGGCCCAGTACGTGCTCGGCTACGTGTCGGACAACCTGAAGGCCGATGGCAAGTTCCGTCGGCTCAAGGTCGCGGTCCGCGACAAGGCGCTGCGGGTGCGTCACCGCCAGGGGTACGCGGTCCCGCGCAAGGGCGACTAGCGGCTCGTCAGTCCTTCGACTTCCGCTCCGCGAGCGCTCGCTCCAGCTCGCGCACCCGCCTCTGCAGCTCCGGCAGCTTCGCGAAGATGGCGATCGACTTGAGCCACGACCGGTTGTCGAGGGCGGGGGAGCCCGAGATCACGGCCCCCGGCGCAACCGAGCCCGGGACCCCGGTCTGGGCGGTGACGATGGCGCCGTCGCCGATCTCGAGGTGGCCGACCACTCCCACCTGTCCCGCGAGGGTCACCCTGTTGCCGACCCGCGTGCTGCCCGCGATTCCCACCTGACCGGCGACCACCGTGTCTTCGCCGATGGACACGGAGTGGCCGACCTGCACCAGGTTGTCGAGCTTGGTCCCGCGGCCGATCCGGGTTTCCCCGAGGGCAGACCGGTCGATGGCGGTGAGGGCGCCGATCTCCACGTCGTCCTCGACCACCACGATCCCCACCTGGGGGATCTTGTGGTAGCGGTCGTTCTCGTCCTTTGCGAAGCCGAAGCCGTCTGCCCCCACGATCGCCCCGTTCTGCACCACCACCCGGTTGCCGAGCCGGCAGCCTTCGCGCACCTGCACGCCCGAGTGCAGCACGCAGTCCTCGCCCACGAGGACGTCCT